>Ga0316204_10004848_pt1 | contig 23438 bp, 17 predicted proteins | sample 6monrhotite_MG_2_FD_205661 | JGI IMG/M metagenome (GOLD analysis project Ga0316204, IMG submission 205661) | Microbial mat bacterial communities from mineral coupon in-situ incubated in ocean water Damariscotta River, Maine, United States -... | ecosystem: Environmental > Aquatic > Marine >... | reverse complement strand
GACGAATGCGCCTGAACCTTGGTCCTTGACCCGGTTCACGCTAGCCTCGGCCCCCCTCAGGGAGACCACCTATGAGCCTCTATCGCTTCCTTCCCCTCGCGTTCCTCCTCTTGGGCGCCATGGGCTGCAGCAGCCACTTCGACATGCAGGAGATCTGCGACGAAGCCGACGCCCTCGAGGTCAAGGCCTATCGCCAGAAGCGGAGCGAGAACTACTCCAAGGCCGCCACGATCTTCCTCGAGGCCCGGAGCAAATACCTCGAGGCCCACGAGATCGCCGTCGAGCGCAACAACGGCGTCTTCAAGGGACACCTCCGCCTGAAGCTGGCCTCGATCTACGCCGGCGAGGCGACCTGTCGTCGCCCGGACGTGAACCTCGAGGCCGAGGACTGGAAGGCCCCCAGCGACCTCTACCGCGAGGCCGTGACCTGGTCCTCTGAGGGCGGCTTCCTCCGCATGGAGCGCGACATGTGGGTCGGGATCGCCGAGTGCGCCCGCCCCGACAAGAACAAGGAAGGGGGCGACTGGAAGCGCGCGGCCGAGAGCTACCGCAAGGCGATCAAGTTCAGCCGCGAGATCAAGGACGACGAGGGCTTGGGCGCCAACCTCCGCAGCCAAGCCGTGTGCCTCCTCGAGGGGCCCAACATCGACAAGCTGACCGACGAGAGCCGCAAGCTCCTGATCGAAGCCAGCCGCCTCGGCGACACCAAGGCCGCCGAGCTCCTCTCAGAGACCGGCCAACGCTTCTGCTACGGCTGCTCCAAGCAGATCGACGGCGACGTCCGCTTCTGCCCCAAGTGCGGCCGGGACCAGGTCCAGGCGCCGAAGAAGGAGGCCCCGCCTCCCCCCCGCGAAGCGCCTGAGTAGGGGCTCTAGGTGACGGACCCTCTCCAGTCGTTTCTGCGAGCTACCGATCTAGACGACCTCATGCGCGCTCACGGTGAGCTGACCGCGATCCCCGCCGCACCAGCGCATGAGGAGGTGGTTTTGGGCGTGCTCCAAGAGTGGAGGGACATACAGGCGGTTTCGAACCTCCTCTTTCACCCTCAGATCATTCCGGCGGCGCGGCGCTGGAGCTTCTTGCTGAAAGCACTAGAGCAACGCGAAGCTCCCTACTTGATCCTGGCTTCAGTCGTAGGACTACCAAGTGCGGAGTTCGCGGACCTCTCCACGGAGGACCAATCACGAGTTCTTGACCTGCTCTTCGAGGTCTTGGCGCTCGATCGTGGAGTCCTGGCGAGCCGGGCCTCTGTGAAGGTCGGGAGCCTCGTTGACGAGAAGCACGAGGAGAAGCTGGTAGCTCTTCTCGATCACCCGAACGACACCGTTCGACAGAACATCCTCGTGTGTCTTGTTCGGCTCTTTGGATTGGACAGGGCCGAGCGGATGTTGAGCGAGAGTGAAACGTCTTCGCGTCACAAGACTGAGCTCGCGACCCTCATTCAGAGGGATCGAGACCGGGAGGCCGAAGGGTCCTTCCCGCTCCTCGCCGGCCCTCTATATAGCTACATCCCGAATCTAGCTGATTGCCAGTAGCTACCTGGGGCGCCAGCTGTCCTAGGGCGTCGAGTGCTCGGCCCAGTCCACCGCCAGCTCGTTGAGCTTGGTCTGGGCGCCCACCAGGTGTCCCTGGAGGGCAAATCCGTGGGCGCCCGCGCGCGCGAGCTCGCGGTCTTCGAGGTGCTGGATCACGGTCCGAGCGTGCGCGAGGGCCTGCTCGAGTTCGTCTGCTAGCTCGCGGTAGCCCGCCTGAGCGGCTTGGATGGCGTCGCTCATGCGGGCTCCCTTCGAGCTAGGTCCTAGACGTTCTCGATGATCGCGTTGAGCGTCTTGCTGGGACGCATCGCGGCCTCGACCTTGGCGGCGTCGGGCTTGTAGTAGCCGCCAATGTCCATGGCCGGACCTTGGCAGCCGTTCAGCTCGCCGACGATGGCCTCTTCGCCCTTGACGAGGGCCTCTGCGACGGGCTTGAAGCGCGTCGCGAGCTCGGGGTTGTCGCTCTGGGCCGCGACGGCCTCGGCCCAGTAACGGGCCAGGTAGTAGTGGCTGCCGCGGTTGTCCAGCTCGTGGACCTTGCGAGAGGGGCCCTTGTTGTTCGCCAGGAGCTTGGTCGTGGCGTCGTCGAGGGTCGCGCCGAGGATCTTGGCGCCCGAGTTGTTGAAGGTCTCGCCGAGGTGGCTGAAGGAGACCGCCAGGGCCAGGAACTCGCCGAGGGAGTCCCAGCGGAGGTGGTTCTCCTTCTCGAACTGCTGGACGTGCTTGGGGGCCGAGCCGCCAGCGCCGGTCTCGAACAGGCCGCCGCCCTTCATGAGGGGCACGATCGAGAGCATCTTGGCGCTGGTCCCGACCTCGAGGATCGGGAACAGGTCGGTCAGGAAGTCGCGGAGGACGTTGCCCGTGACCGAGATCGTGTCCTGACCCTTGCGGATCCGCTCGACCGAGAACGCGCAAGCGTCGACGGGGTTGAGGATCTTGATCTCGAGGCCGTCGGTGTCGTGGTCCTTGAGGTAGGTCGTGACCTTCTTGATCAGCTCGGCGTCGTGGGCGCGCTCGCTGTTGAGCCAGAACACGGCCGGGGCGCCGCTGGCGCGGGCCCGAGTCACGGCCAGCTTGACCCAGTCGCGGATCGGAGCGTCCTTGACCTGGCAAGCGCGCCAGATGTCGCCAGCCTCGACCTCGTGCTCCATGAGGACCGCCCCGCTGGCGTCCTTGATCTGGATCTTGCCCTCCGACGCGACCTCGAAGGTCTTGTCGTGGCTGCCGTATTCCTCAGCCTTCTGAGCCATCAGGCCGACGTTGGGGACGCTGCCCATGGTCGAGGGGTCGTAGGCGCCGTTCTTGCGGCAGTCCTCGATCATGACCTGGTAGAGCCCGGCGTAGCTGCTGTCGGGGATCACCGCCTTGGTGTCCTGGAGCTTGCCCTCGGCGTTCCACATTCCGCCCGAGTCGCGAATCATGGGCGGCATCGAGGCGTCGATGATCACGTCGCTCGGGACGTGGAGGTTCGTGATCCCCTTGTCCGAGTTGACCATCGCGATCCCAGGGCCGTTCTCGTAGGCCGCCTTGATGTCGGCCTCGATGGCGGCCTTCTGGTCCGCGGGCAAGGTCTCGATCTTGGCCAGGAGGTCGCCGAAGCCGTTGTTGACGTCCACGCCGAGTCCCTCGAGGACCTCTCCGTGGTTGCTGAACACGTTCTTGAAGAAGGCCTTCACCCCGTGGCCGAAGATGATCGGGTCCGAGACCTTCATCATCGTGGCCTTGAGGTGGAGCGAGAACAGGACGCCCTTGGCCTTGGAGTCGGCGATCTGGGCCTCGAGGAAGGCGCTCAGGGCCTTCTTGCTCATGAAGGTCCCGTCGAGGATCTCTCCCTCGAGCAGGGCCAGTCCGTCCTTGAGGACCGTGACCGTGCCGTCCTTGGCGACGTGCTCAATGGTGGCGGTTGTCGCTGCGGGGATCGTGACCGAGACCTCGTTGTTGCGGAAGTCGCCGGCGCTCATCGTCGCGACGTGACTCTTACAGGTGCTCTCCCACTTGCCCATCCGGTGCGGGTTGTTCTTGGCGAACTCCTTGACGGCGCGCGGCGCGCGGCGATCCGAGTTGCCCTCGCGGAGGACCGGGTTGACCGCGCTCCCCTTGACCTTCCCGTAGCGCGCCTGGATCTCACGCTCGGCGTCGCTGCTCGGCTCCTCGGGGTAGTCGGGGAGCTTGTAGCCCTTGTCCTGGAGCTCCTTGATCGCGGCCTTGAGCTGCGGGATCGAGGCGCTGATGTTGGGGAGCTTGATGATGTTCGCCTCAGGCGTCTTGGCCAGGGCGCCGAGCTCAGCCAGGGCGTTGCTCGTCTTCTGCTCCTCGGTCAGGACGTCGGGGAACACCGCCAGGATCCGACCCGCGAGCGAAATGTCACGCAGCTCGACCTCGACCCCTGCCGGCGCCGCGTAGGCCCGAATGATCGGCAAGAAGGAGTAGGTCGCGAGGGCCGGAGCCTCGTCGGTCAGCGTGTAAATGATCGAGGGTGATTTGCTCATAGGTCGTGTTCTCTTGGTGCGGGCCGGCCGCCTAGAGCGCGCTCATGAGGAGAGCGCCCTGGGGGCTCGCGGCGGGCGCCATCGCGCCTGCAGCTTGGGGATACGAGGTTGGGGCTCGTCCCCCCCTTGGCGAGCCAGGAGGGGGACCGTGTAAGGCTTAGGACGAGGCGTCGATGCCGCGCTCTTGGAGGACGCGCGTCAGCGTGACGCCCATGTCCGAGGGCTTGATCGTGACGGCGACACCCGCGTCGGTGAGGGCCTCCATCTTGGCTGCAGCGGTGCCCTTGCCGCCGGCAATGATCGCGCCGGCGTGACCCATGCGCTTGCCGGGAGGAGCCGTCTGGCCAGCTATGAAGCTGACCACGGGCTTGGCGTAGGCGCTCTCCTTGATATAGGCCGCGGCCTCTTCCTCGGCCGAGCCGCCGATCTCGCCGATCATGATCACGGCCAGGGTCTGCTCGTCCTCAGCGAAGAGCTTGAGGCAGTCAATGAAGTTCGTGCCGTTGATCGGGTCGCCGCCGATCCCGACGCAGGACGATTGTCCCAGGCCGACTTGGCTGACCTGATACACGGCCTCGTAGGTCAAGGTTCCGCTGCGGGAGACGATGCCGATCCGGCCCTTCTTGTGGATCTTGCCGGGCATGATGCCCATCTTGATCTCACCGGGCGTGATCAGGCCGGGGCAGTTGGGCCCGACCAGGCGCATGCTCTTGGTCTCGAGGAAGCGAATCGCGCGCGCCATGTCGAGGGCCGGGATCCCCTCGGTGATACAGGCCGCGAGCTCGAGGCCCGCGTCGGCGGCCTCCATGATCGCGTCGGCCGCGCCGAAAGGCGGGACGAAGATCATGCTGGCCGTCGGCTGGACGGCCTTCATGGCCTGCTCGACGGTGTCGAAGATCGGGACGTCGCCCATCTTCTGTCCGCCCTTGCCGGGGTGAACCGCGCCGACGAGGTTCGTGTCGCAGTAGGCGGCCGAACGCTCGGCGTGGAAGCGACCCGCGCGGCCCGCGCCTTGGAGGAGGAGGCGGGTGTCCTTGTTGATCAGAATGCTCACTTGGCACCTCCTGCCGCAGCGACGGCTTTCTCGGCGGCTTCTCCGAGCTCGTCAGAGAAGGTGATCGCGAGGCCGCTCTCGGCCAAGATCTGGCGGCCCTGCTCGACGTTGGTTCCGTGCATTCGGACCACGAGGGGCACCTTGAGGTTGAGGGTCTTGCAGGCCGCGACGACGCCCTCGGCGAGGAGGTCGCAGCGGAGGATCCCGCCGAACACGTTGACGAAGATCGCCTTCACGTCCGGGCTGCCCGTGATGATCTTGAAGGCCGCGGTGATCCGCTCCTCGGTGGCGCCGCCGCCGACGTCGAGGAAGTTGGCCGGCTCGCCGCCGGCGTGCTTGATCACGTCCATGGTCGCCATGGCCAGGCCAGCGCCATTGACCATGCAGCCCACGTTGCCGTCCAGCGAGATATAGGTCAGGTCCCACTCGGCGGCCTCGACCTCCTCGGGGCTCATCTCGTTGGGGTCGCGCATGGCCTCGATGTAGGCGTGGCGTCCGAGGCCGTTGTCGTCGAAGCCCATCTTGGCGTCGAGGGCGATCACCTTGCCGTCGTTGGTCGTGACGAGGGGGTTGACCTCGAGCATCGCAGAGTCGGTCTCCATGAAGCAGCGGACCAAGTCACCGAGGAGCTTGCTGCCCTGCTTGAAGGCCGAGCCGGTCCAGCCCAGGTGCGAGGCCAGGCGGCGGGCTTGGAAGCCGTGCAGGCCGTAGTGGACGTCGACGACCTCCTTGAAGATCTTCTCGGGGGTCGCCTCGGCGACCTCCTCGATGTCCATGCCGCCCTCGCGGCTGACCATGATCACGGGCGCCTTGCTCTGGCGGTCGAGGAGGACCGCGGCGTAGAACTCGTGCGCGATATCGCAGCCGCTCTCGACGAAGACCTTCTTGACGACGCGGCCTTCTTCGCCAGTCTGCTTGGTCACCAGCGTCGAACCGAGCATTTGCTCAGCCAGCGCCTGGACCTGGCTCTTGTCCGTCAGGACCTTGACGCCGCCGAGCTCGGGGTGCTCCTTGAAGCGACCCTTTCCGCGTCCACCGGCGTGGATCTGGGACTTGAGGACGACGACCTTCGACTCGAGGCCGTCAGCGACCTTCTGGGCTTCCGCGGCTGTATCAGCAGCCCCACCGACGACGGTGGGGATCCCGAACTTGCGGAAGATCTCCTTGGCTTGGAACTCGTGCACGTTCATCGCGTGCCTCCCTCTTGTGTGGGCGTCTGGGGGAGTAGCTCTCCGCCAGGAAGGGCGGAATTCTACAGGCCAGCGCGGCAGGCGAAAGGCCGCCGGGGGGCTGTCTCTCCTTCGGTTGACCTAAGCGCCATCGTCTGGAATGGTCCAGCCTGCGCGCGCCTGAGACCTCGTCGGGTCGCGCGCTCCAGGAGGACATGTGGGTAGCAAGCACAAGCGCAAGGAGTCCATCTCGGCTCGGCTGGCCCTCCTCAAGCCCGAAGACGAGTCCCTCGTCCGGCGCGAGCTAGGTGAGGAGCGTGGGGTCCAAGACGAGAAGCGGGGCGAGCGAGTCGCCATGCTCCGCCTCCACGCCGAGGCCCTCCCCAACAGCAAGATTCGGCGCTCCTTCGACCGCCAGCTCAAGGCGCTGGAGGGCTTCACTCACCCCAACGTGGTCGAGGTCCTAGAAGGCGGGACCAACGACGGCGAGGGGCGAGGCTTCCTGATCTCCCGCCACGTCGAAGGCCGGACCCTGCGTGAGGTCCTCGCCGACGCGCCGCTCCCGCCCCAGGACGCGATTGGCATCGCGATGGACCTCCTCAACGCCCTCGCCGTCGGGCACTGGCGCTGGCTGGTCCACGGCGGGATCTCGCCGGAGAGCATCCTGATCGTGCCGGAGGAGGGCCGACCCCGAGCCAAGATCCTCCACTACGGCTTCGCCCCCGTCGTGGGCGAGACCCGCGAGACCTGCTTCGGCGAGGCACGGATCGGCCTCGACTACGCCGCCCCGGAGGCCGTCAAGGGCGAGCCTGTCGACCCCCGCGCTGACGTCTACTCCGTCGGGCTCCTGCTCTTCGAAATGGTCACTGGACGACATGCTGTCCCGGCCATCGGGAGCGATCCGGTTCGAAGTCGTGTCCTCGACCAAGCAGACGCGCTGCCCAAGGACTCCGTGGCGGACCCCGACCTCTACGCGCGCCTCAAGAGCGTCCTCAAGCGGTCCCTGGAGAAGGACCCCAACCTCCGCTTCTGCTCGGCGCGCTCCTTCGCCATGGCCCTCAGCGGTCACCCCCTCCCCTCGGAGGACTCCTTCGAGGACGCCTGGGCCTGGCCTGAGGCCTGCCCCGAAGGGGGAGTCTGCGCGGCTTCCGGCGCCACGATCCCGCCCCTCTCGGATCGAACCTGGACCCGCAAGCAGTCCGATCGCCCCTTCCGCTGTCGCGTCACGGGCAAGGACTACGCCGGCTCGGAGCACTGGGACACGCGGGGGCTCTGCTCGCGCGGCGGTCGCCACCGGCCCCTCCCGGCTCCTGAAGGCGAGGCGCCCGAGGACGTGATCTACGACGACCTCCTCGACGCGCCCGACGAGGTCAAGGACGCTCCTGCCCCCAAGGCCCCCGCTGCCGAGGCTGCCAAGGCAGCCCCCGCGGAAGGCGCAGCCAAGCAGGAGGCCGTGGCAAAGGAGTCCTCGAGCGACGGCGAAGCCTCGCCTCCAGATACGGAGAAGCTCGATCGACGCGCGGCGATTTTGGAGCTCCTCAAGGACGACGCGCGAGTCGCGGGCTTCCTCGAGGACGAAAGCGCCAAGGCCGAAGCGGTCGAGAAGAAGCCTGAGCCGAAGCCCGAGCCGGAGCCCGAAGCGTCTGACGACGACGCCCTGGTCCTAGACCCCGTCCTCCCTAAGGAAGAGCGAGAGCGCTCGAGCTCGGGCCGCGACCTGAGCGACTCCACGACCATCAAGGTCGAGGAGGCCTTCCTCGACGCCTGGGACGGCACCAAGCGCCGGACCGAGGCAGCTACCACGCGCATGAAGCGCGCCAGCACCCGCTCCGTGGGTCGGCCCGAGGCGATGGTCGCCGGCGACGAGCCAGCTGACGCCCCCCGCCCCGTGGGGAGACCGCAGACTTCAGATCCCGCGACCGTCCCTGGCGATCCCTTCCGTTGGCAGGTCGGAGCCGCAGTCCTCGCTGTGGTCGTCCTGATGCTCGGGGTCCAACTCAACGACGAGATCGAGAGCAACAAGAAGGCGATCGCGACGCTGAGCGTGGCCCACGGGAAGAAGCTCGAGGAGACCCAAAGGCACAGCGGCGAGCTGAACGCGAAGCTCAACGGTCGCGAGCGAGCTCTCAGGGCCCTCGAGGCGAAGCAGCAGCAGACCACGACCCAACTCGCGACCGCGCAAAAGGCAGTCACGCGTCAGGCGAATGAGCTGAGCCTCTTGAACAAGACCCTCCAGAGCACCCAGCAGACCCTGGGAGTTCGGGAGAAGGAGCTCACGACCTCCAAGGCAGCGAGCGCAGCGCTCCAAGCCAAGCTCTCGATCGCCACCAAGGCTAGCGAGGCCCTCGAGTCGCAGCTCGCCAGCGTCCAAGCCGAGCGGAAGACCCTCGAGGGGAAGCTCTCGAGGACGGAGGTCCAACTGGCCGCGGGGACTCGAGAGGTTCAGCGCTTGGAGGGCGTCGTCCGCGACGAGCGGGGCAAGCTGGCTCAAGCCAAGGTCTTGGTCGAGGGCCGCGACGGCGTGATCCGCGATCTCCAGGCGACCCTGGCCCAGTCCAAGGCTGAGCTGGCCCAGAGTCAAAGGGCCAAGGGCGCTCTGGAGACTTCCCTCGCCCAGAGTCAACGGGCCAAGGGCGCTTTGGAGACTTCCCTCGCCCAGAGCCGCGCGGCTGAAGCAGCGAGACGGCGCGAGCTCAGCGCGGTGACTCAGGAGCGAACTCAGGCCCAAGCAGAGCTGGCCCGAGAGGTCGCTGCGCGCAGCGCTCAGGCCAAGGAGCTTGGTGTCCTCAAGGGTCAAGTCAAGCAGCTCCAGGGCTCGTTGGCGAAGCTGACGCGCGAGCGGAGCGACCTCTTGGTCGAGCTCGCGGACCTCGAAGCCGAGCGCGAGCAGCTCGACGCCGAAGGGCTCCAGCTCGAGCGCTGGCTACGTGAGTCCGAGGCCCGGAGCCGCACGGGCAAGGCCGGGGCGGGAGAGCAGCTCAGCAAGCTCCGTCTCCGCTCCGTAGCTGCCAACGGCCAAGCCAAGGACGCGGTCAAGCTCAACCTTCCCCTTGGTGAGCGCGGCCTGGCGGTGGTCGAAGCTGCGGCCCTGAGCTCTGTCCTGAAGAAGGCTCAAGCCGGAGAAGTCCTCCTGACCCTTCGGATCCGCTGCCAAGGCGGCCCACCTGTCCTCAAGCTGCAGGGCTTCCTCCAGGCGAACCGCATCGACCGCCCCAGCGCTGCTGGCGTCGGCGTCAAGCTCGAGAAGGTCGGTCCCGGCGAATACCGGGCTTGGCTCCGGCAGGAGGTCATGGCTCGCTACAAGGCCCCCACCGCCAGCGCTGGGTTTGGCGTCCTCCTGGTCGGCGGATCGAATCCGAGTCAGGTCGCGAGCGTCGAGTTGCGGGCCAGCCCCCTCAGCGAAGACGCGCGCGCGCTCCTGCTGCGGGCCCGATAGCCGCTCGGGCTAAAGGAGGATCCATGAGATCAAGAACCCCTTGGGCCTGGAGCGGGGCGCTCCTCCTCGCGCTCGGATCGCTGGCCCTCGCCGGCGGTGGAGCGGAGGGCAAGGACGAGATCTTGGCCCGCTACTCCGACTACCGGAAGAAGCAGCGCGCGTCTGGCGCCGTCGCACTGGAGCTGCGAGCGGCCCAACAACGCTACGTCGAGGCCCGGGCGACCTTGCACCAATTTCGCGCGGGCAAGAGCCCGGCAGAGTTGAGCAAGCAAGGGCCCCAGATCGACGCCCTCGAGGCGGAGTTGATCGGCGCCCGCAAGGCCTATGAGGATCAGGCCCAGGGCGAGCTGGGGCGACGCTATCGCCAACAGAAGGCCGAGCTGGCAGCGACCCTTCGTTCTCTGGCGGCGGGCGTCGGGAAGCTCTTGCGCGAGCAAGACGACCCCCAGCTCCGGCGACTGCGAGCCGCGTTGTTCGTCGACAAGGGACACTTTTCTCTCGCCGAGCGTGACCTGCGCGCCGTCCTGAAGGCCTCACCCAAGGACGCTGTGGCGTTGACCCTCCGTGGTCAGTGCAACGAGGCGCGAGGCGCCACCCCACAGGCGCTGGCGGACTACCGAGCCGCCCTCGAGGTCGAGCCCAGCGACGAGCGGCGAACCCGGGCAGCGGTCGCGGCCTACTGGCTGAACGACTTCGACCTGGCCTTGAAGCTCCGAGACGAGGTCAGCGCTCTCGGCGAGCTCTCCGCTCAGCTCCAGATCGACCACGCTTGGTATCTCAAGAAGCCGCTCCTGGAGTCGGCCCAGAAGCGCTGGGCGGCCGAGCTCGAGCAGCGAGCGGCCGACGCCAAGCGAGGCGACCTGCCGCGGGTCGAGCTCGAGACCTCTCGAGGCAAGATCGTCCTCGAGCTCTTCGAGGATCAGGCTCCCAACACCGTGGCCAACTTCATAGAGCTGGTCGAGCAGGGCTTCTACACGAACCTCCCCTGGCACCGGGTTCAGCCGCTGCGCTTGGCTGTGACGGGTCGGCCCAAGGAGCCTGGCAAGGACCCGGTGGGTCCTGGCTATGCCATTGAAGGCGAGGCGCGGGTCGCTGGGGCCCGGAGGCACTTCCGCGGGAGCGTGGGCTGCTTGATCCGGGGGCCACAGCGCCGCGGCGGGAGCCAGTTCTACGTCCTGCTCCGTCCAGACACCGACCTCGACGGGCAATGCACCGTGTTCGGGCGGATCGTGACTGGGCTGGAGGTCGTGGCGCAGCTCAAGCAGGACGACCTCTTGAAGTCGGCCCTAGTTACTCGCAAGCGGAAGCACCCCTACAAGAGCAAGAAAGTCCCGCTCCAATGAGGGAGCCCTGGCTCCTAGGGGACCGGATCGGCTGGGATCCGCAGTGCGCTCCTCTCACGAGCGAGGGGGCCTTGCGAGGCCCAGCTCCAAGATCGGAAGGAGTCATTGCCCCCCGGTCAGTTGCCGCCGCCACCGAGGGGATCTATCCTCGACATAGAATCTTGAGGAACAAGTGAACTCGGATCGTCGTCCACCCCCTCCTCGTCGCGGCCCACCTCGCCGCGGTCCCGCCCCTTCTGGGCGTCGGCCCCCGCCCCGTCAGGGTCAGCGCCAAGGACCTCCTCCGGGTCGGGGACGCCCGCCAGGGCGCCGCCCCACCAGCGGCCCGCGGCCGGCTCCCAAGCAGGATGCAGGCTTCGACCTCGACGACGTCCAACCGAGCGACAACGCGGCCTTCGCGAACCGTCCTCGCCCGACAAACTTCGAGATCCGTAAGGGCAAGCGACGTAGCGAAGAGGAAGAAGAGGCCGCAGACCGAGCGGCGATTGGCGCCGTGGCCCTTCCTCAATCGATCACCTCCGAAGAGGAGGGGAACGAGCTCAAGAGCCGCCTCGGCGTCGAGGTCCTCCCCGATCTCGATCGGCGCCATGGGAGCGTCCGCGTCACCCAGAGCCGCGGTGCCGCGGGCCCCGACCGACGTCGAGTCGGCCTCAAGGTGTTCGTAGTCCTCCTGATCTTGGCCGCCATAGGCGGAGGCGTGGCCTGGCAAATGGGCCTCTTGGACAGCGTCATCCCCAAGTAGGGCTTGGCCCAGACTCTCCCCGGTTGCCCCCGCGTCCACCGCTCTGGGCACCGGTTCCCTTTATGCCCCAGGCCGCCCCGGTAGTTTGCCTCCTGAGCGCCGAAAGGCCCTGCCACCCCCGAGGGCTGGTTTCGCCACGTCCGGGCGGGAGCCAGGCGTTTCCTTCCGATAGCATGGGCGCCCACAGCAGGAGCGCTCATGACCGACCTGGCCAGCTTCGACCTCTACAACCCGACCGAGGAGCACGAGATGCTCCGCCGGATGCTCAACGACTTCGTCAAGAACGAGGTCGAGCCACAGGCGGAAGCCTGCGACCGCGAGGAGCGCTTCAACGTTGAGCTCTTTCGGCGCCTGGGTGAGCTCGGCTTGCTCGGGATCACGGTCCCAGACGAGTTCGGCGGCGCCGGAATGGACGCCGTCGCGGCGGTGATCGCCCACGAGGAGCTCTCGGCTTCGGACCCGGGCTTCTGCTTGGCCTACCTCGCCCACTCAATGCTCTTCGTGAACAACCTCTATCAGAACGGCAGCGACGAGCAGCGAGCGCGGATCCTCCCCAAGGCCTGCAGCGGCGAGTGGATCGGCGGAATGTGCATGTCCGAGCCGGCCGTCGGGACCGATGTCCTGGGCATGGCGACCACGGCCACACGCGACGGTGAGATCTACCGGATCTCGGGTCAGAAGATGTGGATCACCAACGGCATGATCGCCCCAGATACCCTCGGCGACGTGTTCCTGGTCTACGCCAAGACCGGAGATCGGATCAGCTCCTTCCTGGTCGAGAAGGGCTTCAAGGGCTTCGAGAAGGGGCAGAAGATCCACGGCAAGTGCGGGATGCGGGCCTCGACCACGGCCGAGCTCGTGTTCGAAGACTGCGAGGTCCCCGTCGCGAACCTGATCGGTTCCGAGGGCGACTCGATGCTCCACATGATGAAGAACCTCGAGATCGAGCGCCTGACCCTGGCGGCGATGTCGCTCGGGATCGCGATGCGCTCGATTCAGGTCATGTGCCGCTACGCCAACGAGCGCCAAGCCTTCGGGCGCCCGATCCGCAACTTCGGACAGATCCAGCGCTACATAGCCCGCAGCTACGCGAGCTGGAAGGCGGCCCGAGCCTACGTCTACGACACGGCTCGCCACCTCGACCTCGACAAGGGCGGCAATCGCCTCGACTCCGACGGCGTCAAGCTCGTCGCCACGACGATGGCCAAGGAGGTCGCCGACAACGCGATGCAAGTCTTGGGCGGCTACGGCTACGTCGGGGAATACGTCGTCGAGCGACTCTGGCGGGACGCCAAGCTCCTCGAGATCGGTGGCGGAACCCTCGAGGCTCACGAGAAGAACATCACCAAGGACCTCAGTAAGACCTTCGAGAGCGTCGTCAGTTGAGCGATTTCGACCCGACAGCTTCTCAAGCCCTCGAGGCCTCCGAAGGCTGGCTCTCGATTCAGCGTCACGACGGGACGAATGAGCAGGTTCGCTTGAGCCTGGCTCTGACGACCATCGGGCGCAGCGAGCAGAGCGTGCTCGAGATGCTCGACCCCAAGCTCTCGCGCTTTCACTGCGAGATCGAGCGCTACGCCGACGGCTACCGGGTTCGCGACTGCAACAGCCGCAACGGGACCCTCGTCAACGGCGATCCCGTCCGGGGTTCCCAGCTCCTCAAAGAGGGGGACGTGATCAAGATCGGGAGGACGCATATGACCTTCGGACGTTCGCGTCCGGAGGAGATCCGCTCGGACGCCGTCGTCCCGATCGTGCCGGTGACCGCCAGCCCCGCGGCCAGCAGCCTGGCCGCGAGCGAAGAGCTCGACACGGGGCCCACGACCCCGCACATGGCTCAGCGCCGCCCGACTCGGGGAAGCTACGACACGCGGAACACGCAAGCCGTCGAGAGCCTCGCCGTCCGCAACAAGAACCCTTGGAAGATCCTCGCCGACGCCTCGCGAGCGATCCTGGGCGCTAAGCACCGTCGGGCCCTCCTCGAGGCGACCGTCGAGCACGCGCGGAGCTTCTTCGAGTCCCACGGCGCCCTCGTCGCCCTCGGTGCCCACCCCGACCAGCTCTCGATCACGGCCAGCTTCGGCGTCGAGGAGGAGTTCGCTGATCGCTGCCGCAGCGTGGCGGCTCGCGCCGTCACGACTCGCTCGGCCGTCGTCGAGGATCGCCGCGCGATAGGAATGCCCCTGATCGCAGGCGAAGAGGTCGTGGGGGCCCTCGTCCTGCATGACCTGGCAGGGACTCCAGACCCCTCGGGCAAGGAGATCGAAGCGCTCGAGACCTTCACTGACGTGGTCGCGCACACCCTGACCACGAGCCTCAGGGTCGAAGAGGTCCGCCGCGAGGAGCGGGGGGCTGGCGCGCGCCGGATCGCCGAGGACCTCCGCGGAGTCCTCAAGCCAGGCGACGTGGGCGAGGTCAAGGGCCTCGAGGTCGCCCGCGCGACGACGCGCGGTGACGACGTGGCTCGCGCCTATCAGGATCACCTCCGCGCTCCGGCCCGAGCCGGTCGCGAAGAGCTCTACCTCGTGGTGGGGGACGTGCCGGACTCCAGCGCGGCTCCAGTCAAGCGTCTCCGCCGTCGCGGAGAGCGGGCCTTCGTCTCACTCCTCGGCCAGGCCGAGCTCCGCGGCGCCCTCCGAGCCCTCGTCGAGGTCCTCCCGCGGACCTCTGACCTCCTGGCCCAACTCGATGGCGCGCTCCGGCGCGAAGCTTCTGTCGAGCGAGCCGCCCTGATGATCGCCCGCTACGACACGGTCGGCGGGACCTTGCGCTTCGCAGGCGCTGGCCACGGTCCGATCTTGGTCCGACGCGCCAACGGTGAGATCGAGAGCTTCACACCGACCTGCGGTCCCCTCGGAGACGAGGGCGCCGTCCGCCCGGCCGAGATCGAACTCGGCCTCAAGCGTGACGACCAGGTCATGTTCGCGACCCGTGGCGCCATCGAGCTCGAAGAGAGCGGCCGTGAGGACCTCGCGAGCCTCTTCGCCCGCCTCGGCGGCCCAGCTCATGAGGCGAGCGTCGTCGCCCAGCGAGTGGCCGAGGCCCTCGTGGACCAGAGTCCCCTCTCCGCCCCCGCCGGGTTCACGCTCCTCCTCCTCCGGAAGACGTGAGCGAAACGTCCTCTAACGACGCACAGGGTCAGCCCGCCGCGGATCCCCCTGCCTCCCGCCTGGCTGAGAGCGAGCCGGCCCCGAGGGCGACCCCGGACGCTCCCGGGGCGCCTAAAGCACAGGTCCCGGCGAGCGACATAGATACGTCCGCGAGGGACGCGGTCGGCCCGACCCCCACAGAGCCCCATTTCGAGGCGCCCGCCCCGGCCCCCTCTGCGCCGCCAGAGCCCAACTCCGAGGGCTCCAGCCCCGAAGAGCCCACCTCTGCCGCAGCGATCGAGACCCCGGAGTCGAGCTCTAGCGGCGCAGAGGGGGCCGGGGTTGAGTCTGAAGGACCCAAGCCTGAGCCAGACGCCGAGCCGAGCGCTGACTCTGAAGCCGAGCCGAGCGCGGAGGCGCCTCCCGAGCCTGACCCCTCTCCTCTGATCGTGGTCGAGGGCCTGTCCCTCGGAGGAGCTGGAGGCCGGCCCCCCCTGCGTTTAGCGCGTTGGGAGCTGCGGCAGGGCGTGACGGGGCTCGTCGGGCCGAGCGGCGTGGGCAAGACAGCGCTCTGTGAAGTCTTGCTGGGGCTCGGGCGAGCCCGAGGCCAGGTTCAGGTCTTGGGGCACGCTCTCCCCAAGGCCGGATCACGCGTTCGCGCCGAGGTCGGATACCTGGCCCAGGACTTGGCCGTCTACCCGGGCATGACCGCGCTGGAGTTCGCGACCTTCGTCGGCGAAGCCCACGCGCGCTGGAGAGGGAAGAAGGTCTTTGAGCGCCTCGCGCGCTACCAAGTCCCAACGCGGATCCCCGTCGAGCAGATCGCCCCCCGGGCCCGAGCCTTCTTGGCCATGGCCCTCGCCTTGGGGAGCGATCCCAAGCTCGTGATCGTCGACCTCCCGACCTGCCTCGACGGCGGGGCTCGGGCGGACCTCTTGGAAGCCCTCTTGGCTGAGCGAGGCGAGACCTCGCTCCTGATCTCGACCGCCCGGCCCCACGAGCTGGAGGGGAGGTGTCGCGAGGTCCTGATCCTCGGAGGAGGCTCGGGAGAGGTCGTCGCAGGACAAGACGTCGCCCGCGGGTTGTGGCGTCTCGACCTGACTGGCGACGCTCGTCCCCCTCTCGACCCTGCCCTGACCTGCCTCCAAGCCGGGCCCGGACCGAGCGGAGCCCGCTGGATCGTCTCTGGAGACGAAGCGCTCCTGCCGCGCGACCCAGCCCAGGTCAGCTCCCTCCGCCCGGCGAGCTACGAAGAAGCAGCGCTAGCCCGCATCGCCGCCCTTCAGAGCGCTCCCGCGCGATGATCTGCGACCCACTCCCTCGGGTCTCGACCCAATAACTTCACGAGGACTGGTCATGCACTCGCCCTACCAAGAGCACGAGGGGCCGACGAGCTCGGGCTGCCAGCTCTTCCTCAAGGTCCTCGGCTTCGGCTGCCTGCTCCTCTTCGTCCTAGGAGTCGTCGGCCTGATCGTCGCCGGGCGAGGGTTCTCGGCTTGGGTCGACTCCCTCCCCACCCCCAGTCCAGCCCTCGCTCCCACTCCTGCTCCGACCCTGAGCGCGACGGCTGCCCTGAGTCCAACTCCGACCCCTCCAGCCGGCGCGCCCCGGAGGAGGATGGTCATGGACATGAAGCTCCTCCCGGTCAAGACCTTGACCTTCGCGAGAGAGGGAGAGGAGCTGACGGGCTCTGAGACATACTTCGTTCGCCTCGCCGAGCTGACCGTTGGCGGGGACTTCGACGAGGCCTACTCCGAAGAGGTCCGGGTGTTCCTACGAGCTGGCTCCGTGACCCGCCTGATCGGTGAGGCCAGCCTCGACCTCCCCGAGGACGCCCTCCTCACGGAGAGCTTCAAGGCCAGCGCCTGGTTCGAACTCGCACCGGATCGCCTCGAGCTGAACGTGAAGGTCGAGGAGCAGGACGCGACCGAGTCGGAGACGATCACCAGCTCCCTCGAGCCCTTCCGAGTTCCCCGCAGCGAACTCCTCGAAGTCCCTCAGACGCACAAGATCGAGCTCGCCCAGATCAAGTATCGGCGCTCCGTCTTGTCCAGCATGGGGAGGGCCCTCCTCTCGCCCAAGTCCAAGAGCGAGTTCGTCATAGACGGGGCTTTCATGGTCCTCGAGTTGGCCAAGGGCCAGCGGACGACCTCCCTGAGCGCCGAGGGGAAGACCTCGCTCGCCGAGCTGGAGGCGATCCTGCCGACTCAGGCGCTGGACCCGCGCCGGCTGAGCGCGGACCACGGTCGCTTTCAGGACTTCGCGGCCGAGGCCCTGCGGCGACGGGGTGCCTCGCGGGACACCTTCCTCCGCGAGGTCCTCGTGGAGCTCGCGCTGGCCGCGTGGGCGATCCAGAAGTCTGTCTATGTAGCGCGGGCGGGAGACGGCTCGGACGTGAGCCAGGACGTCGGGTCCCTGCAGGTGCTCCTCGAGCGGCCGCCTGCCAGCGTCGCTGTCTTGGCGAAGCAGATCGAGGGCGACCTCCGGGGACTCGCCCAGGGCTACGCCTTCGACCTCGCTCAGCTCGAGTCCCTGGCCAAGCTCTGCGAAGCCTGGGCGCAGGACCCCGCGCTGAGGCAGGTCCCCGAGCCAGGCGACTCCGAGCCAGGCGACTCCAAGCCGGGCGACTCCAAGACGGGCGACTCCAAGACGGGCGACCCCAAGACGGCGCCGGCGCCGGCCCCGAGCGCGAGCGCCGAGCCAGCTCCACCTGATCCGCGCCGAGAGCTCCGGGCACGCATTTTGTCCCTGAGAGACGCTTGCCGAGCCGCCAAGGCAGGGCGGGCGAAGTTCCCAGAGATCGACCTCGCGGTCGCCAAGCTCAAGTCGCGGCTGAAGGAGGCCCGCCGAGGCGACGAGGAGCGCTAGACGACATTCCTTGCCTCCCTTCAGGCTGCCTTGCCGGGACTGCGAGCCCGCCAATGGAGCGCTCGTTCCACATGTCCCGAGTCGACCTTGTCGCGCCCCTCGAGGTCGGCGAGGGTCCGAGCCAGCTTCTGGACTTTCGCGAGCCCTCGTCCGCTCAGCCGAACTCGAGCGCTCGCGGCCAGGACCGTGCGCTTGGCCGCAGGCGTCGGGTTCAGGGTCCGGCTCAGCTCGCGAGCCGAGAGCCGGGCGTTCAAGCGCCCCCCTCGCTCGAACTGAATCGCCTGGGCCGCCCCGACTTCCTCTCGCCGCGCTGCGGTGCCCAGCTCGTCGAGGGGCGGCGGCGACTGAAGCAGCTTGAGAGGTGGGGTCGAGACCCGAGCGCAGAGGTCGATCCGGTCGAGGAGAGGACCCGAGATTCGTGACTGGTAGCGCTCGGCCACGAGCGGAGGGCAGCTGCAGCGCTCCCTGGGTTCGCCCAGATAGCCGCAGGGGCAGGGGTTCATGGCTGCCACGAGCTGGAACCCAGCGGGAAAGACCGCTGACTGCCGCGCCCGGCAGATCGTGATCGTGCGCGACTCGAGGGGCTCGCGCAGCGACTCCAGGGTCCGAGCCGAGAACTCAGGGAGCTCGTCCAGGAACAAGACCCCGTGGTGGGCCAAGCTGACTTCCCCAGGACGAGGCACGGGCCCTCCTCCGACGAGGGCCGCATAGCTCGCGGTGTGGTGCGGAGCTCGGAAAGGTCGCCGCCGGATCAGACCGCTCCCTCCGTCTGGATCAAAGCCCATGGCGCCGCCGTGGATTCGCGAGACCTCGAGGACCTCGTCCAAAGTCAGGGGAGGGAGGAGGCCGGGGAGGCGGCGAGCGAGCATCGTCTTGCCCGATCCTGGGGGTCCGACCAAGAGCAAGTCGTGGCCTCCAGCCGCGGCGACGACGAGAGCTTCCTTGCCAGGTCCCGCCCCGCGCACGTCTCGCAGGTCCAGGTCGTCTTCTCGCGCGACCGCGCCGATCACGCCCTCGGCGTCCACCTCGACGGGGGCAAGCTGCAGGCGCCCAGCCAGGTAGGCCACGGCCTCGTGGAGGTGCCCGATGGCGATCACCTCGAGACGCCCGCCTGCCCCCAGAGCCGCCGAGCGAGCGTTGCCGACCGGGACCAGGAGTCGTTTGATTCGCAGGGGCGAGCCCTCGGGTTCGCTCGCCGCGTCCGCTAGGGTCTGCCCCGCCGCCAGGGCCCCGCGAACCGGGCGCGTAGCCCCCGAGAGGGTCAACTCGCCGAGGGCAGCGGTCTCCCGAAGCGCCTCGCGCTCGATCAAGGGCGGGTCGAGGGCTGCCAAGACGGCCAGGGCAGCCGGGAGGTCGAAGGCCGCGCCCTCCTCCTTGCGGCGACGCGCTGGCGCGAGGTTGATGGTGGTCGAGGTAGCCGGGAGCGCGTAGCCGCTGGCTCGGATCGCGGCTCGGATCCGATCCCGAGCCTCCCGGAGGGCAGCGTCCGGCAGGCCGACCACGGTCATGCGCGGCACGCCCTTGGTCGTCCAGGCCTCTAGCTCGACAGGGAAGGCCTCGATGCCCTCCAACCCCGCCGCCATCACTCGTGCCAATCCCATGTTCGTCCTCTCGTCCGAGCAGGACACCCTAGGCGCCGCCTGCCTCTTCGCCAAGCAAATGTTCGGCTTTTGTTTTGCCGCGTTCGGGGCCGGGCCCTAAGCCGCGAGAGGGCCCCGACTTCCGCGTTGAGCCTTCTCCCGGGCGCGTGCGCGTTATCGCGAGCGGTGGTAGCCTCTTGCCCCTCGCGCGCGGGCCTGCGCGGCGCGCGCATTGGAGACCTCATGTTCGATCGTTGCTCTCGCCGGCGGATCGTGCGCGTCGCCCTAGCGGTGATCGCGGCGGGGGTGCTCGGCTGTAAGGATGAGAAGACTCGGCTCCCCTTCCTCTTCACCGAGACGCCCACGGCCATAGTCGAGGGACCGACGCCGGTCTTCTACACCCTCGTTCAGCAGTCCTCGACCAACACCAACGTCTCGGCCTCGGTCACTGCTGATCAAGGCCGGACCTTTCAAGACGCTACCCTCGCGCCTGGCTCGCCGACCCTCAGCCAGCTCCTCTCGAAGCCCGAAGGCGAGCGCTTCAACTTCTTCTGGGACCCCATAGCAGACCTCGGCCCAGGGCTGCACCGCGACGTCGTCCTCTCGCTCTTTGGAGCCGGTGATGGCTCCCGAGCCGACCAAACCGGCCCCTTCACCGTCGACCTCAGCGATCGTCTCTTCCCGCTCAAGACCCTCGACAACGAGCTGACCTTCGAGGAAGGAAGCGCCGTCGCTCTCAAGGACGGGAGCATTCTCCTCGGCGGGCTGCAGGCCCAAGGACAGCGCGAGGCCGGGCTGCGGCGCTACCGCCCGCTCACGAACACAGCTCCCTCAGCTGGCTCCCTCAGCCAAGCCAGGACCTCACTCGCTGCGGCGCGCCTGGCGGACGGATCCGTGCTCTTCGCGGGCGGGCTGACGGACTCCGGGGCCAGCGCCGTCGTCGACCGCTGGGCGATCGACTCCAGCCAGAGCGTGACCGTCGGCGTGGCTGGGACCCTCGCGACCGCACGGATCGCCCCCATGGTCGCGCCCCTCAGCGACGGGCGCGCCTTGATCCTCGGCGGGCAGACCGCGACCGGGACCCCCATCAGCGGCGTCGAGCTCTTCACAGCCGCCACGGGCGTCAGCGCCGCCTACACCAGCCCCCTCGCGACTCGCGCCGGCGCGACCGCGACCCGCCTCGGTGACGGACGCGTCCTGATCGCAGGTGGCCTCGGCCCCTCGGGCCTGATCGTCGATACAGCCTTGATCTCGGGCGCGACCCTGGCTGAGATCACCACCGGAAGTCAGATCAGCGCGCCCCGCGTCGAGCACGCCGCGGTCCTCCTCCCCGACGGCCGGGTGTTCCTGGTCGGTGGATCGCTGGCCCTGGGAGACGACTCCCAAGCCCTCACCAACGCGGAGATCTTCGACCCCGCCACCGGCGGGACGACGAGCGTCGCCGCCATGAATCACCGGCGTCGCTTGCCGGCGGCGGCCTACACCGACGGCTCGATCGTGGTCTTCGGCGGAACGGGCGCCACTGAGGGGCCCACGACGGCCGAGCGCTATGAGCTCTCTACAGGGACTTGGCACCTGATCGCAGCCCCCAGCGGGACCACCCGCCCGCGCGCTATCGCTGCCACCACGGGCCCTGGCCACGTCCTGGTCCTGGGCGGCGGCAAGGGGCCTGAGCGCTACTACCCCGACGCAGACCTCTTCGCGGGCACCTACGACGTCCTCGAGGACCTCCCCGAGCCTCGCGCCGACCACACCGCGACGGCGATCAACGACCTCGAGGTCCTCGTCGCCGGCGGGACCGACGGAATCCGCCTCGCCACCGCGAGCGCTGAGCTCTTCAGCCTCGACACCAAGACCTTCACCACCGTCTCCTCCATGCGCAACGCGCGGGCAGGACACGCCGCGACCCAGATCCTCAGCTTCGAGGTCCTGGTGGCTGGCGGCGTCAACGAGCTCGGCCAGCTCGTGGCCGAGACCGAGTTCTACGACCCCCGCACCAAGACTTGGATCAGCGGGGGGAACCTCAATCACCCCCGTCGCGACGCGACGTTGACCTGCTTCGGTCCCCTCGGCGCGCCGATCTACGGGTTGGTCGGCGGGGTCGACGCCTCGGGCAACCCTGTGCCCGAGGTCGAGGTCTGGGACGGATTCCAACGGAGCTGGAGCGTCAGCACCACGCTCCCCAACCCGCGCAGCAAGCACCAGATCGCCGTCACCGATCGCTACTTCTTCGTCGGACCCGGCGAGGGGACGGGAGGCCAGCAGAACGAGCTGCAGCGCCTCGACCCCTTCAGCCAGCTCAACCGGATCTCCTTGACCCTGGACGACGTCCGGGGAGGCGCCAGCCTGGCCTTCTTCAGGGCCCCGAACCGAGTCGTGATCAGCGGCGGCCGAAACGCGAGTGGGGTGCCCTTGGCGAGCCTAGTCATGGTCGAGCCGGAGGAGACGGCTGGTCCGACGCTGATCCCGGGGACCCTCTCCTTGAGCACGGCGCGCTCAGAGCACATCTCGATCAGCCTCAACGAGTTCTTCGGCGAGGTGCTCTTCGTCGGCGGACGCGGCGCCTCGGGCCTGGCCCAAGACCACTCAGAGGCCCTTCGCCTCCTGACGCGCTTTGGAACCAATAGCGTCCAGGGCACGGTCAGCGTCACCGGTGACGCCTACTTGAATCGCCCGCGCCTGCGTCACACCGCGACGCAGCTGCGCGATCGGCGAGTTCTGATCTTGGGCGGCGTAGACGAGCGCGGCTCGGTGATCGCCGGGGCGGAGCTCTTCCTCCCCTAGCGCGCTACTTCTTGGCGCGCTTGACGCGGCGAGTGAGTCCGCGGAGCTTGCCGGTAGGTCGCTTGGCGACGATCGTGAAGCCGCCTGCCTTGGGGAGGCTGATCCGGTCGCCAGCGGCGATCTCGACGGTGCCCGTGAAGCTACGTCGGTTGAGCTTGGTTCCGTGAGTCGTGTCGAGATCGCGAACGAGGATCTTGTCGGCCAAGACCTCGAAGCGGAGGTGGACGCCTTCGACTCGCTTGCCCGGGACGACGACGTCGCAGTGGTCGTCCTTGCCTATCGAGAGTCCACTCCGAATCGGAGTCAGCCAGGCTTCGTCGCGCTGAAGGAAGTAGCGCGGCGGGTCGGCGCGCTCGGATCCGTGGAGCACGTCGGGCAGCGCCAGGATCGTCCCCCGCAGAAGGGGCTCGTCAGCGTTGATCGGCGTCGCCCCTGGGTGGAGGACCACGATCAGGTAGGCGTCGAGTTCGCCGAGGAAGACGAGCAGGATCTGACGGTCGCCGCGAAAGTCTAGGGCTCGACAGTCGCCGGCGCGGAAGGGCGCCAGGCCGCGCTTACAGCTCGCCACGACGACCGAAGTCACGGCCGCGAAGAGCTCACCGCTCCGCTCGTCAGTGAGGGTCGTCGCCAGGACGAACCCGTCTCGAGTCGCGACCGAGAGGCTCTCACAGCCGGGGAGATTGGGTTGGAGCGCGCTGAGGCGCTCAACGAGGTTTTCCACGGGACCGACCCCCTTCAGGCGCCCGTTTTACCAGGTTCCAAAGCACCCAGGTCGCCAAGAAGCCAGGTCCCCGAGAAGGAGAGGGGCCTCAGGGCAGCAGCGGACAGCTTGGGCTCAATAGCCCTCGTCGAGGCTCTTCTCTTGACGCTGGTGGCGCTCACGTCCGAGCTCACCACGGAGCCGGTCAATGGTGCGCTGCTGCTCAGCGAGCTCGAGCTTCGCGTCGCGAAGGCGACCTCGCGCGTCGCGGTTCTTGCGGTAGAGGACGTAGGCCGCCACGGAGCCGCCTGCAGCGACGACCCAGGGCTTGGCTAGGGCACGGACGATCGGGATCAACATGGGTGGCTCCTCTCAGGGCTGGGTGTTCCTGCAAGAGTAGCAAGCCCCTGTCCAGACCCCAGAGTGTTCCTCAGGGGGGAAGAAGTGGGAAGGGGTGCGGCAGGTACTGGCGGGGTGAGGTACTACGCGGCTCTCTTTTTGGTGGGGGCTGCGCCCCCCCCAAGCCCCCCCATCTTGGCGTGTGGCGCGGGCGCGGGGGCGAGTGTCCTTCGTCGCGCCTTCCGTGAGCGCTTCGGGGCTTGTGAAGGGTGGATAAGGCGACTGCGGACACTGCCCCCTGAGGCGGTGG
>Ga0316204_10004847_pt1 | contig 23452 bp, 25 predicted proteins | sample 6monrhotite_MG_2_FD_205661 | JGI IMG/M metagenome (GOLD analysis project Ga0316204, IMG submission 205661) | Microbial mat bacterial communities from mineral coupon in-situ incubated in ocean water Damariscotta River, Maine, United States -... | ecosystem: Environmental > Aquatic > Marine >... | reverse complement strand
TCGCTTATGTCTGCTGCGGCATTAATTCCGTTTGCAACCCCTGGCACCCCCGACTTTATAGAATTATCCATCATGCTGGCAATGATGGTGGGTATACTCCGCCTCGCACTTGGCCTGTTTAAACTGGGTGCGATCGTAAATTTATTATCCAGCCCGGTGATTGTTGGCTTTACCAATGCTGCCGCACTCATCATCGGTATGTCTCAGTTAAGTAAAATCATCGGCGTACCCTTCCCACGCTCTGACTCCTATTTGAATGACCTGTGGGTGGTTTTAACTCAGCTAGGTGAAGTTCACTGGTTTACTCTGGCCTTTGCTGCCGGCACCTGGTTATTAATGGCTGGCCTGAAAAGAGTATCGTCGTCTATTCCAGCGGTACTGATAGCGGTAGTCGTTGCAACCATTGTGAGTGCAGTAACTAACTACGAAGATAAACAAACCTTTGCTATTGCTCAGATCAATGATGGAAAAATGGTTCAGGCAATTGACGATTACGACAAGAACAAGTCAAAAATCGCTCAACTTACTGAAAAAATGGCATCGCTTGGTAGTGAGATTCAGCAATTCGAAAATGAAGGTGGCCTAAGCAACATAACTAAAGCAGAGCAATTACGCGCTCAGTCAGCCTCACTTGGATACGAAGTGAAGCTACTTAAATCAAGTAACAACGAAAGACGTGTAGAGTTACACCATATTAAGTTCCAGGCAATTACTACCGCTGAAGGCCTTATCCTTTATCGCTCAAACAACGTGCCTGCTAACGCGATAAGTGATGAAAAAGTTTGGCGCTTTAGCAACCTGGCAGACAAAGATGCAGTATTCTCTGCGGGTGGTGCTGTTGTAGGTGATATTCCTCAAGGCTTACCAAGCTTTGCCGTACCTGAAATTCGCATGGACCTACTACTTGCCCTACTACCAGCAGCACTAGTCATGGCATTGATTGGCTTCATGGAAGCAACCTCTATTTCCAAGGCCATTGCTACCGATACAGGTGAACGTGTTGATACAGGTAAAGAGCTTATTGGCCAGGGCCTGGCAAACATTGCCGGTAGCTTCTTTGGCTCATACACCGTCAGTGGTTCATTCTCACGATCCGCGGTAGCCGCAAAGACAGGCGCTAAAACTGGACTGTTTGCGATTATCAGTGCCCTCGCGGTTGTTTTAGTACTCCTGTTCTTTACCGAGTACTTATACCATTTACCACAGGCCGTACTGGCTATAATTGTAATGATGGCTGTATTTAGCTTAATCCGCGTTAAGCCATTAACCGATGCCTGGAAGTTCGACCGCATTGGCTCATCGATTGGTATCATTACATTCTTCACAACGCTGTATATGGCACCTTCAATTGCCGATGGTATTTTACTGGGTATTGCACTTACTATCGTTGACTACTTAATACGTACTATGAAGCCACGTACTGATATTTTAGGCCGCAAGGAAGACGGTACATTAGGTGGCATTAAAGCCAACCAATTACCTCCAATCAGTGAATATTATGTACCGGTACGTTTCGATGGCTCGTTAACGTTTGTGAATGTGGCTTACTTTGAAGACATGATATTAGAAGCACACTCGAGATTTCCCAAGGCAAAAACAATATTAATTGTCGGCAGTGGTATCAATGAGATTGACGCTTCCGGTGAAGAAAAAATTCGTGAAATATCGGATCGCCTGAGTGACCTCAATGTTCACCTCGCATTCAGTGGCCTGAAAAATCAGGTTATGCGTGTGTTTAGTCAAAGTGGACTTGAAGCTGAACTAGGAGATGGCACGTTCTACAAGAACAAAGAAACAGCGATGGAAGCTTTATCTGCCTGTTATGACTCTGAGCCAGCCGACTGCTCCCATGTTCACAATGAGCAGACAAGCACCAAATAAAATCAACACCCCGGGTTTCACCTAGCGTGAAAAACCCGGGGTTTTCAGGCCAAACCTATTAGCTTTACTGAAATAAATTAAGTAAACCTGAAGCCTCCAAATAACTCACCATATTTTCTTTTCCGTATAAATTTAATTGAAGTGATTAAATATTTTAATTAAATCTTAACCACCCCATTCCATTTTCACCTCATCAATCGTCAAAATTATTCTCAAATATCACTTTTCTATAACAGACTTATCACGTTTTTATAACATCGCGTTTACGTCATAGTTTCCCCGAAGTAAGCATAATAGACTCTGTAAGGTAATACGGTAACCAATTACCTTTATGGAGATAAAAATGAGTTTAATAACAAAAACTACCGGTGCAGCACTCGCACTTGCTGCTGCAAGCATGGTCGGTTGCGCAGATTATACGACAACAAAGTCATCTGCAAGCGCCTCTGAAAACGTGCATTGTTACGGCGTTAATAAATGCAAAGGTCATAACGACTGTAAAACAGCGAGTAATGCTTGCAAGGGTCATGCTTCGTGCAAAGGCCATGGTTTTATTAGTATGTCTGCAAGCGCTTGCGATCATGTTGGTGGAAAAGTCGGTTCATAACACAACACACAATTAACTAACAAAATTTATATTTGGAGATTTACTCATGATTAATTCAAAAAAAGCGATGGGCGTTGCTATGGCAGTCGCTGCAGCAGGTATGTTAAGTGCAACAGCTCCAACTTTTGCTGCCGGTTCATCTGAGGCCAATGTACACTGCTATGGTGTGAACAAATGCAAAGGTCACAATGATTGCAAAACAGCACAAAACGCCTGCAAAGGTCATGCATCTTGTAAGGGCCAGGGTTTTGTATCGGTGTCTGCTAAGGCCTGCGATCACCTGGGTGGAAAAATCGGAAAATAACAACTTAGTGCAACATTAATGCAGTGAGGAAAAATAGATTTTACCTTTTTCCTCGCTCGCATTTTCATGCAACATCACAGGAGCACTATCACGTGACACGTCCTTTTCTGGGTTTTGGTCTTGGTCTTCGACCTGAACACTACCCGTATATACTTGAGCATAAACCGGAGGTAGACTGGTTTGAGATACTCACCGAAAATTATATGGTGCCGGGTGGTAAGCCGCTCGATCATCTCGACAAAATTCGTAGCGATTACCCCATGGTCATGCACGGTGTCTCGCTCTCTATCGGCAGCACTGACCCACTGAATTTAAACTACCTAACAGATCTTAAACAACTCATACAACGTGTACAGCCAAACTGGATTTCTGATCATCTGTGCTGGACCAGTGTGAATGATACCAATAGTCATGACCTCTTACCCTTACCGTACAATGAAGACACCATCACTCATCTGGTTAATCGTATAACGCAGGTGCAAGATTATTTAGGACAACGCATTCTGCTGGAGAACCTTTCCAGTTATGTGACTTATAAAAGTTCTGACATGAGTGAATGGGATTTTTTTAATGAAATCTCCCGCCGCGCTGATTGCCATATTTTATTAGACATTAATAATATTTTTGTCAGTGCGCATAACCATCAATTTGACCCGATTGATTATCTAAACGGCATAGATGTTGATCGTGTGATGCAGTTTCATCTTGCTGGCTATAGCTACCATGGTGAGATGATTATCGACACCCATGATCATGATGTCTGTGATCCGGTATGGTCGCTCTATGCCACAGCTTTAAAACGTTTTGGTGCGGTAAGCACAATGATTGAAAGGGATGATGACATTCCTGAGTTCCCACAACTGCGTAAAGAACTGGCGATAGCCGAAGACATTGCTGGCAGAACACTTTCGGCTGAAGAACTGCAATTGAACACAATTGCCTCACATGCCAGTACTAACATAAATAATTTTCACACAGAATTAAACTATGAACACACTGCGTAAACTTCAGTACGAATTTTTAGATTACCTGCTGGATGATTCCAGCGTTGGCGTAGTTGATCGCATAGAGTCCAACCAGCAATGCTCCGCCGAGCAGCGCATGACATTTTACGGAAACGCTTACACCCTGCGTTTAAAAGAAGCACTCAGCACCGACTATGAGCGTCTGCATAGTTACCTGGGGGATGAACTGTTCGACCAGCTGATGCAACATTACATCGATCGCTATCCATCACACCATCCCAGCCTACGTTACTTCGGACAGCATATGCTTGAGCTAGTTGTGCAACTGCAACCATTTAAGTCATTAACAGAAGTCGCTGAAATTACCCGTATCGAACAGGCCTTTGCTAATAGCTTTGATGCCGCCGATTACCCGAGCGTATCTCTTGCTCAACTAACACAAATAGCACCTGAGACATGGGCTGGCCTTAGCCTTAATTTTCACGACGCCGTACAGTTGCTGCCACAACAGCATAATAGTTTTCAGATATGGCAAGCACTAGACAATGAACAAACACCACCGCAAAAAATACCCTGCGAAACTACCTGGCTCATCTGGAGACAGGATCTGGTTAGCCACTATCGAGCACTGGAGAATGCTGAACTCACCGCACTGACAATTGCAATGTCAGCAAGCAGTTTTGCGGATATGTGTGAAGCACTGCTGGAACATTTTAGCGAAGAAGAAGTGCCACTCAAGGCCGTGGGTTATTTACAACAATGGATTAATGATCAGATGGTGACTGAACTTAACTAGTTATCATGTTTTCCAGTTTCCTTTATTTAATGATAAAATAATTAAACGTTACTGTGCTTACAGAATATTTTGAATATAAACTCATTCATGTATTAAGCATCAATTAATTCGAGCCGATTATTCTTTTTTACCTGCCCTTTCAGTCTTAACTACAACTCTCTTCTATAAATACCGCAACGAATAAATTCATACTTAGCCCCGGTTATAAATCTTAAATGTTAATTTTTTGTGATCTTTCCGTGATTTTGAATTGATATTTTTCAGCCAGTATGAGCTCGCTGTTACTTTTACTTAATTCTAAAAGGAAAATAATTATGAAAAACAAACTCATTGCTATGCTGCTATCCACAGCATCAATTAGCACTGCATCCGCTGCAGATTTAACCATTAGCCTAACCAACTTAACCCATGGCAGTCATTTCACACCTCTGTTGTTTAGTGCGCATGATGCTAGCCAACATATTTTTGAAATCGGCACCTCCGCATCAACCAGTCTGCAGGCGATGGCTGAAGGTGGCGATATTTCAGGACTGGTAAATGACTTAAGCGCACTTAATGCGGATACCACATCCAATCCTGCCGCTGGTCTTACCGCGCCTGGACAAACAGTTAATTTCGATATGACGACAATGGACATAAACACTCACCTTTCCATTGCCGCGATGATCCTGCCGACCAACGATGGATTTGTTGGACTGGATTCACTAGCCATTCCAACAAAAACGGGCAGCTATACCTACTACCTGAATGGCTATGATGCCGGCACTGAAATCAATGATGAGATTATCAATGGCGCTAGTGCACCAGGTGCGACGGGTATTCCTGCGGATCCACTGGGGCTGGGCGGCAGCAATGCAACCGGTTTAAGCAATTCAGAAAACAACACCAACGTACATATTCACCGCGGCGTGATTGGTGATACAGACCCTGCAGGTGGTGCCAGTGACCTGGATAGCCGAGTACATCGCTGGCTTAACCCCGTTGCTCGTCTAGTGATTGAAGTTAAATAGGAGAAGCCAGATGATAAATCATTTATCCACATCACTGCTCAAAGCCACGGCTGCAGGTGCAATGCTGCTGACTATGGCGGCCTGTGACAGTAACGCTCCCAGAGAATTCGACATCAGTATTACGAATCTCACTCATGGGCAACCTGTGTCTCCTCCCATCGCCATGTTACACAGTAAACACTTTGGCTTTTGGGAAATAGGCGAAGCAGCCTCTGAAGCACTGGAGAAAATGGCGGAAGGTGGTGATGGTAGCGCCTTATTGGATTTGAAAAAAAACAATCCACAGTTTAAGGCAGATGCCCCCCTACTTCCGGGTGCCAGCCTGGACTTCACTCTGCAATCAGGCAGAGACTTTAGACAAAACCTGTCCGTTGCTGGCATGCTGGTAAATACCAATGATGGCTTTAGCGGCATCAACGGAGTTGAACTTTCTGAGTTGGAGTCGGGTCAAACCATCGTTTTATATAGCTATGCATATGATGCGGGCTCTGAATTTAACAGTGAACTGGCGGGCACTATACCCGGGCCTGCAGATGGTGGAGAAGGCTTCAATGCTACACGTGATGACGTGACCCCTGTGGTGACATTTCATGGTGGAATTGTTTCAGCTGATGACAACTTTGCAAACTCCGCATTAAGTTACGCTGATAAATTCGACAATCCAGTATTACGCATAGTGGTGACGGCAATGTAATCCTGCAAATCGTTTTTGGAGCCACTGCATTACAAGCAGATTAATTTCTATGTTTTTTAATTAGATTTAATACGTCTGTAATGCAGTTTTAATAAGCATGAAAAATAAAAATATTATTTTAGTTGAAGACAATAAAGATATATCGGCCCTGGTAAAGCTACACCTGAATGATATAGGCATGCTTGTTGATGTGTACCATGACGGTATCGAAGGCTGGAACAGGATTAAGGAAAAACAGTATGACCTGATCATCCTCGACATAATGCTACCAGGCATGGATGGCATGGAAATATGTAAACAGATTCGTCAGCAAAACAACAACTACACCCCAATTTTAATGCTAACCTCACGCTCCTCAGAAGTTGATCGTGTACTTGGACTGGAATCGGGTGCAGATGACTATCTCACCAAGCCATTTAGCCTGATGGAAATGGTTGCACGGGTAAAAGCCCTTATTCGTCGACAAGACGCCATGCAGGAAGTCAAAACTAACAACGAACTATTACAGTTCAATAGCTTAAGTATCAATACCCAGACACGAGAAGTCTTAAAGAATAAACAGGCACTAGAACTCACTGCGAAAGAATTTGATTTGCTTTTATATTTTGCTCGCCATCCTGGCCAGGTATTTAATCGAATGCAACTGCTCGACAAAGTATGGGGATATGGCCATGAAGGCTATGAGCACACGGTAAACTCGCATATCAATCGACTAAGAGGGAAATTAGAAACCGAACCACATACGCCAAAATTTATTAAAACGGTTTGGGGTGTGGGCTATCAGTTTATAGCCTCTGCTCCAGAGCAACTTGTTAGCCTATGAAAAATCATTTCTATAACACACTGTATTTTAAACTTGCAGCAGGACTCGCCATCATACTTTTAGTGGTAGGATTGTCCTATACCATTTTTGCCAGCTATATGATTCAACAGATAAATCAGCAAAGCCAGCAACTCATCAATCACGACCTGGCAAAAAACCTGGTGAATGATAAAAAGATTGTTCATCATGGCAAGATAGATGAAAAAGCCATGAAAGATACTTTCATGCAGTACATGACTATTAACCCCAGCATAGAAATATATTATCTCGATTTACAGGGAAACATACTGGCTTACTCAGCTGAGCCAGACAAGGTAAAGCGCAATGCGGTTGACCTGGAACCTATATTAAACAGCATAAAAACAAAAACAGATCTAACCCTTTATGGCGACGATCCTCGTTCACATGACACAAAAAAGGCCTTTTCAGTTACCCCAATACCAAACAAGGATGATGCAAAGGGTTACCTATATGTTGTGCTACAGGGCGAGCAATTAACCGACGCGTTAAACATACAATCACAAAACACCATTGTTTATCTTGGCGGCATCGTCATGGTAGGGAGTTTATTTATCGGCCTTATTATTGGACTTTATCTTTTTTACCGGATTAATCAACGCATTAAAAAACTGCAAACAAAACTCACCAGTTTTATTGATAATGACTTTTCCAGTAGCCATGCCAATGATTTCTCAGCAAACAGCTTAATACCCGGCGATGAAATCAGTGATCTTGAAAAACACATTGCACTCATGGCATCGCACATACAGCAGCAACTATCGGCACTAAAGCAACAGGACAAATTACGCCGAGAAATGGTAGCTAATATTTCACACGATTTAAGAACACCACTGGCCTCTCTTCAAGGATACCTGGAAACATTAAAAATAAAATACAATCACCTCAGTGATGATGAAGTAAATAATTATTTAACTATCACAGGAAAACAAGCCAAAGGCTTACAAAAACTCATTGATGCACTATTTGAACTGGCCAGGCTTGACGCAAGTGAACAACAACCAGAGATGGTAAATTTCCCACTACTCGATCTTACATATGATGTAATCGCCAAATTTGAAATCAAGGCGCAAAAGAAACAAATTCAATTAATCATCAACAGCGAGTCAGATAATCCAATGGTATATGCAGATCTTGGATTAATCGAACGAGTTCTGGATAATCTCGTTAACAATGCCATTTACTACAGTCACAGTAATAGCATCATTAAAATCAACATCGCAGCGCCAGAAGATGGCATTTTAACAGTCAACGTAATCGACAGTGGCTGTGGCATTCCCGAAGACCAACAAGAACTGGTATTCGAACGATTTCATCAGGCAAATACACCGGAACGCAAAGATGGCCATGCAGGACTTGGCCTGTGCATTGTTAAAAAAATCATAGAACTGCATCATCAAACTATCTGGGTAGAAAGCAAGCCAGAACAAGGCACACGCTTTAACTTTACGCTCGCTACTGTTTTAGCTTGAAACATGAATAAATGAGTAATAAAGAACATGAACAAAGGGGACGGAGTAAAACTGCCATATCGTATCGCAGTGACACTTTTTTACTGGCCCTACTAATCCATTTTAGTAACTATTGCCCGTTGTCACCGTCTCCATTAAGCTCATCTAATTATTAATTAGTTGAATTGATTTTTTCTTTTTCGATATTTTTTTCTACGATAGTTAACAACGAAAGTATACGGTGATTGTTTTTACTGATGGTCTGAAGTAATTCAAGCTTTGTTAATGCGGTTTCGTATTCACTATTTTTTATTAGGTTTTTAACTGAAAGTAATTCAATTCCCATCTGAATACGCTTCTCACTGAGATTCATTCTATTTATAATACTGTAACGCATATGAATCAATCTATCGTCATCAGGATTTGCAATTAATCCGCTATCAATATTATCAAGCGCCTCAAAATATGCCCGCTTGGTGACTTCATTTTTTGCTAATTGATAATAATGATCAGTGATAACACTAATGCCAGCTCGCGCTTGAATATTACTGGGATCAAATACTAACACTTGTGTATATTCAGCTAATGCAGATTTTTCTTTAGGCGTAATATACTGGTTATTTTCAATATAACTAGCCGCTTTATTAAGATGTACAGCAGCGACATTATTAACATTAATCTGTGTTCTTAACATTTTTATTTCTTGTTCTTGTTCAGATGAAATCTTTCGCTGCTCCTCCAAATCAGTAATAAAAGATTTAGATAGTAGAACCGTTCGATCGGCAAAAGTCTTTATTTGCGAAAGCTGCTTCGCGGTGTATGCTGAAACTCTATCAGAGACGATGACAGATAACGCAAAAACCAGCGTAAGTAAAACCGCAGCGCTTTTGAAGGTCCGAATACGCTCACTACGTATCGAGGCCTGCTCTTTCTTTGCCATAGTGAGTTTTGCCATGTCTTCAATTAAGTCAAAAGCAGATGCATACCTGTCTTCAGGCTTTTTAGACATTAGTTTATGAACAATAGGCTGGTGCTCTTTGAATTTGCTAGCGAGTTCTGGCGGCGCCTCCTCCATGTGTTTATAGATTAAAGAAAACGGTGTTTCCGCAACGAAAGGTTTAACACCCATTAACATTTCATAATAAACTATACCAAGGCTATATAGATCTGTACGCTGATCTACTGAGTTGCTAGAGGCTTGTTCGGGGCTTGTATAATGAGGCGTACCCATTAACATTCCATCTATAACGGTTTGCTCACTAAAACTAACTGCCCTGGCAATACCAAAGTCAGCCAGAATCGGTTGATTCTCTTCATTAAAAATTATATTACTTGGCTTTATATCACGGTGAATAAAACCTTTGCTGTGAGCATAGGCGAGCGCCTCACTAATCTTGGTAATAATATTAATAATTTCTGTCTGGCTTAAACCCTTTTTAATCTTTTTCTTCAAGTCACCGCCATGTAAATATTCCATGGCAATATACAAATGACTCTCGGACTCGCCGGCATCATATATAGTAATAATATTAGGGTGATTTAAAACACCGCAATTGGCTTCCTGTAAAAACAAATTAGTAAGATTCTTATCCTTACATAATTTTTTGGGGAGAATTTTTAATGCAATGGAGCGACCAACGGCTTCTTGTATGGCAAGAAAAACGCTGGCCATTCCACCTTTAGCAATTTTCTTTAGAATTAAGTAACCGGGAATACTAGTATCAGGCATGGTGAAAAATAAAATTTTATTTATAAATTAAAAAGGGAAATGATTTACGTTTAATACACATTGGCCTATCAGGCTCTAATAATTATTGATAAATATATCAATCATTTACGTATATACTGAGACTAGCATACATACGCACCGATTGCATATACAGTCTCATTTAGAAACATTGATAATTGGTGTCGATAATTGGACTTAGAATAAAAGCTCTATTTGAAATGTCACAGTTAAAGGAGACTGGGGTACTAATTACTAACATTATGAATTGTAACTGGCCACCCTCTTCGAGATTTCCATAACTTTATACTGCATTTCGTTTCAAGGTAGAACTGATATGTTTCAGACTCGAGAAAACAGGCTTCTCTGTTAATACCTTTCTGAACAATATAATAGGGCATTCCTGGTAAGTACATCCTTGCGCGTCTTGGTATAGCAACTACTTTGCTAAAGATTAAAGATTCATCTCAACATAATATTAAAATTCATCTCCTTTTTGAGTAATTTTTAATGCCTCCGTCCTCTTTAATTGATTTTTGAGTAATTTTTAATGCCTCCGTACCCATTAATTTTTAATTATTAATTCTTTGTTGGCATAATACATTTGAAGTTCTTCTTTATATAAGGAGTACTACATTCCCAAGTGTGACCAGAGTAACTTATATACGCATTCTTTGGCACTTTCAAAGCGACACATGTATCTTTTACCTCTCGGAAGCCTCGTTCACAATTCCAGCCTGGCGCATAAGAAGATTCTTTCAGAAATCCATTAACTGGCACCTTTATAACTTTACAAGAATCACCAACTTTTAAATAACCACGATTACATTCCCATTTTCTTCCTGTGTAATTCAGGTAGCCATTTTCAAGAACTTTGACAAGCTCACAGCTATCATTATATTTGTGATAACCTCTATGACACTCCCAACCAGTTCCGTATCTTTTATTTGTAGGATAAGCGTTGTTAGGTATCTTTATAGCAACGCAATGATCACTGTTCTTCCGATACCCAACATTACAACTCCACCCATCTCCATAACTTTTTGCGGACGCATTATCAGGCAGATTTATAGTTTTTTTTATTAACTCATCCTGAGCATGAAGCTGACTAGATACCACCATTAATAGCGGTAGAATAATCGATATAAAACAAGACATACATCTTTTTTGATCTAACCCAAACATAATTATTCCTTTTATAAATTATTTTTCTAACACTGCAGTTAAACTCACTTTACTTATAAATAGATTTATTTAAACATCAGTCTCTAAACACTAAACCGAGCATAACAATATCTTCATTCTCTTGAAGGAGATTGTAATAACGTTTTGCACTAACCGTAATTCCAAATGTATTTGTAATATCCAATACTATTCCGACTTCAGGATAATATGCTGCAATATAATCATTTTTTCCTTTATTATAACCTAGCGATATTCCTGCCCCTAAAAACAACGATAAATCTGAATCAAATACATAACCACCACCGAAGTCTAAAACCCATTCGTTTCCATTTTCTTCTGATTCAAGATAACTCAAGTCGGCATGTCCCTCGACACTCCCACTAAATGCCAATGCACCAATTGATTTTATTTTTAAATCGTTTTCATCATAAGAAATATTTTGTTGTATTCTAAGGTAGTTTTTATCTGAAATAGAACCTGATGAAACATCAAAAACCATTAAAAACATCATGAACAGCACAGCCAAAACATGTAGTTGATTTATATTAGTAGCATTGTTAAACCTAAAATGTAACTCATGAAACTTGCTTGAATGAATACTCATTATTTTCTCTTATTATAAATACATAATATTTATTTGAATTTCTAAATTAAAATGGTCAAAGACACATATCAGCTATAAATAACTTTTATCGCCCTGTATGATTCAGGATGAGTGATATTAAAGTTAATTTTATCTATACAACTGAAAGTATTCTATCGTCTGATACAGGGCAATCATTAGTAGGAACAATTATCGACGCCCTATCAAGACCGCACGAAAGGAGCAAACCAATGACTTTATCATAGGTGAATTCGTTGGCTATATTACAGGCTTCGGGAAAATAGCTAGAACCATATGTCATTCCGGGAACCATATTTATTTCCATAAATAAACATTCTCCATGTTTATTCATTTTAATGTCTATACGAGCAAAATCTCTGACGTTAAGTATATTAAACACATCAGTAGCCAACCTTGTAACACTTGCATTTATTTCAACATCATCAATCTTTATTAAAGTCTCTGAATCGTCTATTTTTGTCTGCGAACCTAATATTCTGAGACCATTTGTTGATACTGGAGGTATAACTTCAACAGCAGATACAATTAAACTCTCATAAGGGGTTTTGATAACAGCAACGGTAAACTCACTACCTTCCAGGTATTCCTCTGCCAAAATTGGTTGATTAAAAGATTCATATAAAGACTCTATTTTATTTTTGTAATCTGAAAAATTTGTGACAAATGAGGAGTCATCAATACCATTTCCATTAGCAGCATCTAAGGGCTTTAAAAACAATGGAAAATTCACAGGAAGTTCACTTTGAGTTTTATATTGATCAGGTATCGTCATAAAATAGTTAGCAGTTTTAATACCTTTGTTAATTAAATGCGTTTTAGCAGCTACTTTATTGGAATCAAATTCCAGTACATCACTTGATGAGCCAGTGAAATTGATTTTATTTTGATAAAAATAATCTGATAACCAAATATCATCTTCATTAGTTATAGGAATATACTTTACTGCCAAAATAACCAGATCAGGTTTTCGTACTACAACTTTATTTAAGTCCTCTTTTGCTCTACATATATTCAATCTAACATCGTGTCCCATCTGTTGAATTGTATGTAAAACATTATTACAGGCTTTTAACGCACCAAAACCACTTTCTTTTAACGCCTCATTAGGGGTCGTTATTATTTCTATATGCATCAGTTTTTTTCAAACTCACTATTAAATTAGATTGATGAATAGCAAAATTCAGACGCATGAAAACAGAAATACGTTATCTTCAACTAGACACGAAAAAGAAAAACATTCTACCGACAGCTCAGTAGAGAAAAAATGTGGAAACTTTTGTGAATGTGCTTGCTGAGAAAGCCTATGCAAACAATAAATTAATGCAAGCTACTGATTAGTAGCTCTAACCCATGCAGGTTAACATAGATCAGTCAAAGATAGTCATTTAAATCAAGCTTTTAAAATTTGTTATTACACAACAATACCAAGGTAGCAGTTGTCTCTTGCACAAGCCAACGAAATCAAAGAGTTAGTACCTCCAATTTTCGGAATCATCGTAAATAGGGGTAAATTAGAGGAATCTTTGTTTGCATGGTATCCTCGTTCACACTTCCAGCGAGGTCCGTAGAATGACCCATAAAGGTAACCATTTGCTGGCACTTCAACCAGCTTACGGCTCTCATTGTTCTGTCTTACGATGAATGCTCAATTCGACAAAATATTTTTAAACTCAATCTTTCAATGAAGTCGTTCGAGCAAAAGCACTCATTAACGCTTAAACAACGATAAAGGCATCTTATTTCAACGACATATGTTACTGTGAAGTGATCAGCGTACCTGCATAGATTATTTATGCCACCCCTTGACCTCGACATCCCTCGTCCTCTTCACCACTTGGCCTCGACTTTGACGGCTAGCTGATCAGCATAAAACCATCCACAGCTCATGACTTCGAAATACTGTGTGGCCTACTGTTTTTCACATCCTGTGATCTGTGATGCACGCCTGAACTAAATCCTCAGTCGTTTTTGCTGTTCATACAATTTTTTAAATATTGACAAGGAGTTTCCAATGTATATAGAGATAATAACGACCCCTAATGAGGCGTTAAAAGAAAGTGGTTTTGGTTCACTGAACGCCTGTAAAAGTGTTCTGGATGCCATTCAAAAAATGGGTTTCAGTGTCGGATTGAATGTGTGCAAATATAAGGAAGATTTAGACAGAGTCGTGACAAGAAAACCTGACCTGGTTATTTTGGCGGTAAAGTATATTCCAATAAGAAATGAAAAGAACATCTGGCTATCTGATTTTTTTTCCCAGCATCACATTAACTTCACTGGCTCATCAAGAGACGTACTGGAATTTGATTCAAATAAAGTAGCTGCTAAAACGCATTTAACCAATAAAGGCATTAAAACAGCTAAATTTTTCCTGGCAGTACCTGGTCAGTATGAAACAGAACATAATCTACCGTTTAGCTTCCCACTATTTATAAAGCCTCTGGATGCAGCTAATGGTAATGGCATTGATGATTTATCATATGTAACTAATTTCGCCGACTATGAAAGTAAGGTAACCTCGTTATACAACACATACAATCAACCCGTTTTGGTAGAAGAATACCTGGATGGCCGCGAGTTCACCGTTGCCATCATTAAGAATGCCAATCAAAGATTAATTGTCTCTGCTGTTGAAGTAATACCGCCGACATCAGCTCATGGCCTGAGAATTTTAGGTGCCCAGGCTAAAATAGACGACTCAGAAAATCTTATAGAAATTGTTGATGAGGAAGTAAAAAACAAAGTAAAAACTCTAGCAATTGATGCTTTTTATACACTAGGTGCAAGGGACTTTGGGCGCATCGATATTAAAACCGATAATCATGGCGAATGTTTTTTCATGGAAGCAAACCTGGTGCCGGGTATGACACAAGGATCGAGTTATTTCCCCGAAGCCTGTAATATAGCAAATAACTTTACTTACGATGAAGTGATTGAACTGCTTTTAGTCGATGGCATATCCAGAGCCACCTCCAGCATACCGCCTGATATGGACAACAGGTATGTGGCTGCGTCATAAAACAATTTACTGATATTTTTACTTTTTTACTTCTTAAGCAGGTGTATTATCAAAGATAAAGAAATCACCTCATCATTATTAGATTACACACGTATTTAGGAGTTGTTGCTTGATACCTTATGAACTATTAGTTGAAGTTACACGAAACGACACTATAGAAAGTCAGCATTTCGGCGCTGCGGCAGTATGTGACTTTAAAGGTAATATTGTTGAAAGCTGGGGCGATATTAATCGGTTGGTCTTTCCACGCTCTGCGCTAAAACCGATGCTGGCTATTCACCTGATTGAAAGTGGTGCGAGTGATTATTATGATCTGAGTGATGCAGAGTTATCTCTCGCCTGTTCATCTCATCAGGGTGAAGAAATTCATCAGACACTGGTAAGCTCATGGCTAAACAACCTGGGGTTAACTGAAGAACACCTGGCCTGTGGCCCTGTATTACCTGAGCATGTTGAAACTGCTCACCAGTTACTCACAGCGGGGCAAAAAGGCTGTCGGATTCATCACAACTGTTCCGGCAAGCACACCGGGTTTTTAACTACCGCACTACATTTAAATTTACCACTGGATAACTACCATATAATCGAACATCCATTACAACAGTTATCATTAGATATACTTTCTGATCTGGCTGATTGTGATCTTAAACAGTATCCCATGGGGATTGATGGATGCGGTTTACCCGCACCTACAATGCCTTTATTGCAACTTGCATTCGCCACGGCTCGATTTGCAAAACCAGTAGGTTTATCAGATAAACGTGCTCAGGCCATTTACCGACTTCACAAAGCCATTCGCAATGAGCCGCTGTATATCGCTGGGCATGGAACGGTGGTGAGTGAGTTAAACGAAGCGACTAGAGGCTCTGTTCTAGCGAAAACTGGTGCGGAAGGTATTGTTATAGCGGCTTTGCCTGAGAGAGGTTTGGGGATTGCCGTGAAAATATCCGATGGTAGCGAGCGAGCTCGTTCAGTTGCCTTATTGGCCATTCTTGATCATCTGGGTGCTATATCTGATAAAGAAAAAAAGAAGCTTCATAAACATATTTCTCCGACAATCAGAAATTCAAGAGGGTATGCCGTAGGTGAAATTCGACCAGCTGCATCCTGGTTAACGAAACTCACCAATGTTAAATTAAATGAAAATGAGATTTAATTTCTCATCAGATTAATCTGTTAACGGCATCACCTTACTAGTCAACATTATGAGTTATTAACTCGAATCAACCCTATGATGATCATTCGGGCTTTACCATATTCTCTGCCGACATCAGGTTTTAAAACACCGGATGACGCGTCACTAAGCGGGATGATTAGATTGTTTTTTATAAGATGGAATTCACTACATGCACTACGATGAGTTTCATAATAAAGGCATTACATTCTGCTCAGGCCTGCCTGCATGATCAGACTTTATAAATTTTTTACAAAGAGCGAACCCTCATGCTAGTCACATTCACCTGCCCAGCCTACGCGGACATCACTATGTTCGGCGATGTCGCAATTCAATTACTTAAATATATGGGGCATAGTGGAACAGTACCCAGCGCGCTTATGGCTGAAGATGTTCCAGCGGCATTGCACCGACTACAAAATGAAATTAAGAAACAGGCTCAGTTAATACTGCCGCAAGACTGTTCGGATAAAATTAGCGATGAACCCGAAGTAACACTATCCCATCGTGCACTGCCACTGATTGAATTACTCAAGGCGGCAGAAAAGGAGGAATGTCATGTCGTGTGGGATAGTAACAATTAATTGGTCATAACTGGCGATGATAAAAAATAAATTATTCTACGCTTATCAGTTAATATGATGTGCTGTTCTCTATCAATTAATATGATGAGCTATTATTTCAAATAAGGCCTATAGTGATTTCTCAGGCTTTGCCACATTCTCTACCAGTTTCAGGCATTTCAAACAACAGAATGACACTTCCGCAGGGAGTTACGCATAATGTGCAACTTATAAGCGGCGGGCAATGTCTCATAGGAGATGATCATGTTAACCCACATCAAAACACCCCCACTCACAAATCTAAAACACTTTAGCCGACGCGTAGCTGAAACATTACCTTACGATCAGCAACAGAGTCATCGATTACACGAGCCTCATCACCGCATTATGACAACAGACCCGATTTCAGGTGAAGAGGTTCACAATTATATGGACCATCCATCTACACTAAATGGCAATCTGACCGTTTATTTTGAAACAACTCAAAATTGTGAAGAATACCTGAGCATGCCATTCAATCATCCAAATCGTACACTGCCTTACCCAGCAAATGATGAAGATGATCGCGGTGGTTGAGTTAGCCAAATATCATTATTGAAATTGAGCAACACAAACAACATATATAAAATTCCCTGATAATTGACATCAGGGAACCTATTAAGGAATACACAATGGCCCAATATCCCGTTGATGCTTATATAGCAGAGTCAGCAAGTATAGTTAGATCTACACGCCATGTAGAACTCAAAAACCAACACTGGACACGAACTTAATCCAAGCAGCTGGCTGAAAACGAAGGCATAGACTTAAGCGATGATCACTGGGAAGTAATTGCTTACCTGCGTAAACATTATGCCAAAGAAGGTATTCCCAGAAACGCACGATTACTTTCCAGAGAGCTGACTAAACATTTTAGTTACAAGGTGGAACGAAATATCTTTATCAGCTTTTTTCCGGTGGCCCTATCACTCAGGGTAGCCGCATTGCAAATTTACAATCACCAGCAGGCACTACCGACCTTTCGTTTGGTAGCTGTTACTAATATATGAATGATTTAAGTGTTTACTTATGACAGTAACATTCTATAACCTAAGATCAATGAGAAACCTGAAAAAATTATTTTCAAAACTATGCGTTAAATACGATGATCGATCCAGGTGCCAGCAGGTACAAATAATGTGCCAGCCACAACGACACTAATTAAAGGTGTCAAATAAAAAATATATAAAATAAATAAAGAGGTCGGTGACAACTGATAATAATTTTTCACTTATCAATACTCTCTTTAAGTGGCCTCCCCCGTTTCCATGACCCAATTTTCGATTAACTACTTTTTCTATCTGCTCTTTAAACCGATTATCTCCAGAAGGCATTGAAATAAAAACTGACTGACGAATCCTATTATATCTATCACTTCTATTTCATTATCAAACAAAGAGTGACAAGCCTGTGCCGGATTGCAATGCTATTACCTAACGAGTTATTATTTTATGATAACTAATCAGCTTATTGTAATCATTATTACCATTACAATGGTAACTTGACCAAAGATAGTCCAAAGGATACTCAACCATGTTCGCACGAACTGGATTCAACTCAATATATTGCATACACGTTAAAAGATACTTATCTTCATCAACCAGGCTTGCTTTATGTCGGCTTTCCCATAACGTTCCCGATATTCATTATTTATAGATTTAACATACCGTCGACCAAGCGATTGCATCGTCAAACTAATAGCAGTTTTATTCTCAGGTGTGATCAACAAATGCACATGATTAGACATCAGTACATAAGCATGAACACTCACACCTTAACGCTGACTCGCATCATATAACCATTCTAAATAAAACTGGTAATCTTGATCCGCGAAGAAACTCGCTTATCTATTATTGCCACGTTGAATAATATGACACGGGATACCCGGCAAATACATCCTTGGCTTTCTTGGCATGACAACTTCTTTGTCATTTTTCTAAAAAGCTTATATTAATATCATTATAAAAGGCAAGACACTGAATGCTAATGATTCTCGCTTGTCACCGACCCCTTTAATTCTTATAATTTAGCAGTGACAATAGCTCATGTATTAAGCCGAAAGACTGACTAACCATGACACTAAATCTTAAACGATAGACTAAAAAAGCCGAGGTAGTTATCCCAAAGAAATTGCTTTTTATTCTTGTATCCAGAAGAGCACATCCTGAGCCTCCAGAAATTCCCCTGCCTCTTGCCCATGTAACATTGCAGCAGTTGATAAAAACCCAGCCTCTATACATCGAGGCATCGCTACGGTAACTGAATTTGGCGTGTTTTCAACTGACCATCCTGTTTTAGGATTAAGAACATGAGAATAGCGAATCCCATCACATACAAGATAGCGCCTGGCATCACCGCTGGTAGCAACACCACCAGATTTTAATTGAATCACGCCGGCTTTATCTAAACCACCAATTGATTCGACTCCTATTTGCCAGCTCTCTCTCGTGCTAGGTGGTTTTGTTGCATACAGATCCCCTCCAAAGTTAATTAGGACCGGAACATCTGTGCACTGAGTAATCAATAAGGCTGCTCGATCAACAGCATACTCTTTACCTATACCACCAAGGTCCAATTCCATATCTTGGGGCAAAGCAATGAAAGGCTGCTGCCAATAGACTTTTCCCCAGCCTATTAAAGGCAGCAAGGTATCAATCTGCTGTTGACTAGGTACATTGTCACTACAGTCAAACTTCCATGCTCGACGCAGTACACCCGATGTTATATCAAACATACCTTCTGTTAACTGATAACATTGATCTGCAAAGTTAAGTAATAAAGTCAACTCATCATCAACTTCTACTAGCTCTCCACGAGCATGATGTATTTGATATAAAATATTATCATTACGATAACGGCTCAATTTGTGCTCGATTCGCCAGGCTTCTTTTGCGGCGATCTTAGTTAGCTTCAATGCAAACTCATAATCACAAGTTTCTATTAAAACTTCACACGGGCTCGCCATGGCTTCAAACACACCTGTAAAGCCCGTGTCAGTTTTCTCAATCGTTATATCGCGCTTTATCATTCTAGAAATTTTTTAGTCACCCTTAAAAATCGTAATTAAGCCTTAGCATAAATGCATCCACATCAGGATATAGTTCTTGCTGTTCCAATTGCCCTACCTTCATAGAAGGTTCATTAACAGATTGTAAATAAAATTCTGCAACAAGACTCCATCCATAATCATGATATTTTTCGCCATATTCCAGGCCAACAGTATATGTGGTCATTTCGTTCAGCCTATAATCTGATGTTGCATATATACTTTCAGTTCCTTCACCTGGTTGTTGACCAGTCACAAAATAAGGTCGGAAGAACTCTGCCTCGCTTTGCTGATAATAGCGCAGATGAGGTTGCCAGAATGTCGTCTCAGATGATTTCAATCGATAACGTAAACCCAGTGTATGAGAGGTAATCCCCCAGTCATCGAACATATAACGATACGATAGATCTAATACATCTCCAGTCAGATTTCGTTTGTATTGAGTATAAAGACTATGTTTGGCTCGACTATCTGGCCTGTTTTCGAAAACTACCTGTGAGAGGTTGGTCGAAACATCCTCAATAATTGGTAACCCTGTTGCTCCATCAATAATGCTGATAACCTTAAACGGATCTGTTAAATAACCATCTGCTTGACTGTAGGAATAATTAACCTGGAAAAGGCTATTTTTATCAATCACTTGAGTAATACCGAATAATATATCAATAATTGTCTTGTCATCTGAGTCAGTTCTTCTTGGTTGTGTTGTTCCTGAGGGCTGCATAACACCAAAAGCTACAGGAATATTCCCTTCAGGTACGATTTTGTCATTTGCTAAAGACATCCCTGCATTAAAAGTTGTATTACGCTGATTAACATCATGCGTAAACATAGCACTCACACCAACTGACAGATAATCATATTCTTTGGAAAGATTTCCACCTAATATCATTTTGGTCATGCGTGAAAGCTCCTGTTCCCAATTTGCACTGAATGCGACGCGCGTATCTCTGAATGTATCATCCAGGGGCGTACTATTGGGCGATATTGTATATTCACCTCTGCCTGACGGCTTGGTAAAAGTTTGTGGCATATTACTCGGTACCGCACCATTAGCAGATGCACCAGTTAACGCATCCAAAGTTAATTTAAGCTTTACTGATTCATCAGTATCAATCTGCTTTTTTGCACTTATCACAGGTTCGAGCGCAGAAACACGACCTGGCTCGGAATAGTAAAGCACCGCCGAATCAATATCCCATTCACCTAAATCTTCAGACTCTTCCGCATACACATCTGCAGCCACACCCATTAGAGAACTGGTAGCCGTAGCAAGTGCCAATATAATTTTTTGATGTTTCTTCATAGCTATTTCCTAATTACAACCACAACCACCACCGCCAAACCCTCGTCCACCACTTGATGCTTCTTTACTAAAATAGATATGATCATCTAATGCAGCAGTTAGTGGAGCGCTATCAAGTGACATTTCCGGCTTGGCTAGCACATTACGTTCCCACGGCTTTACACCTAATTCACCGCATGCAGTTATAGATAAAGCCCCCAACATAATAACTATTATCCTCATAACAACCCCTACTTATTTAACAAAGACAAAATTGTCTCACGCATCTCGTTTGCATCTTTAGTTTTAAATCCAACATGCATATCAACTAGCTGATCTGAGCGATCATATACATAACTACTCGGCATACTGAGAACCGATCCTTGTACATAACCGTTCGTTAAGATAAAAAAAGTCATCAAAATCATCTTACAAAAAAATCTAAACATTACTTTCACCAAGATTGTATTAATTGAACAACATCACCAATATTAACCAGTCGAAATATAGAATCGATTTACTACTTAAAAAAAAGAAACTAATTGCGGGAAAAAAAATGAGAACATTAAGATGAAGTTACGTTGCTCACCTGTTTTCCTTATCTTCTCCTATTAGTCAATTTTATAACTTTTATGCTTTGAGCAATAAATGCAGATATGTAAATCAAAATCACGAATACAACGTTAAAAATAATAAGGTGACGGTATGTCACCCCTGGAATCATAGGTGGGATCAACAGATATGCGAGCATGCCCATACCATACTTAATATTTGACCAAGACTTCACAATGTCTTTGCCTACTCGAGAATTATTAGCACTGTTGGCGATGGAATCTTTAACAGTTGAATTTTTATATGATGGATTAACATCGATGAACGACTTCATACCCCATCCTCATTAGAGCTAGATAGTGAATTCTCTAACAAAGAAGCACTCCTACCAAATGCTTTACCGGGTAACTTGCGTTTAATAATTTGTATAAGCCTGGAAAAGGCATCATCTATAGCGCTATATAGATCTCTTTTTATTTCAATAATATCTACACATAAGCGACGTTGTCTGCGCACTTTTATGTGACAGCGTTTATCTAATCCTCCCTTATATGGTCCATTAATATCTTCAAGATAAACTTCTATTGTTTTAATGAAATTAAATTTTAAAGAAATATCATTACATGTTTCACTAATAACTTTCTGCATGCCGAGTGAGAGAGGCATACGACGTACTGAAATTTGAACATTCATAGTAAGTCCTGCAATCTGCAAATATAAAGTTGACCATAACTTATAACCTATATATACAGGCCTGAGTTATGGAGATCTTGTACAACTAAAACAGAAATACAGGTGGGGCGTGGGGAAATGAAAGAGAGTATCTAGCCTGTACAGGGATAAATTTAGAACCGAACTCCCTGTAAGAATTGGTGCTTTTCTGACTAATATTAATGAACCAATGATTGGCTACAATTAGCGGGTTATCCGAATCAGTATCAAAAGCGTTATTGGTGATTTCAACCACATGACCAATAAAAGAAGTAACATCCTGATTATTTGAGCTATTCTCAGATGCGAGCGAGTTCCCTCCCAAGAGGGCTAAGCCAGCGATCAAAATACGAACCCAGATCAAATTTCTCATCAGTTACTCTGTTAGTGATAAATAATACCTAACTCACTCAGACCTGATTATTAAGCCATATATAAACAAGTAAGTTAAATTATCTTATATAAAATTATCGTAAATGTAAAATATAAAATGATAACAATATATAGCCAAAAGCATGGTACTGAAAAATTAACTTACGCAATCCTATCAATTAATAAAATTTCGGCTCTATATCTCTATAGAATATTAAGGGGGACAGACCACGTTTATTTTAATTTAACGGGTCGACCTTGTTTTGCAGGTACAACACGCCATAGAAGCATGTTTGAAATCTCATCCTTAAACCTCTCATTACCTAATACATAATTACCATTAGTAGAACTTCGAATATCATTCAATAAGTCAGGTTCAAGATGAGATTTAAATATTTTTCTGTACGCTTTCCTACGGCATTCGCCTGCTTCCCAAAGGCGAAAGAACTGCTTGTTGGGTACTATTAAATCACTCTTCTTTCCCTCTGCATTAATACAGTAACTAGACCAGGGATAGATTCGAGAACGTGTAACCATGTTAGCGCACACCGGATTAAGCTCTACGTATTGATAGCAAGCTAATGCATAATCTTCGCTCTGTGCAAG
>Ga0316204_10004846_pt1 | contig 23453 bp, 20 predicted proteins | sample 6monrhotite_MG_2_FD_205661 | JGI IMG/M metagenome (GOLD analysis project Ga0316204, IMG submission 205661) | Microbial mat bacterial communities from mineral coupon in-situ incubated in ocean water Damariscotta River, Maine, United States -... | ecosystem: Environmental > Aquatic > Marine >... | reverse complement strand
TGCATTAACTCTGACAATTCGGAAAGGGCGGTTGTATTATCTCCGAACTCTGCGGCATTCATTGCCAACTGATCAAACTTTTGATGTGTGTCGAACCCCAGCTTCTTAAACTCTATGGGCAGTTTTCCTATTAATGTTCCAGGCACTTCGGCCTGAGCCGCTTTACCAACAGACTTTGCCGCCTGCACGACCTGTTGCATATTGCTATCTGCTATACCCGTGGTAATCATCTGCACACCTTCCAGAAATGCTCTCATTTCAGTTAATACAAGATCTCTTTCAGCAGCACTCAGATGTATCGCTATACGCCCATCATCGCTTTGAGAGGTACTGCCCTGAAAAACAAACTTATATACCCCGGCGGTTATCAGCAAAAGAAGAAATACGATGATGCCAATACATTTTTTACCCATAATTTTTCTCTGTTAATTATTTTGACCGAGCTTATCATATAAGTATCACACATATACTCATTTGCCTTATATCAAACTATATAATCAAAAAAACTCACCCTGATATCATTCAGTTACTTTCCTTAAACAACTCCGCTCTATTATGTGACTGATTAAAATCGAGAAGTGGCCCCCTGGGAATTAACTGGTTTGGGTTTACGCTGGTATGACTAAAATAATAATGACGCTTTATATAATCTATATCGATAGTTTCAGCAATTCCCTCGATCTGATATAACTCTCTGAGATAATTTGACAAGTTTGGGTAATCATCTATTCGCTTTAAATTACATTTGAAGTGCCCTACATATACCGCATCAAAACGAATCAGTGTTGTGAACAATCGCCAGTCAGCCTCAGTAATTTGACTACCCGCAAGATAGCGCTGCTGCGACAGCTTATCTTCTATTTTTTCTAATTCAGAAAACAACCGGTCAAACGCCTTATCATAAGCAGATTGTGATGTAGCAAAACCGCAGCGATAGACTCCATTATTTATATTTTCATATATCGGTTCGTTAATTTTATCAATTTTCTTACGTAAATTTTTCGGGTAATAATCTGTTTTCACATCTGTAAACTCATTAAATGCTGAATTAAGCATACGTATAATTTCAGATGATTCATTATTTACAATGGTATTGTTTTTTTTATCCCATAAAACCGGCACAGTAATCTGCCCTGTAAATTCTCTATCAGCTTTGGTATATACCTGATGCATAAATTTAAATTCATATACATGATCAATATATTTTCCTCGCTGCGCAAAAGTCCAGCCCTGGTTGAGCATGTCGGCTTCTACAATTGATAAACCAATAATGCTTTCGAGCTTTTTAAGCTTTCTAAAAATAACCGTACGATGAGCCCAGGGGCAGGCATCTGAAATATATAAATGATATCGATTAGCTTCTGCCTTAAAGCCTTTATCACCAGTAGGCCCGGCGCTACCATCTACAGTTACCCAGTTGCGAAAAGTTGACTCCATCCGTTTGAACTCACCCTCATCAATTTCTTTATCGAGCCAGTCATTAACCAACTCGCCTTTAATTAGCATACCCATATCATTCCCCGGTTATCCTGTTTTATTTAAATTATCCTTACAGGACAGGCAATACTTATTGCCAAGCTGTAAGGATAATGGATTAATATAAGTTTCTATGAAAACTTCTTATCGAGGCTTATATCACCTGAACCATAGCCTGAAAGAAGCAATAGACCTCCGGCGATACTTAAGTTTTTCATAAATAAAATCATTTGCATCTGGTCTGCAAAATTTGAATGAAATATTAATGCCGCTACAACACTAAAACCTGCCAGTGCATAAGCAGCCCATTTCACTTTAAAACCAGTTATTACCATTAAGCCACCAACAATCTCAACAAAAATAACCAGCGGTAATAAAATACCCGGCACTCCCATACTCTCCATATAAGCTGCAGTTCCTGCATAGGCTGCACCAAACTTGCTAATACCTGCTAATACAAATATGTGTCCTAATAAGACACGACCAATAAGCTCTATTACTTTATTCATCACTGTACTCCTGTTATTTAATCTTTTAACGAGTTAATTATATAACCCAATAATTTGATAAAAAAGCGCATAATATAGACTATATATATCTAATAAATAGATATATAGTTGTCATCATGAACACACCTAGAGTCACTCTTGAACAATGGCGCACATTACAGGCCGTTATTGATTATGGCGGATATGCACAGGCCGCCGAAAAACTTCACCGCAGCCAGTCTTCCGTGAGTTATGCGGTTAATCGCCTGCAAAAACAGATTGGAGTACAACTACTACATATTAAAGGGCGCAAGGCAGTACTTAACGATCAAGGAAAAATCCTCCTGCAACGTTCACGGCAGTTACTTGCCGATGCCAGTAGCATTGAGCAGCAGGCTTACCACCTCAATCAGGGCTGGGAAGCAGAGGTTCGTCTGGCTGTAGAGGCCGCCTTTCCAACACAAACGCTGATGGACGCACTGAAACAGTTCAAGCCTCAGGCAAGAGACACGCGCATACACCTTCAGGAAGTGGTGTTATCAGGCGCTGAGGAGATTCTCATTAATGGTGATGCTGATCTGGTTATTAGCCCCTATGTCCCCCAGGGCTTTTTAGGCGATGAGATTGCCAGGGTGAAGTTCATAGCTGTAGCACACCCTGACCACACCCTACATCAGTTAAATCGTATATTAGACACTGACGACCTCAATCGAGAAACCCACGTGGTAATTACCGACTCTGGGCACAGAGGTATTGACTCAGGCTGGCTAAGCGACTCCAGGCGCTGGGCAGTCACCAGTATGGACTCTGCTTTGAAAATTATCTGTAGCGGACTGGGTTATGGCTGGCTACCCGAAGCTGAAATTGAGCAGCATGTCATAAAAAACGAACTAAAACCCCTGAAACTTGACCAGGGGCTTCATCACACAGGTATACTCTATTTAATCTACGCAAACAATCAGGCAGGGCCCGCAACCCGGCTACTGGCAGAAACATTAAAACAGCTTAGCAAATAACTAGCAGGCACTAATTTATGATTAGATTAAGCTTCAGTTTACTGATTCTTTACTCACTCACCGCATGTGGTGGAGTTCAGCACTCGCCTCCGCCAGTAAAAATATCTAAATCAGATTCACCGATAGTCCAAAAACTCCATGCGCATTACAATGAATGGCGTGGTGTGCGCTATCATGAAGGCGGCCAATCTAAAAACGGCGTTGATTGCTCAGGTTTTGTTCAACTAGCCTACAAACATAAGCTTAAAAAAAACATTCCTCGCAGCACCGAATTAATGTCTAATTCAGGAAAATCCGTACAAAGGAAAAACATTCGCCCGGGTGACGTTGTTTTTTTTAAAACCGGCTGGAAAAAAAGACATGTGGGGATTTATGTTGGCAAAGGTGAGTTTATTCATGCCTCAAGTAGTCGTGGCGTCATGAAATCAAAACTCAATAACCCATACTGGTCTGATGCTTACTGGATGTCACGAAGATATAATTAAAATTCATACATGAGCATAAAAATATTCAGTTCTATAATTAGTGTTGCCACATTTTTTTTCATTTCGGGTTGCTCAGTCAGGCAAACAGAGTTTGTTGTCTTAAAACCTGCCGGGGAAAGCGGCTCTCTGGTTTATATATATCGACCGCAGTCTTTCTCAAATGCTATCGTATCACCTGATTTGATAATTGACGGAAAAAAGGCAACAACACTAAGCAATAACAGCTATACATATCGAGACCTTGCCGCAGGAAACCACACCTTCAAACTCAACCTGAGCAATCGTTACTCTGGTAATACAGACTATAAACTTGAAACATTACCGTCAAAAACTTATTTCCTTAAAGTAAACACATCGTTAAAGTTTGAGAAAAATAAACCTTATACAAGGCGTTTCGATATCATTCAACTTCCGCCCGATATCGCTTTAGAAGAAATTTCAGAAATTCCGTTTGCAGAAGACAAAATAAACAGCCAAAAAGAAAAAGATACAAACAACATAACACCAGAAGGTGTTAGCGATGATCAGTTTTCAATCAATAAAACCAGAAACCCATTTTCTAAATAACACCTAAGGTGCGCAGCACTGAGTATAGCTTCGGTTTTTGATAATTAAAGACAAAAACATTGACACAAAGTCGCGAAGAGGCAAAAGAAATACGTTTTTATCAGGAGTGTTCTCTATGCAGTTGATTCATATGCAGCAGTGCGCAATTAAATAACTTATAAGATATTATCTAGCTTAGTATACCTAAGGTTTTTTTATTTCCACTTCGTCTGCAACGCCGAATCCGTTATTCGCTTCATCTTCTATACTTATCACGGTTTTATCAATGCTAGTTTCAAGTATAAATGCACCATGGTTAACGAAATCCTCACCTTCCATAAAACCTTCATATTCAGTGAAGCCACTACTGACAGGAAACTTAACATCTAATACCGTAACAGAGACATTTTCATCCTGCTCCCTTAGCACACCCTGTAACTTGATATTAGATGCTAACTTACGCTTAATCAATACAGCATTTATCGTATCTGTATCCGCTTCAAATCCATTGACCTCAACATAATCACCAACATTAAGTTCAGACAGAGAAATTAACTCAACCTCACCAGTAACATTTTCTATAATAGTTATATCTGATAACTGGATAACCACTGATGGCTCACCGGCAACAACCTCAACAGAAAACTGATGATTAACAATATCAATACTATCAATAAATGCCTTAACTTTTGCTTCACCTTCATCAAACTCAATAAATTCAGCATTCAGAACGCCATTTTTTATTCGTCCCTCAATTTTTAGTTTAAGGCCCGGGCGAATAATCAGAGCTACAGGCTCAAGCAATGCGGCTGATGCATTCACCGGATAAGCATTAATATCAAAATCACCATTCGAGACATAACGCGTAACAAAACCTTCGACACTAACTTGTGTGTTATCACTAAGTGCCACATCAACTACTTTTACATCACTTGCAAAAAGAGTACTGCTATCATTATCGTAGATTCCCTTAACTTCGACATACAGGTCATTTTGCAAATCAATCGTTAAACCTGAATGCCTGGCCCTGGAATAATTGACATCCACCCCTAGCACATTAAACCTGGTGCCTTTATGTCCATTAATGTTGCCTTCAATTTCCACCTGGGTGTCTGTATCATATTTATCCGCTTTAAGTTCAATATACGTTGCACGTAATACCGCGTTATTATCATAATAACCACTAATTTCTACAACATTATCCAAATCAATACTCGTGTAATCAAAGTCATCCCCTTCAAATGTAGTTTTAACCACATCAACAATGACATTTATTCCCATCACTCTAAAAGATTTTTCTGTATTTGCTTCATTTTTAATAATTTTATTTTCACCAGGCATCGGTTCAACAAAACCTTCAATATTGTCACCATATCGAATAGCTGAAGCCGTTCCAGTAACCCCATCAGCATTTATAATACCAGCGACCTGAACGATCATGCCAATACGCAACTCCTGCTGGGTTGCGGCCACACTCTCTACATTGAATATTGCTGAATCGGTTTCGAACTTAACCCCATTTACATAAACACTACCAAAACCTGTAACCTGACCACTGGATATATAACCACTACCACCAATGCCGGCCACACTTCCATCAGGAGCACCACCGCTACATGAAACTAAAACAACGATTAATAGCGCAATTGTCAGGCGCTTAATTAAAAAGGTGTACATTACGGTGTCTCCTTAAGCGTTTTGTCCTGGTAGAAATAAATTCCCAGGCTGACATAATGAGAGTCTTCGCTTGCCTGACTCTGGTGTTCACATAACCAGCTATCGAGATCTTCAAGCAATGCCTGAGACCTTCGACTGGCATATTTATGAAAGGCTTCGACATGGATTGAAGCAAGTTGTCTGTTGGAAACCTTACGCTGAAAATATCGATGAGACTTGTCACAACTCATATTGTAAATAATGCTGTTCATAAGCTCATGTGTATCCGAACCTAATATATCAATGACATCTGTTGAATCATTACCTGGGACATAGGCATGGCTAATTAAACAAACCTTGCCATCAATTCGTTCAACACAACCACTTTTCTGCAATAAGTCGAACATGGCCCGGCTTGGAATATCACCACTGTATTGTTTTACCAAAATCGCAAAAGACTTTTCCTCACCATCCATGTCAAGAGGTAGAGAAACACCCTCGTTAGAGATGAATCGAGAGTCATTCATCCACCCGCTGATAACACGCACAGCTCGATTGTATTTTTGTGAATTATCCGTAACATCTACAGATTTTAGTTCGTGCAGTCTTTTAACTTCTTTACGTGACAAACCTGTTTGAGCAGATACTGCAGAAACGGTAGTTTTGCCCGTCTGTTGTTGAATTAATGAAAAAGCTTCCTCTACATAAGCTTTACGCACCATTTCCTCAAAAGATCCACAGGCAACACCATTCCTTAGCATAACCCGAACCAAAGGACGAAGAATTTTGCTAGCGGCTGTTTGTAACACTTTTTGAAGTTCGGCACTCATAATAGAGATTTTTACCACTAATTAAACAATCACAGCATAAATTTAAAAATCACTGAATTTAATCAAAGCCCGATTTAGCTCTACCTGAAATAGTGAACGATATAAAAGAATCACCCTGTTAAAGGCACTTTCGCCCGAAATGTAATTCGAACCTATTTGGCTTTATTATTTATGATTGGATTGTATTCCCGATATAGTCAAATAAAAATGGCTATTTGGAATAATATATTGAAGTGTGAGTTAACTCTCATTTAATTTCGAGTTTTATATCATTCAGGCTTATTATTCAAAATGGCTGAAAACTCCAGGAAAGTATCAATAAGTATTAACTTTAAAAATTCAGTTTATATACGCGTGTTAAATTATATATCAACGCTAAAGACCCTATAGTTAGAATAACCACTCCTGATCAACAAAATGCATTTTTTCTCTAAGTACAGGCAATAACTTCTCATCTGCATAATCACAGCCAGTAGTCCCTACATCACCCTGCTCCTGTTTAGTGGCCAATTCAGGTGAATGACCTGCACCTGATATCAACAATTCCAGCATTGGCCGATAACCTGGTTTCCAGGCCTCAATTGACAAAAATCGCTTTTTTAAACTGGCGAGAATCGACATGCCGGAAAAATCCAGGTCACCCCAGAAATAAACCTGAAAATTAATCGGCCATGCAGCATCGCTCACCTCATACCAGTAATCAGCAAAATGCTGTTTATATTTTTCAAAACTTTTATTATGAAAATGTAACGACGCACCCTCTCGCTGTCTAATTCTCTGCGCAGACAATGCAAATCCTGCGCTATACACTAGAGCCATATTTTTTAAGCTATCAGGCCTCCCCATTACACCCTGAGTGTAACTATCCTGGTTTTCAATAAACACAATACCCTCAACTTTTTCTGGTATATATACATTTACCAGAACAGGCCGGAGCACAACATTTAACTGAGGGTATAACTCGCATAATAAATCTTCTTTCTTATCAAGAAACTTTGAGTCTTGCCAGAAACAACGTGCACTAAGATTTCTTAAGCTTAAAACTTCTTTTATATATTTTCTGATTTCCAGAAACCCATATATGATTTGCTGCGCGTTTTTTCCTGGCACAGATATTTTATTAGCTCTTAGTCGAGAAATGTCACCTGGAAAATTATCTTTATTTTCATCAACACAGCGTTTCCATGCGTCTAATTCAGACTCCGCTGCAGGTCGATTTAACCAGAAACGTAGTAAATTTTCTGCACCAGGATTAAATACCAGTCTTGCATAACTATATTCTGGATCGAGTGGATTGCGTTTTTTATTTTCTTTATACTCGAAGATAACATATGGCTTATGCAGTAATGTCTTCAATAAACCCCAGGTTAAATCTGCGGCATCACCAATCACAAATAAATCAGGTATGGTTTTATCATTTAGAGTATAGGCAGGTTTAGCGCCTGGATTTTTATTCAGCCTGGTAACAACATTGTTCAGTAGTGTTTCTATGCAATGCTGCTCTTCAAGCCATGCTGGCACACTCGGAAGTTCTACATTCTGAAATTCATCAGCCATCAGAAAACTCATCCATAAAATCCATTTCTGCCTGATGATACTCTGCCCGCCTGTGATTAGCCCAAAGTGTTTTTATTTTATCGGTATTACATTGTTTTCTATCGACCCAGACTCGGGTTTTTAACTGCCCTCTGAGCGTTTCGCTTGGACACTTGGCAAATACAAATTCGTTACTGATTAAATCCATAAACGGGCCACTTTTGCTCGAAGGCATAATGAAGATAAGTTGTAACCCCAGACTTCTGGTTAAATAATCGATCACTTCACGCGAACGTGATTCATCCATTTTTGAAAACGCTTCATCAACCAGAACCATACGCAGATGATTAACCCCTTCTGAAAAACGAAAGGCAGATGTTATTGCAGCTGAACGAATAATATAAGCCGGTGTTTCCAGCTGACCGCCACTACCCGTTCCATATTCACTCAAAGCAATGGGCTCTTTACCTTCTACCTGTTTATAAATTTCATAACGTCGGTAATTACGATAGTCTGCGATACGCTCCAGCTCCTTCAACGCCTTCTGCTCATCTTCATCAAGCAGCATTTTCATTAACTGGTCTCTAACATTCTGCGACTTTTCTGATAGCGGCATTTCAAAAAGATTTATATCATCTCCCAGGGTAGGCTGATTAATGACTTCATCAAAAAATCGCGCATACTCCCGATATTCAGGCATCCATTCACTGTCGAAGTGAAAACTTTCCTGATCTGCACCAAACTTATGATGCTGTAGCTCTTTATTTAATAGTTCAATCTGACGTTTACCACTACTCACTGCCTGATGAATCGTATGGCACAAATGTGTAACAAATGCATTATTAAAGCTATCTTTTAACTGACTCAGCTTTTCATATTTTTCAACCAGTATATTATTTTTCAATCGATTATATATTTGATCAAGCTGTTTATATGTGCCACATATTAAAGCAAATAACGCCTGATCATAGTGCCCCGAATAATTCTCATAAATTAACGAATCGGCAGGCATACATTGATCGTTATGCTGTTGAATGGCTTTGCTCATCTTGCGTTCCAGTTCATGTAACTGAATTTCTACTTCATCACGGTAATTACCTGTGGTTTGCTCATTGAGCTGCCTGGACTCAACTTCTGCATGATCCAGTTTTTTATCAACATCAAAATCAGACCACAGCACTACAATAGCACGAAGATTGTGTTCACACTGATCAACTATCTGAAGTGTTTCTTCCTGCTGTGTTGATAACCTGTCACAGGCATTCGCGGCATTTTTAATGAGAACCTCAAGCTCGCCTTTTTTCTCAACCAGCGTGGTGTACTGCTGTTGCCATTGCTGCTCCTGTTGCTTTAGTTCAAAAAGTTTCTGCTCTAATTCCTGATGCTCTGATAGATCAAGTTGTGCTAACAGATTTTCTATTTTCTGTATTTCACGTTGCACCGCCATAATATCTGAAAGAGTCTCTGCATAACTTAGTCTCTTTAGTGCCCGAACACTATCCTGCACTCGAGCCAGTTGCTGCATATTATCGTTGCCCTGCTGCCAGGCAATAGTGATTTGTTCATACTCTGCCTGTTTAGCAGCCAATGCACGCTCACGTGCAGCAGCACCAAAAACCAGCTCAGCATCGGGTAAATCACATCGCCACATGCTGTAGCTGCCTGAAGCCATACCATCAGCAGTTAAACCTCGCCCTGTTGATTTTAATTCATCCGCAGAGTTCACCATTAATACAGAGGCATAACTTGCCGTCACATAATGCAGGGCTGTTGAGTGTGAAAACTCAAGCACCTGTACAATAGAGTTTTTTTCCTGACGCATCCTCTCACTATCACGTCGAGCTTTACCTCCCTGAATGACTCTCGCTCGATTATCTCTACCTGGAAGCTGGCGTATAATTTGTATTGCCTCAGCTTCATAGGTTTCGTCAACAATAATCGAAAAACGCGCGCCTCCCAGATAGCCTTCAATGGCCATTTGCCAGTTTTCATCCCTGACTTCTACATGATCACATAATACTCGTGGATCAGCTTGTGGACAGGCCTGCTTTATTGCTTCTAGTGCACGCTGAACAAAAACAGGATAATTGACTTTATGCAGCTGTAACCGTTCAATTTCATTGAGCTTCTGTTTACGCTGCTGACTAAGTTTTTCATAACGACTATGCATTTTATGTGCATCACCACTTAGTTGCTCAAATCGACTCTCTCCGTCACCTGCTTCATGCCAGTAATCATAACAGCGATTATGCAGATTCTGCGCTTTTCGAACATGATCAAAATGGAGTTCCAGTGCACTTAAATCATTGGTTAAATCTTTCTGTAATATGGCATGTATGTCTATATCGCCTTTTTGTCCGTGCTGCATGACTTCTTTAATCAGCGATAGATTTTCAGGGCCACTATACTGAGGCAACTGCTGTTTAAATTGCGGTGTTTGCAATTCCCTGTTTAAAGATTCTATGTGCAGAAGATTAGCTGTCTGTTCAGCATCTTGTAACAATAAATTTTTGCCCGTTTTTGCTAACTGGTGTTGAAACGCAATTAATTGCTGTTCTAATTCATCTTTTTGTTTTAACGCGCTTATACCCAGGCGCTGCGCTTCAAGTTGCACACGCTGCTCATACACCTGCTCTAATCTGAGTTTTGCATCACTAGCTTCAGCTTCATTCTCCTTTAGGTGCTGTCGATAGTTCTGACGCTGTTTACTTGCCTGCAAGTATTCCTTCTGACGCAAATAATGACGGTGTTTTGCAAGTGTATAATCGAGTGTATTTAACTCTATCCACTGATCGATATAGCTCAGCGCGTATTGTTCAGCCTGTTGTAAAATTTCAATAGATTTTTTTAATTGCCCTGCATCACGCTCCATTGCGTGAATGGTTTTTAGCTGGCCAGAGATTGAACGTATAGCCTCTCCAAGATCTTTCTTCTCAAGGATTTCTTCAGATACAAATTTATTAATACTTTGAACTGGCTTATATGCCATAAACCGTGAAAAAGCTTTAGCAGCATTCATTGCCTCCTGCTCTGAAACAGAATCACTACGCCCCTGCAAAATGCCATATAATCGTCGCAGGTAGGCACGTTTCTTTGAATCATATTTTTCTACATGTCGTTTACCAAACTCAGCAATTAACAAATGACTGATTTTATCCAGAGGCACAACATATTTACCCGCCTTATCTTCACGAATCAAATGATCAATTGTCAGCTGTATATCAGGTAAAATTAAAAACAGCTGATCTTCCTGACGAGCAACCATCTGCTTACCCGTTTGGTCAAGCCAGGCTCTCACCGATATTAATGCGCTAAATGGCTCTGCGGTTTCACCACTGGTAGGATGAAACACCGCGGCAAGATAACCATCTGTGGCATCATAGGGGCGAGCATAACCCCCATCATCACAACCCAGCACATAAGAGGCTAGTGTGCGAACCCGTTTTCCACCACGGCCTCTTTGGGTTGTTTCATCCTGCCCAGGATTGTATTGAAACAGGTTTTCATGGGCTGCTGTCATAATCGTTTGAATAGCATCTGCAACGGTTGTTTTACCAGAACCACTGCCACCGGATAATAAATTAACCGGCCCCATTTCAAACTCAATATTTGGGATATTGCCCCAGTTAATAAAAATAATATTTTTTAAAAACATTTTCAGGACTCAGCTTCATCGTTCTGTTTATCAAACTGTTCTAGCTTATTATCTTTACTAGCAGCGCTTTCATCATTGGGCGTTTCAAGCGCCTGTATTGCATCGTCGTTCACAAAACTTACAATCATTGGGTGAATCTTCAACCACGATTCTGCTTTCAACACATCTTCCTCACTGCGATATTCAATCAGGCGTAGTTTCTTGCAACGATTAAATAACTGCCTGCGCTCAGTGGGTTTTTCCGGCAGTGAACGTCCGATAATATTTTTCATTGCAATACTAATTGCTTCAAACGATTCGGTGACATACCCCTGATCATCGACCTGTGCTTCACGTAGCGCTTTGTCGTACTGCAGTCGCAACACCAGTATCAGTGCCACTTCCTGCTGAGTTAAACGTGCACGTAAACTGCCAGAAAATGTGCCTGATTTCGCCTCCTCCATTCCCGGCACCTGACTTGATGGGGGGTAGAGTCGAATATATTCAAACCGTGCATCATGAAAAACCCTGATATCCATAATTGACAGATAATCTTTCACCAGACCCGAAACACGTAAATAACGATCATACAACTGTTGCTCCACCTGATTTTCCTGGCGGCATAATACACTGTAGTTTAACAAGCGAATGAGTAACTCTCTAAACTCATTAAAACTAATATTTTCTTTTTCTAATTGCTGTTCAATAATGTCAGTTAACATTCTGGATTCTTCACATGGTGTTTTTAGTTTTAAGACAACTCTAAATCTATAATTTATTTTTCGACCAGCTCAATAATAAATTCATCAGCACGGCTAAAATATTCTGTTTGAACGGTTTGTTTACTAAAGCTTACTTTAAATGAAAACTCTGATGAGCTATTACCCGCTGAAGCAATTTCAATGGCATGTGCAGCCATCAGTAAATCCCTCGCATTATTCACCGGTAAATGCTGGCTGCGAACCCGGTGCCCTCTTTGTAAAGCATCTACCACATAGCGCATCTGGTCTTTAGTGTTTACCTGAAAGGCCTTTTCCAGTACCTGTTGAATAAACACTGATTTGCGCGACTCATGATTGATTTGTGTCTGGTTTTCTATCTGGGTATTCACAACTCTTTTGGTGGTTGCACTATTTATTTTAAGCAGTGCTGGGTCAACCAGGCTCAGAGACAAGCCCGTCATAGCTTCAGCCATTGCCTGCAATCGAGACTGCTGCTCAGCTTCTGTCATTTCTGACAGCGATTGGCATAACGCAGGCAAGCCCCCCTGATTTCCATAACTGTTGTAACTTAACTGGCGAATAATAATATCTGCGCGCCGGGTAAAACTATGCAGTGCCTGACGTAATGCGGGTAACATAATTTCACTAGCGCTATGCATACGACTATCAATACCATCGAGAATGCGCAAATATACCGATGCATTATCTACGGTGCGTAATTCAGGCGCCATTTTTCGCAATTCGCCCTCTGCCTGAGCCTTAAAGGCTTTTTGTTTACGACGTGCTTTACCAATCAGCTTCTCAATCGCTTCACGGTGTTTTTCAACACTATCTGCTGACAGACGTATTGCCAGGTCAGGCATAAAGCGCTGCTCCATAAAGTCAAAAAACTCATCGCTGGCATGTTGTATCACCTGCTGAGCTTCAACCTCTTTCACCAGCTGACGTTTGCGTTCATCCAGCTCAGAGATAACATCGCTGAAATCGCTGATAATACGTGCAGAAGCCTCGTAGGCATCAAGCAAGTCATAAACATCTCCTCGCTCAATAAATGACTCCAGCGCATTTCGCGTATTCCGGGTGTTACGGTGACGAGTACGAAACCCTGTACCCGCAGTCTCTACCATGGGCTGAGTAAATAATCGTCCAATACGACTAAAGCCGTAGGTGCTTTGCAGGGTCGTTTCATCGGCATGGCATTCCAGCCAACCGTGCTCAAGCAACAGATTGCGAACCCAGTTGGCCTGCTCGCGCTCATTACGACTGGCGGCACTGAATTGACTCTCATCATCTTCATCAAGAACCGGCGCACGAGCAATAGCTTCCTGGAAGGTTTCCAGCAGCTGCTCCTGGCTAAAAGCCCTTGAATAATCTGCCTGATCACCGTACAGACGGGCATAGAGAATTCTCAGGCACTCCATAACCTGCTCACGATATTTACCGGAGAATGGACGAAAGAAATGTTTTCGGGTATCTGTAAAAAACATAAATTAAATAATGACAGCGGTAAGCTTTAGCTAAATTGAGGACATTATAATGTCTCTAACAGGATTTGTTTTTTAATTTTAATAAATAGTTAATACGAATGTCTTAACTGATGGCATAAGCCTGCCCACTGCTGCTGTAGATTATGGGTATTTTTAGATTTAGCAATATTGCAATAAGTGGGCTTTGACTAATTTCTTATTCCCTGTAGCTTATTAGTTTCCTTAACACTCACAGCCCAGCCTGTCACAATCACCTGTATCAATCATTTATTCATCATGATCGATATGAACATCATCAGGAAATGGCCGACCCTTGCCTGTTTCGAGTGAGTCTTTCAGACTCATAAGAAAAGTCGCCCACTTGGTACTGCAATGCCCCATAAATTCAGATGCCTGCTTCCAGTGTGCGTGTGAGAAAAACACATAAGTCTGGCCTTTCTCGTGTTTCAACTCAAATGACACTTCTGTGCCTATCCAGGCTGCTGGCATATCGCCTGAATGTGCCCAGCGAACCAGCGCATCAGGCAATAACTCAATCACCTTAAAGTCAGGCCCTTCTCCATTAAATCTGAACTGTATAATCGAACCTGCCTCACCAGCGCCAGTAGTATCCTGCGTCCACCAGCGAGACAGGCCCTCATTGGTTGTTAGTGCGTTATACACATCAGCAACAGGACATGAAATACCTATTCTATGAATAATGTCTGGCATGTCGGCTCTCCGTGAGAACAGCTTGAATTAAACCCTGTATTATATTAACACGGCTGGATCTGGTGACTGCAAACAACCTGCAAACCTAAACATAATCTCCACTAAAAGAATCTGACTGTTTAAACCGATTAACCAGATCAACCAGGCCATTAGAAAGCTGGTTTAGCTCTTCGCTGGACTCAGAAGTCACCTGAGCGCCCTCAGCTGTTTTAGCGGCAACTTCTGAAATATTAGTGATATTCCTGCCTAGCTCCTCTGTTACCTCACTTTGTTCTCTTGCCGCGGTTACAATCTGCGTATTCATTTCCGATATATTACTAATCGCATGGGTAATCGCATCTAAAGAAGTTCCTGCATGTGCAGCTTGCGTAACACCACTTTCTGCTCGTGTACGACACATTCCCATGACATTAACCGCTTCAACAGAGCCTGCCTGAAGTGCTTCAATCATATCCTGTATTTCCTGAGTCGATGCTTGTGTACGCCCGGCTAAAGTTCGCACCTCATCTGCCACTACAGCAAAACCTCGACCTTGCTCACCTGCACGAGCGGCTTCAATGGCAGCATTTAGAGCTAGCAAATTGGTCTGCTCGGCTATATTACGAATAACATCCAGCACACTACCAATTGATTCGCTCTGTTGCTCAAGCTTCTGAATAACTTCAGAAGCTTTATAAACATCACCTGCCAGTAAATTTATCTCATCTATGGTTTTTTTGACCACCTGTTTACTGCTGGTTGCCTCAGCATCGGCACTTGTAGCAGAATCTGCTGCCTGGGTCGCATTTGCAAAAACCTCTTTTGCAGAAGCGGTCATCTCAACAATCGCATTTGCAAGCTGGTCTGTTTCTACCTGTTGCCTGTTAGCACCATGCACTGTCGACTCAGTTACCTTAAACATGTGTCCAGCAGTTGAGCCTAGTTGTGATGTTGTTGAACCAATTAACTGCACCATTTGCTGAAGATTTGCTAGCATCGATTTCATTGACAATAATAGCTGCCCCGTCTCATCATTTGTATTAACCTCAATATCCGCGGTTAAATCGCCTTCTGCAATTTGATGAGCAATATCTATTGCCGTCCTTAATGGCTTTGTTACAAGACGTGCAATGCTGTAAATAATAGCACTGGCAATGAAAACAATTATAAGCGTTAACAGACTCTGGCTATAAACAATCGTGTTATAAGAACTTATTTTTGACTGCTCCATATTCTCAACATGAGCTAGTGCACCTTTTTGAGTCATCAATATTTGCTGGTTTGAACGATCATGATTGTACCCCACCACTACCTTTCCTAACCTGACTTCATCAGAGATAATATCTTTTTCTAAAACCGCACCTTTTTCGAGAGTTGAAATATCACCAGATTCAGCCAGCTTACGATTTTTCATATCTATAAATGCAACATAAGATATATCAGGGTCCTCAGTTGCGACCTTTGAGTAATTCAATAAACCACTAAAATCAAATTCAGCAATGGCAGCAGGTGCAATTTGTGCCAGAACTTTCAACAGTTGTTTTACTTTTAAAAGTTCTGATTCTTTATTTGCACTTATCTGTGAGTTAGTTATCTCATCAACGACATTTTTAGATGATACCAATAGCGAGTTAAGCGACTTGTTCTGCAGGCTAATGGTCACTCGTGAAGAAATAAACAATAGTATCAACAACGTTAATGCCGTTACGATTGCAAACTTTGCGGCTAAGCCCAGGCCTCTATATGACCTGATTAGATAATTAAAAATTCCCACTATAAACCTCGGTATAAGACAAATTTAATGTCCAGTATTTAAAATATGTTTTTTATTCTTCGGTAATTAACTGCCTGGCGGATACGACAGATATTTCAATGAAGAATGACTAGTTATTAAAAGGCGAGATCTTTAATGCCTTTAACGCTGCAACCATTCCACCTAAAGATACAGGCTCGACAAAGCCGTTAATTTTTGCTGCCTGAGAAGCAGGGTGATCAACACTTAATTCAAGTGCCGCCTGTTTTGCTTTTTCAGATATCTTCGCATCTGTTTTTTGCAATGCAGTAAGATACCACTCTGGATATAATCGGGTACTGTGCACCAGCTTTAGATCGTCTCCAGTTCGCTTATCCACTACAACAAACTCATCCATATTAATTTTGTTTTCTCGCTGCATCGCTTCAAGAATCCCCGAGCGAACAAAGGCAGCATCAATAACACCGGCCTTAACGGCCAGTACAAGATCATCCTGTTTTTTACCAGCACGCATTGAGGCAAAATCTTTATGGGGGTCTATGCCTTTCTCATAAAGATGAAAGGTTTGAAAGGTGTATGCACCTGCAGCGGCTTTAAATTTCAAAGACATTACATTCTTGCCTTTAAGGTCTTCGCTACTATTTATACCGCTATCTTTTTTAGCCACTATGACACCAGCAAAAAATGGACCTGACTTTTTATTTAATGTTGCTAGAGGTTGAGCATTATACAATTGTACTATTTTTGCAGTATGCACCGGATTTGTAAGCACCAGATCTAACTCACCTGAGTTCACAGATGCAACAACATCAGCAGGTGACAGTGGCACCATAATCACCTGCTCACCTAGTTTTGTGGCCATATATTCGCTAAAGCTCTTCCAGCGTTTCATGGATTTCAGCTGGCCTCTGGGGGCCAGAACGCCAATTTTAACTTCTGAGTAAGAGGGTATTGAAAAAGAACAGATAAAAAAAGATAACAGGCCACTAAGAATTACTCGACTACCACTCACGAATATCTCCTCTACATATTAATTCACATTGTGATTTTTGATTTTTGATAATGCCTCGCACAATTTATAGACCAAAAAAACAGCTTTATTAGTTAGCAGGGGAAAATAGGGAAAAACTCCCTGCCAGTAAGAACATTAATATTGGGTATTTTTACCCGACTAACAGGAACACAGCAGAAAGCTAGCGAAGTCTAACCGAAACAATTATCATCCACTGATTACGCACAATATCACCAGACACGGGTGCTCATTCACAATGATGAAAATAAACTGCGTATTTCACACCGCAGGGCAATATTTGCAATACCAGCAAGTTTTATTGTCATAAATCACAACTTTAGTCGATAGAGAATTTTACAATTAAAACCAGATGAAACCTGGAAGTAAAATGCAAGTAGAAATTACTGAAAACGAGAAAAAGAAAGCCAGAATTCCTCACAATATATTTATGCTTAATCTGGCACTATTTCATCTGCTGATGACCCCTGCTGCTATCGCTCTTGAAATTGGTACTATAGGTATGGTGCTACCCTTAGTGCTCTCATTAGCTATTATTTTCTATACTCATTCACATAAAAAAAACATACAAAATACCGAACACTGGTTTGTTGTTAATCACTGGGAACTGGCAATAAAACGCTACAAACTTTTACTTATTTCCTACCTTATTACCGCTGGCCTTATGTTAACTGGCTGGCTTCTGGCCATGAGCAGCCCTGACCCGAATATGCAGGACATACTCAAGACGGTATTTATCAGAATAGCAATTATGCCAGTGTTACTAATGGTGATGATAAATTTCTATCTGGAGTCCAGCGCAATTAACATGGCGTCAAAGGGTGAGTTACCAGATTCCATGAAATCAGCTTCGAACGAGCCGCACTAAACCATCCGCCTTTTATACTTTACTCTTTTAGTGTGAGTCGAGCTGCCGGGACAGGCTATCAATCATAACTTTCAGTATTTTCAGTTTTTTATTGATCTCTATTTTTTCATCCGCCGTCAACTCCCCATACCCCCTGGTATATGGCCAGCCGTAACCCCAACGAAATGGCGTATAAAGATGAGGCGAGCCCCCCACACGAACACCCGCCAACATGATTCTGGCTATATCGGGTTCACCTGCGTTTGCCACACAATTTTCAAGCTGTTTATCGGCCTCGAGCCTTTGCTGATTAGTGCCCCCCTTCCAGTAGGCAAAATCATGGCTAATACAACAATTCGCCCATAATGATTGCTGAGCAAATGTTCCATTAGGAAAGACACTACAGCCATCGGTAGTAAAAGGTTTTATCTCGCTTGCCATACTAGTGGTGCTGGTTATCAGGTATATAACAAGGGTAGAGAATATTTTTTTCATATATATCGCCATATATATCATTAAGAGCCTGTGTTTAATAGCGCCTAAGTTTATCGGCATGCCCGTTATAATGACAAGTTAATTTATTTCAGACCGAATCAACAAATCGTTAAAAATCAACTAATTACAAAAAATCTGCTTGACGGTTTGTTTTACATTTTTACAGTTTACACATGCTGAGAAACTCACCTGCCCTACTAAGTCATTGAATTTAAATATTTATTCATAAAGGGATTGATTATTGCTTATGTATTTCAACAGTCATGTATTAGATCAAGCTCAATATCGGAGCTGTTTTAAGAATTATCGTATCAATGTTGGCAGGGAAATGATTAGAGTAAACGACACGAAGCACTTAAGTTATTTGATGTTAAGCTTTTTATGCATGGGCCAGTCGGTTAATGCATCAACTATTAGCGTATCAGGCGCCTTTAATAACCCCGTAGCAACGGATTATTATTTTGTTAACAGAACCTACAACCAGGATGATGAGACCTCACCTGCCCGGCACTTACCAAATAACCTTAATACAACTACTGACTCTGTGGCCTATTTTGGCTGGGGTGTTAATCCCTACGAGAGTTATAAGCAACGCCAGAAAATACAGAGCCACTTCTGGTTTAATGGCACTGGCAGTGTTGATGGGTCAAACAATACAACCCCTTTGATTGGTGAGGCCTTCTCTCTGGGCTCGTTCACCTATACAAATGAACAGACTATATTTTCCGGTGGTTATGTAGAAGTCAATTTCAGTATGGACATTACGATTGATGACCTTGAATTAAGCCCGGTGGGTTACACCATTGGAATAGACAATACCCAAAACAGCTCTGCAAACCCGCAAGACACTATAAACCTGTTGTCCAGCCCTGATGATCTGCTGTTTTCACTAAACAATACCCAGTACAGGCTGACACTTAACGGTTTTACTCGTGATGGTGGCCAGACATTTGAAACCTCAGCCGTGCTCCCAGAAAACATGCAAACCACAGCAGAAATTTATGGAACATTCACAGTTGTCCCTGTACCTGGGGCTATATGGTTATTTGGCTCAGGTTTTATCTTTCTTGCAGGTTGTTTACGCAGACAAAAACTCAACCAATAATTAATAAGGCCAGATATGGCGTGAGGTTAAAAAAGATAAAGAAAACCTTAAACACGCCGAGAAATGAGTAGATAACCACATCAAATTTTTCTCTGGAAATGGAAATAAACTGGCTTTGTACTTTATAAACAAAACCAGGAGCTGTCACAATTAAGAGAGCCCATAAAACCAGTATGCCACCATCAATAATGGTGCACCACATAAAAAACTCTGTCATGTTTTGTATGCTCATATCACTCTCTCTTGCAAAACAGGCAAGACAATAATATTGGCCTTTTTAACTGAAAAATTACACAGGCAATTAAACTCTATGTTGCAACTATTTTTCTGTGCCGACACAGAAAACGCTTCTCTATTCCACACAGTGTAAACGATGAAATTTTGACCCATGACATTTGGCACAGGGGGGAATATGCCCCGCTTTAGCAAAATGTAGTTCCTCACCACATCCATCACAGATAAGCACGCCTGGCCCTGTCAACTCGCCCGTATGATACTGCGCATTTTCACCTACATTTTTTAATCGGTTAAGTTCAACCGTTGTCTGATCTGCCGCTTCTTTAAAGTGCTCCAGTAAATATTCTTCAATAATATCGGCTTCAATGGCTAACCATTTTTTAAATTCACCTCGGTTTTCCGCCATATAACTCGCCGCTTCTTTGAGATCACGTTTCAGGTACTCGGAGATTTTCTCTGCCTCTTCTTCCGTCAGCTCTCCCAGCTCAGATAATTTCTCACTACTTTTATCAATTATCTTATGCAACACTGGGCCGGTTTTCTCTTTTAACAACCTCGCATCTTTCATGGCCAGCATTAAGAGCTTTTCATAGGCCTCTCCCATACCTTCAGTCGGGAATCTTGTCGGTTTTTTATCGGTCATTTTAATCTCCTCTCTTTATTCATAATATACACCGGTCAATGCGTTTTATCTTGATCTTTAACAATATATTCTCATCACTATGAGCCTGAGAAAATGGCGAAGAAGTTACAGCAGCTTGCACATAGAAAAAACCCGCCTGACAAAAAACCACCCGGATCAGCTCACCTTAATTAACACAATATTCTCTTACATTAGCGGCAATCCAGACAAGTATTGCCTGTTTCCCATAGAAGCTCAGACCATACAATGACTCTGAAACCTGGCTTAATGTAACAAATACCCTGACGATTTTGCTTCAGGCTGTTAGAATAGCCCTACATAGAGATATAAAGATATCAACAATTAAGAAAACCTTAATAATTGAACTTTATCATCACAGCAGCATCAATTAACCGGGCAATTTATAAATTTCTGCAAGATATGAGATTCAATACTAATCAACAGTTATCCGTAAAGATACTGATCGTATACATGATCAGCACTTTAGCGTTCCTGTCTTCCATTGAATTACATATACATACTCAGGATGCAGCTGTCTCAGCAGATCATGTTCTGGCGGTTTCTTTCTCGAGTTTATCAAATGATATCGTCAATATAGATAAGGCAGATGAAATCACCGTTAGCCCAGATGGCATGCTTAAGGTGCATTACAACACCCCTGATATGTTGGCCGTTTTCCTGTTGCTGGCATTAATAGTTGCCATATCTGTGCATATATCCGTTTTCCGAAATCGAGAATCTCACAGCTTTTCTGAACTACCCTTCTTTGGCACACCAGCCTTAAGAGCTCCTCCTCAATAAACACCTGAAAACTCTCATTGGTATCACGGCAGGTTTAGATTTGCCGAATGTATTTATGTGGTTAGTTTCACCCTGTTTGCGAAACCTGATCACCTCATGACTCAATCAAAAGAATTTCCGTTTAAGGAGTTATAAATGAATTTAAGATTCATCAAACCAGCATTTTGCCTGCTGAGCACGCTGTGTATGCCGGCTCTAGCCAGTACGGCATCCGCAACATCTCTCTGGACACTACAGAGCAGTATTGCCCAGGCTCACTCAACATCACCCGAACTCAAACAAACTGAGGCCATTATTGGAGCACGTAATGCTGATATCGAGCTTGCTGATCTCTGGCCTGACCCAAGCATTGAGCTTAAGGTTGATAATCAAACAGGGCTAGATGATGGCTCAGGTGATTATGGTTTATCTGAAATAACGATTAGCCAGGACATTCCCCTTTCTCGCCTTCAACACCAGAAATCTGTTGCTGAAGCAAATTTGAATGCTGCCAGGTACTCACAAAGCAACACCGCACTACAATTAGAAAACAGAGTTGCCAGGGTATTTTATGAACTACAACTCGCTTCAACAACATATGATTTAGCACTTAAGCGCGTAAAACTGGCAGACAAATTAAATTCATCCAGCCTGAAAAACAATCAGGGTAATGTTGTACGTTATTTAACTCCTCTGGAAAAAATGCGCCTAAGCATTATTCGTGAACAGGCTCATCAGGCAGAGTCTGCTGCTGAAGGAAAACATCTGGAGACCCTCACCGAATTTTATAAAGTGCTGGGCATTGATGCAAACAGTGAAGTACACGTTGCTGAACTCGCGCCGCTGGACAAGATACCTGAGTTAAAAGATTTAATTGAACAGCAAAATAATCATCCACTCTTATCTAATCAGCAACAACAGCTGCAAGCTGCAACCAGTTCAATTGAAGTTGCACGTAGTGCATCAATGAAAGACCCGTCCATAAGTATTAATCGATTACGTGAGAATTTTTCCAGTGGAACCGAAAATGTGTACGGTGTTATGCTGAATTTTGAAATCCCAGTTCACGGCCGTAAAAGCACTGAGATTAGCAAAGCCAGCTACAACGCAAGTCAACAACGTATAGAGCTGGCACGTTTAAAGCGTGAATTACAGATCAATCTTAACCGAAGTTATACACACTTAAATCATATTATCGAACAGGCTTCTGAATTTAAGAAAAAAGTTTTAACACCTTCGCAAAAAATACTTCAATTAAGTGAAAAAGGATTCATTAGTGGTGAGTTAAACATCTTATCACTGGTTGAATCAAACAATACTTACTTTGAGTCACGTATGCACTACCTTAACCTTGTATACCAGGCATGGGTAGAACTTGCAGACATTCATTTATATGCTGGTAAGTCTATGTTGAAAAGCGAACTTACACCTGGTCAGAATAACAGAGGAGAAAAATAAAATGATTGCTTCTATTTTACGCTTTTCTCTAATCCAGCGATTGATGATTGTACTCATTACCTTGGGCATATCTGCTGCGGGTATCTGGTCATTCAAGAATTTACCGATTGATGCGTTTCCTGATATTTCCTCACCTCAGGTACAGATCATCATTAAAGCCCCGGGCATGTCACCTACAGAAGTTGAGCAACGCATCACCTTCCCTATAGAAACTGAAATGCAGGGAATCCCCGGGCAAACGGTGCTTCGCTCTACCACTAAATATGCTTTAAGTATTGTCGTGGTGGATTTCGAAGACAATGTAGATATCTATCATGCACGTAATCTGGTAAATGAGCGACTTAACCAGGTATGGGCCTCACTACCGGCAGGTGTAGAAGGTGGCCTTGCGCCCATTACCACACCACTTGGTGAAATATATATGTATCGCATTGTTGGCGATAACTATACCAACCAGGAATTAAGAAGTTTACAGGACTGGGTTATCAGGCCTCATTTGCGCCAGGTTGATGGTGTCGCGGATATTAATTCACTGGGCG
>Ga0316204_10004845_pt1 | contig 23462 bp, 19 predicted proteins | sample 6monrhotite_MG_2_FD_205661 | JGI IMG/M metagenome (GOLD analysis project Ga0316204, IMG submission 205661) | Microbial mat bacterial communities from mineral coupon in-situ incubated in ocean water Damariscotta River, Maine, United States -... | ecosystem: Environmental > Aquatic > Marine >... | reverse complement strand
GATTGACGAGGCCAAGCTGGACGAAGTGGGCCGCGCCAATCTGCGCCACATCCGCCGCAGCTTTGACCGCGCCAGCAAGGTGCCCGCCGCATTGGCCGCCCGCATCGCCCGCGTCACATCAGAGGCGCAAGGCACCTGGGCCGAAGCCCGGTCAAACGACGATTTCAAAGCTTTCGTGCCGACCCTGACCGAGGTCGTCGCCCTGAAACGCGAAGAGGGGCAGGCGCTGGCCTCTGGCGGCAATGCCGATGTCTATGACGCAATGCTGGCCGACTATGAACAAGGCACCACGGGCGCCGAACTGGAGGCGATGTTTGGTGCGCTTCGCCCTGAATTGGCCGCACTGCGCAGTGCGGTGCGCGAGGCAAAAGCCCCGCCCAAACTGCAAGGGACATTCGACGAAAGCGCCCAGATGAAGCTGACCCGCCAACTGGCGCGATGCTTTGGCTATGACATGAGCCATGGCCGCGTTGACAAGGCGGTGCATCCTTTTGCATCAGGGTCGGGTCTGGATGTGCGGATCACCACGCGGACCAATGATGCCGATCCATTCAATTGTTTTTACTCGACAATTCACGAAACCGGTCATGGTGCCTATGAGCAAAACATCAACCGCGATTACCTGCTGACCCCTTTGGGCGGCGGCGTGTCAATGGGTGTGCATGAAAGCCAAAGCCGGATTTACGAAAACCAGCTGGGCCGCAGCCGCGCCTTCACCGGCTATCTCTTTGGTCAGATGAAAGACGCTTTTGGCGATTTTGGTGTGGCCGACGAAGACACGTTTTACCGCATCGTCAACCGGGTCTCGGACGGGTTTATCCGCACCGAAGCGGACGAGCTGCAATACAACCTGCATGTGCTGATGCGCTTTGACATGGAACGCGCCTTGGTGAGCCATGATCTGCAAGTGCCAGACCTTGAAGCGGCTTGGAACGACCGGTTTGAGGCCGACTTTGGCTTTGCCGTCGACAAGGCCTCAAACGGGGTGTTGCAGGACGTGCATTGGTCGGTTGGCCTGATCGGGTATTTTCCGACCTACAGCCTTGGCAATGTCTATGCTGGCTGTCTGAACGAGGCGATGCGCAGTGCCGTGCCGGATCTGGATGATCAACTTGCCAAGGGTGACACCACCGCCGCGACAAGCTGGCTTCGCGATAATGTGCAGGTGCATGGCGGTCTTTATGAGCCCAAAGAAGTGATCACCCGCGCCTGCGGCAAAGCGCCAAGCGAGGCACCTTTGGTGAGCTACCTCAAGGCCAAATTCTCGGACCTTTACGGTATTTCGTAAACCGCTCCGAAGAATTGTTCGCATTTTGTTCCGCATCTGCTAACCTTCCCGAAAGGGGAGGTTCGCAATCATGAACAGAGATCAGAAGTTCGAGGCGTTCAAAGCCCTGCACCAACAGCAAGGCACGGCCTTTGTGATGCCCAATCCATGGGACGCGGGCACCGCGCGGCTGCTGACCCATGCGGGGTTTGAGGCGCTAGCCACAACCAGCGCGGGCTATGCCTTTGCCGCCGGAAAACGTGACAGTTTTTCAAGCTTGAGCTGCGAAGAAATCCTGATCAATGCCAAAGCCATCGTGGACGCCACCGACCTGCCGGTTTCGGCTGATTTGGAGGATGGATTTGGCCGCGATCCCACCCGTTGTGCGCAGACCATTGGTATGGCCATCGACATTGGGCTGGTGGGCGGATCCATCGAGGATGCAACGGGCGATCCTGATGAACCTGTGCTGCCCATCGGCCTTGCCACAGACCGGATCAGGGCTGCGGCAGAGGCGGCCAAAGACCGCGGTTTTCTGCTCACCGGGCGGGCCGAAAACTTTATCTCTGGGCGTCCTGATTTGGCGGATACAATCAAACGGTTGCAGGCCTATTCAGAGGCCGGAGCGGATGTGCTTTACGCGCCCGGATTGCCGGATTTAGACGCTATATCAACGATATGCAGGGAAGTGGACAAGCCGGTGAACGTGGTCATGGGGCTATCGGGACAGGCCTATACGTTGCCAGAACTTTCCGCTGCCGGTGTGCGCCGGATCTCTGTTGGCGGATCGTTTGCCCGCGCGGCCTTGGGCGCATTGCGCCGCGCCGCCGAAGAGGTGATGCATCAAGGCACCTTTACCTACGCAAAAGCGGCCATTCCCGATGGGGAAATGGCCGCTTTGATGGATCAGACCAAACAATCGGATCGGTCTTAGACTTACGCCTCTTCGCCTTCAGAGCCGTCTTCGGCGTCATCGTCGCCCTGATCGGCGATCCATGCGACGCTGACAACTTCTTCGCCCTTGCCGGTGTCAAAGACCTTGACCCCGCCCGCAGACCGCGACCGGAATGAGATCCCTTCGACTGGCACGCGGATCGACTGCCCCTTGGAGGTGGCGAGCATGATCTGATCGTCCATCTCAACCGGGAAGGAGGCAACAATTTCACCGCCGCGCATCGCCTTGTCCATGGCTGTGACGCCCATACCGCCACGTCCACGCACCGGGTAATCATGGCTTGAGCTGAGCTTGCCTGACCCTTTGGCGGTGATGGTCAGGATCAGGTTTTCATGAGCCGACATTTCCGCATAGCGTTCCTGATCAATAGTGGCATTTGCATCGACCGCATCCTCATCTGATACATCAACATCGTCTGCCAAGCCCGCAACCGCGCGGCGCATTTTCAGATAGGCGGCGCGTTCATCTGCGCCCGCATCAAAGTGACGGATGATCGACATCGAGACCACTTTGTCAGATCCACTGAGCTTGATCCCGCGCACCCCGACAGAGGCGCGGCTGTTGAACACCCGCACATCGGTGGCCGGGAACCGGATCGCGCGGCCCGAATTGGTGGTCAGCATCACGTCATCATCATTGGACGCAATCCGCGCATTAATCAGCGTGGTCTCGGCGTGTTCATCCTCGAACTTCATCGCGATCTTGCCGTTGGACTTTACGTTGGTGAAATCCGACAGCTTGTTGCGGCGCACCGTGCCTGCGGAGGTCGAGAAGACCACCTGCAGATCGTCCCATTCTTTTTCATCGCGGTCGACCGGCATGATCGCGGCAATGGAAACACCCACCGGGATCGGCAGGATATTCACGATCGCCTTGCCCTTGGAGGTGCGCCCGCCCTGCGGCAAACGCCATGTCTTGAGCTTGTAAACCATGCCATCGGTGGTGAAGAACAAAAGCTGCGTATGGGTGTTGGCCACAAAGAGGGTGGTGACAACATCCTCTTCCTTGGTTTGCATCCCCGACACGCCTTTGCCGCCGCGCCGCTGGCTGCGGAAATCGATCAGAGGGGTCCGTTTGATATAGCCGCCCGATGTGACAGTCACGACCATATCTTCGCGGGCAATCAGATCTTCGTCGTCCATGTCGCCGGACCAATCGACAATCTCGGTGCGGCGCGGGACGGCGAACAGATCGCGCACTTCGCGCAGCTCATCGGCGATAATGCCCATGATCCGCTCACGGCTGCTGAGAATCTCGAGGTATTCCTTGATCTTGGCGGCCAGCTCTTCCAACTCGTCGGTGACTTCCTTGACGCCGATCTGGGTCAAACGCTGCAACCGCAGTTCCAGAATGGCGCGGGCCTGCGTTTCGGACAGGTTATAGGTGCCGTCCTCGTTGGCCGTGTGGGTCGGATCATCGATCAGTTTGATGTAATCCAGAATGCTTTCCGCAGGCCAGCGGCGCGTCATCAACCGTTCGCGGGCCTCGGCGGCATCGGCAGAGCTGCGGATCGTCTGCACGATCTCGTCGATGTTGGTCACAGCCACGGCCAAACCACACAAGACATGCGACCGCTCACGCGCCTTGCGCAGCAGATAGGCGGTGCGTCGCGCAACAACGTCTTCGCGGAAATCAATGAAGGATGTCAGGAACCTGCGCAATGTCAGGGTCTCGGGCCGGCCACCATTCAGCGCCAGCATGTTGCAGCCAAAATAGGTTTGCATCGGAGTAAAGCGGTACAGCTGGTTCATCACCACTTCGGCTGTGGCGTCACGCTTTAGCTCGACCACAACCCGTACGCCGTTGCGGTCGGATTCGTCCTGAACATGGGCGATGCCCTCGATCTTTTTCTCGCGCACCTGCTCGGCGATTTTTTCGATCATCACCGATTTGTTCACCTGATAGGGGATCTCTTCGATGATAATGGCCCAGCGATCTTTGCGGATTTCTTCGACACGGGTCTTGGCCCGAATGATCACACTGCCGCGCCCCTCAAGATAGGCTTTGCGTGCGCCAGTGCGGCCCAAAAGAATACCGCCCGTCGGGAAATCAGGACCGGGCACATAGTCGATCAATTGTTCGGACGTCAGGTCAGGTTCGTCAATCAATGCCAAAGTCGCGTCAATCACTTCACCCAAGTTATGGGGCGGAATGTTGGTGGCCATGCCAACCGCAATACCGCCAGCGCCATTGACCAACATGTTGGGGAACCGGGCAGGCAGAACCGTGGGTTCCTGATCTTTGCCGTCATAGTTGTCTTGGAAATCGACAGTATCGCGGTCGATGTCTTCCAGCAGATATTGCGCGGCCTTTTCCATCCGCACTTCGGTGTAACGATAGGCCGCCGCCTTATCCCCGTCCATGGAGCCAAAGTTGCCCTGACCGTCCAAAAGCACCAGCGACATCGAGAAATCCTGCGCCATCCGTACCAGCGCATCATAGATCGCGCTGTCGCCATGCGGGTGGTATTTGCCCATCGCCTCGGCCACTGGCCGCGATGATTTGCGGTAGGGTTTGTCGTGGGTGTTGTTGGTCTCATGCATGGCATAAAGAATGCGGCGGTGCACAGGTTTCAGACCATCCCGCAAGTCGGGAATCGCACGGCTGACGATCACGCTCATCGCATAGTCGAGATACGAATTGCGCATCTCTTCTTCGATGGTCACAGAGGGCCCGTCATAAACGGGGCGCTGTGGCGTATTTTCGTCTTCGTTTTCAGGGGTTTCTGGCGTATCGCTCACGTTCACTGCTCAGCTGTTGGGGCGCTCTATATCTTGCGTTGATTTATAGCAGAAGCGGCAGATCAGGTGCAATGCCTGTGGCCCAAACGCACTGGCAGCATCCCGCTTTGAGTGCCAACACACTGTTTTCATTGAAAAGTAATTCGTTCCGGTCAAACTGGTGCAGCAACAGGCCAAAAAGGAGGGAAAAATGACCCCGAGCGAGACCGAATTGATGCTCAAGGGCTATGGATTAACCACCGCTGAGATCTTTTACCGGATGCCCGATTACACCCATGTGTTGAACAGCTATATCTGGCAGGACTATGATCTGGCCCCGGATCACGAGAAACTGTTTGGGTTTGTCGAATTCTGGCAATCAGAGATCGAAGGCAAACTGCATTCCTTGCGCTTTACCCATCGCAAGCTGATCGGGCCGGGCGAGTGGCAAAATCAGGTGGGCGAATTCACCCTGCATTGAACTTCTCACGCAACGTCGCGGAAAAATCACTGGCGACAGCGAAAGCGGCTGCCCTAGGCTGTGACAAACAGCAATTTGAGGGCCGACATGCACAGACTTCTGGTGGACCACCGAAATATCACCCAAACCAAACTGGAAGAGGTGGCCCCGGCGCCGTTGTCTGATGGTCAGGCCCGGCTCAAGCTGGAAAGCTTTGCACTGACGGCCAACAATGTGACCTATGCCGCCTCCGGCTTTGCCATCGGGTATTGGAAGTTCTTTCCGACGGGTGAGGATGGACAGGGTTTGGTGCCAGTTTGGGGCGTGGCCGAAGTAGCCGAAAGCACCAGCGATGATCTGGCGGTCGGCACCCGGCTTTATGGCTATTACCCAATGGCGGAGGAACTGGTGATCACCCCCAAGGCCGACGGCCATGGCAGCATTCTGGACGCTGCGCCGCACCGCAAGGATTTGCCGCTGATCTACAACCAATATGTGCCTGTCCATGGCGGCACGGCCGAACAAGATCACCTGCGGGCGATTCTACAGCCGCTGTTGGCGACGTCTTACTTGCTGTTTGATTGGTTGATGGACAACGATTGGTTTGGCGCCGAACAGATCATCATCGGCAGCGCCTCATCCAAGACCGGGCTTGGACTGTGCAAATACCTCGCCGAGCCGGAGAAACGCCCCTACAAAATTGTCGGCCTGACGTCAGAGCGCAATCGCGCCTTCGTCGAAGGCTTGGGCGCCTGTGATCAGGTTCTGAGTTATGATGAGGTGAGCAATCTGGCACAGGTGTCATCTGTCTATGTCGATATGGCCGGCAACACAGAGGTCAAAGCAGCGCTGCACAGCCATCTGGCAGATCATCTGCGCCACTCCGCCGCTGTGGGTCTAAGCCATTGGGATAAATTTGAACAAACCCAAGACCTTGCAGGCCCCAAGCCCGTGTTCTTTTTCGCCCCTGCGCAGGTCGCCAAGCGCCGGGAGGATTGGGGACCGGGCAAGATTGAACAACAGATCACCCAAGCGTGGAAACGTGTTGCAGCGGACGCGTCAGGCTGGCTCAACGTGGTGGTGCATGACGGCATCGCAGCCTCGGATGCGGTTTACAAATCATTGGCGGACGGCACCGCCGATCCTCGTGATGGGCATATCATCCGGCTTTGAACGGCAAGGGTGAGGCAGGGCGAAACGGCCTCAGGCCGAACAGCTAGCCCCGCCCAAAACGCAGAACTTTGCACAATGCGGATGGTTCAGGGCCACGTCACGCTCGGCTTCTTGCAAGGTTGTGCCCAGCTCAAATTCCGGATCATAGGGCAGCAGGGTACAGGCCAGAACAGCAGGGGCCGCCGCACCCTTGCGTTTGACCACCATCCGCGAGGAGGAACACATCACCGCATCGGGCGATTTGTCCAAGATGCTCCAGCAGGCGGTGGTGATTTCCGGCACTTCAACACTTTCGTCCATCTCAGGAAATAACACTGTCATTCCGGGATCTTGCGCATCGATCTTAAAGCTGTGCTCAGCAAAGAACCGGCCATACCCAGCGCGGCTGTCTTCGTCGCTGTCGGCAAAGACAGAGCGGCCCGCGACCGCCATGCGAAAGCCGTTGTCGCCCAGCCATTTCATCCCGGTCAACGTCTTGTCAAACGCCCCATCACCACGTTCCGCATCATGCAGATCCGCCCGGTAATGGTCGACAGATATCCGCAACGTCAGCTTGCCCGGATAAGCCTTGTTGAGCCGCAAAAGCCCCGCCTGCATCGATTTGCGCATCATCGGCCGCATGGCATTGGTCAGGATCAACACCTCATAACCTGCCGCCAGCGCGGCCTCTGTCATCTCGATCATCTGGGGGTTCATAAACGGCTCACCACCGGTAAAGGCGATCTCGTGCACCGGCCAATCGCGGGCCTTGATCTGGTCCAGATAATCGCGCACCTCATCCGCCGTGATATAGACCAGCGCATCATTGCTGGGACTTGAGGCGATATAACAGTTCACACATTCGATATTGCACAGGGTGCCGGTGTTGAACCAAAGGGTCTCGGGATGGGTCAATGCAACGGTCGCACGGGTCTCACCCTTGGCCGTGACAGCGGGATCTTTGAATTTGTCCAGATTTGCCCCGGCGAGATCTTTCATGATTGGTCCTTGTGCGATGGGTTGCGATGTCCATTATCTGCTAAGGTATAGCGGCGACGGGTGAAAGTCCTAGCATGAGGTGATGCACAACCTTGTGATGCCGCGCAGAATATGCATGTTAGCGATAACATTGGCAGTATAGACCTGTGCAGACACGGTTTAGATAAGAAAGGTCACAGAGATGGTTTCGAGAGTGATTCCCGTAGATCCCTTCGATCTGGTGATCTTTGGCGGCACCGGAGATCTGGCGCGGCGCAAAATCCTGCCGGGGTTGTTCCGACGTTTTTGCGCCGGCCAAGTGCCAAGCGACGCGCGCATTGTCGGCGCGGCCCGCACCGATCTGGACAGCGATGGCTATCGCCAGATGGTCCGCGAGGCGCTTGCCGAATTTGGCCGCGACATTGCCTGGGATGAGGGCACGCTGAACGGCTTTCTTGATATGATCCAATACCTTGCCATTGATGCCCGCGGCGAGACCGGCTGGGCGGAACTGTCGGAATTGATGGTCGGCAAGGGCAGGGTGGAGGCGTTTTACTTTTCGGTCTCTCCGGCATTATTTGGCGATCTGGCCGAACGGCTGCAACACTGGGGAATGGCGGATGAGGACAGCCGGATCGTGGTTGAAAAACCCTTTGGGCACGATCTGGCCTCGGCCAAGGAGCTGAACGCAACGCTGGCCCGCTATTTTGATGAAAAACAGATCTACCGGATTGATCATTATCTGGGCAAAGAAACCGTGCAAAACCTGATGGCTGTACGCTTTGGCAACATGCTGTTCGAACCCCTTTGGAACGCACAATACGTCGATCACGTGCAGATCACTGTGGCCGAAACCGTAGGTGTAGGCGGGCGGGGAGAGTATTACGACAAAGCGGGCGCAATGCGCGATATGGTGCAGAACCACCTGATGCAATTGCTTTGCCTGATCGCGATGGAGCCGCCCGCACGGTTTGACCCTGACGCGGTGCGCGATGAAAAGCTCAAGGTGATCCGATCGCTTGATCCGGTGCTGCCCCATCACATCGCCCGCGGCCAATATGACGCCATGCCCGGCAATGAGGCCGAGATGCCCAGCTATCGCGAGGCGGTCGATCATCCGCGCAGCCGCACCGAAAGCTTTATCGCGCTGAAAACCCATATCAGCAATTGGCGGTGGGCCGGCACGCCGTTTTATCTGCGCACGGGCAAGCGCATGGCGGCGCGGTCGTCCGAGATCACGGTGATCTTCAAAGACACCCCGCATTCGATCTTTGCCGAAGACGCCGGACGCCACCGCAATGTGCTGTCCATCCGCCTGCAACCCAATGAGGGCATCACACTTGGCGTCACGATCAAGGAACCGGGGCCGGGCGGGATGCGTTTGATCGACGTGCCGCTGGATATGACCTTTGCCGAGGCATTGGGCGTGGATGGCTCTGACCATGTGGATGCCTATGAACGGCTGATTACGGACGTGATCCGCGGCAATCAAACCCTGTTCATGCGCGGCGATGAGGTCGAGGCCGCCTGGGCCTGGACCGACCCGATCATCGAAGGCTGGGAGGCCCGACATGACGTGCCAAAACCCTATGACATCGGGTCTGACGGGCCCACCGATTCAACCGAGATGATGCGCCGCGACGGACGTGAATGGCGAAAGGTAACACCATGAAATTTATCGAATATCCTGACCGCGAACTTCTGACCATGCGGGTCGCGGATGAACTGGCAGGCGAAATTGAGAATGCCTTGTTCACCCATGAAAGCGCATCTTTCGCCGTGCCCGGCGGCACCACGCCGGGGCCGATCTTTGACATGCTCAGCGGCACCGATCTGGGCTGGGACAAGGTCAACGTGATGCTCACCGACGAACGCTGGGTGCCCGAAGATCACGATCTGTCCAACACAAGATTGGTCCGCGACCGGTTGCTGACCGGTCCTGCCGCCGCTGCGACGTTCTTGCCATTCTACCGCGCGGGTAAAACGGCAGCTGAGGCTTGCCCCGAGGTCGCGCAGACGTTGGTGCCACATATGCCGCTCTCGGTTCTGGTATTGGGCATGGGCGATGACTTGCACACCGCCTCGCTGTTTCCGGGTGCACCGGGGCTTGAGGCCGCTTTGGATGGCCACGCCCCCTTACTTTGTCCGATATCGCCGCCCGATCAGGACATCGACCGCGTGACCTTGCCAGCCCACGCTCTGAAAGGCGCATTGTCCACCCATGTGGTGATCTTTGGAGCGCTCAAACGCAATGCCCTCGAAAAGGCCCAACAACTTGCCCCAAAAGACGCGCCGATCTCGGTGGTTTTGGGCAACGCAACCGTGCATTGGGCCGCATGATGGACAATTGGACCCGTTTGAAAAGCCGTCTGGATGCCACCCAAGATCGCCCGCTTCTGGCGCTCTTTGAAGAGGAAGGCCGCGCCGCACACTACGCCGTTCAAACCGAACACATGCGGTTTGATTATGCCAAAACCAACATCGATGCAGACACCCGCGCCGATCTGATTGCCCTGACCGAAGATATGGATCTTGCGGGCAAGCGTGACGCGATGTTTGGCGGCGCGGCGATCAACAGCACGGAAAACCGTGCCGTGCTGCACACCGCCCTGCGCAACCTTGATGGCGGGCCGATCTATGTGGACGGTAGCGATGTGATGCCAGACATCCACGCCACTTTGGCCCGGATGCGCAAATTCGCAGACCGGATCCGCACCGGCAATATCACCGATGTGGTCAACATCGGCATCGGCGGCTCTGATCTTGGCCCGGCAATGGCCACGGCGGCGCTCAAACCCTATCACGATGGCCCGCGCTGCCATTTTGTCTCCAACGTTGATGCGGCCCATATCGCCGATACGCTGGCCGATCTTGACGCAAAAACCACGCTGGTGATTGTCGCCTCCAAGACCTTCACCACGATTGAGACCATGACCAATGCCCGCACCGCGCGGGCCTGGATGCAGGACCATGGCGGCGATCCCAAAACCCAGTTTGCCGCGCTCAGCACAGCAGAAGACAAAACCACTGCCTTTGGCATTGATCCGGCGCAGGTCTTTGGATTTGAGGACTGGGTGGGCGGGCGATACTCCGTCTGGGGGCCGATTGGCCTGTCACTGATGATCGCCATCGGCCCCAAGGCCTTTGACAGCTTCTTGCGTGGCGCACAGGCGATGGACCGCCACTTCCAAGTGGCAGACCCGCTGGAGAACATGCCAATTATGTTGGCGCTTGTGGGGATCTGGCATAACCAGATCTGCGGCTATGCCACCCGCGCCGTGCTGCCCTATGATCAACGTCTGGCGCTGCTGCCCAGCTACCTGCAACAGCTTGAGATGGAATCAAACGGCAAGTCCACCCTGCTGGATGGCTCCGATCCGGCCCGCCACAGCGGCCCGGTGGTCTGGGGCGCTGCAGGCACCAATGGCCAACACGCCTTTTACCAGCTCATCCATCAAGGCACCCGCGTCATTCCTTGCGAATTTATGGTCGCCGCCAATGGGCATGAGCCGGATCTGGCCCATCACCACCAACTGCTGATCGCCAATTGCCTCGCCCAATCCGAAGCCCTGATGCGTGGCCGGTCCCTGACCGAGGCGCGCAAATTGATGGAGGCCAAGGGCTTCGAAGGCACTGAGCTGGAACGCCAAGCCCGCCACCGGGTCTTTCCGGGCAATCGCCCGTCGACAACGCTGGTTTATGACCGGCTGGATCCCTTCACCCTTGGCCAGATCATCGCGCTTTATGAGCACCGCGTCTTTGTCGAAGGGGTGATCCTCGGTATCAACTCTTTTGATCAATGGGGGGTCGAGCTGGGCAAGGAACTGGCCACCTCGCTGCAACCGCTTGTCGAAGGGGAGGCACCATCCACCGGCAAAGACGGATCAACCGCCGCGCTGCTGGATTATATCCTCAACCGGCGCAGTTAACCTTCTTCATTTGGCCAGAAAAACCTCCGGGGAGTTTGAGGGGCAGCGCCCCTCATCCCCAAATAAATCAAATGCGGCGCAGCCGCGCCTTTGGCTACATCAGATCCGGGGCGCGGCCCACGCGGTTGGCCAGCTTGCCAACCGTAAGCCCCTGCACAATAATCGAAAACACCACCACAACATAAGTGCATGTCAGGATCAGCGGCTTCCATTCCCCGTCCGGCAGTGACAGGGCCAGCGCCACGGAAATCCCGCCTTTCAGCCCCCCCCAAGTCATGATCGGGGTCACCCCCTGACTGAATGTGCGAAACGGCTTGAGCATCCCAATCGGCACCGCCACGGCGGCCAAACGCGCCAGCAGCGCGATAAAGATGGTGGCGACCCCGGTCAGCAACAGATCGCCGGAAAACGCGATGGCAAAAACCTCAAACCCAATCAGCAGGAACAAAACCGCATTCAAAATCTCGTCAATCAGCTTCCAAAACGCATCAACATAGCGCCGGGTTTCCTCTGACATGCCCCGCGCCGCGCCGACATCGCCAATCAGCAATCCGGCACAAACCGCCATGATCGGGGCCGAGACATGCAGCGCCACCGCCAGTTCATAACCGCCAAACGCCAGACCCAGCGTCAGCAGCACCTCAAGCGAATAATCATCAATCCGCCGCATCACCCGAAACGTGATCCAGCCCAGCACAATGCCTAGGATCGCCCCGCCAAAGGCCTCTTGGATGAAGAGCATAACCGCCGCGCCCAACGGGCTGTCGCCGCTGCCATGATGGGCATCCGATGGAAAGGCCAGCCCAACCAGCACCAGAAACACGACATAGCCAACCCCATCATTAAAAAGGCTTTCTCCTGCAATTTTCGTCTCAAGCGTCTTGGGCAGATCCGCCTCGCGCAGCACCCCCAGAACCGCCACCGGATCAGTGGGAGAGATCAGCGACCCAAACACCAGCGCCAGCAGGATCGGCATGCCAGTCAGCCAAGAAAAGGCAAAACCCACCACCACCGTCGAGAGCGCCACGCCCAGCGTTGCCATCAAAAACACTGTCACCCATTCGCGGCGCAGATCGCTCAGCTTGACGTGCAGCGCCCCAGCAAACAGCAGCAGGCCCAGCATCCCCTCAAGCAGGGCCTCAGAGAAATCAATCCCAGTGACAAAGCCGCGCACGGTGTCGGCGATGCCAAGCGCGGGCCAGATCAGATCAATGCCCAACAGCCCAAAAGAGGCCAGCAGCGAGACCACCAAAATCCCGATTGCCGCTGGAAGTTTCAGGTAAAGGTAATTGATCGCCCCGAAACAGCCCGCCAGAACGATCAGCAGCGAGGTGATTTGCAAGACATTCATGCGCCCGTGGCCATGTCATAGGTGATCCACATGGTGCGCGTTGCCAGTTGATCATAAACGCCGCGCCCGCGGTAATTGTCATCCGCCGTGATCCAGCGCACCACGGTCCAGCCGTTTTGCTGCGCGATATCGCCAACAGCATTGATCAACGCCTGCGCCGCGCCGCTGCCGCGTGCGGCGGGATCGACATAAAGATCGTCAAGAAAACATTTCACCGCAGCGCTCAACGGGCTGGCAAAGGGTCTGAAGTGGGTCAAACCGATCACCTCCCCATCACCATCCAGCGCCAGCAACCCGTTCACTTCATGGGCGTCATCCATCAGCCAGCCAAACACGCGATCGCGCATCTCGGCGGTCTGCTCTACCTTATAGAACTGCGCATATCCGGCATAAAGACGATCCCAATCGGCGCGGTCTTGGGCGGTCACGGGGCGGATGGTTACAGTCATGGCGTTTCCTTTGAATGTGGCGGCGGCAGGGGTTGGGGCTACCTCTACACAGATGCACGTTCTGGGCAAGATCACCGGGCCTACGCGGGGCCTTTAAACCGTGCACTGGTAGCGCCTTATGACATAACGTCATTTCACCGCTGGCGCAGTGACCGCGCTTGCAAGAATGGGGCAGATTGTTCAGTCTGCTCCGAAAGTTCACGGAGGAGAACCCGAATGCTTGGTCAAATGATGTCCAAACCCCTGCTGATTTCCAGCTTGATCGAACACGCCGAACGCTATCACGCCGAAGCGCAAATTCATTCGGTCAACACCGGCGGCGGCATCGAAGAAACCAGCTGGGGGCAGGTGGCCCGCAACGCCCGCGCCATGGCTTCCGCGCTGACCGCATTGGGGCTGGAGCCGCAAGCCCGTTGCGGCACCATCGCATGGAACAACCGCCGCCATCTTGAGCTGTATTTTGGTGTCTCGGGCGGCGGCTTTGTTTGCCACACGATCAATCCGCGCCTGTTCCCCGAACAACTTGTCTACATCCTCAATCATGCTGAGGACAAAGTGTTGTTCATCGACAAAACCTTTGTGCCGCTGGTGGCTGCAATCCGTGACAAGTTGGAGCATCTCGACCACATCGTTCTGATGGAAGGCCATGACGCCGAAGCCGAGAAAGCCTTGCCCGGCCTGAAGTTCTACGACGATCTGGTGGCCTCTGGTGATCCGGCATTCCCATGGCCGGAACTGGATGAAAACACCGCCTCAAGCCTTTGTTATACATCGGGAACAACGGGCAATCCCAAGGGGGTTCTATACTCCCACCGCTCTACCGTGCTGCACAGCTTTGCGGTGAACTTTGCCGATAGCATTTCCTTCTCCGCCGCCGATATCGTGTTGCCTGTGGTGCCGATGTTCCATGTGAATGCATGGGGCGCGCCCTATGCCTGTGCGCAGGTCGGTGCACGTATGGTGATGCCGGGGCCGGGCCTTGATGGGCCATCGCTATTGGGGCTTATCGAAAACCAGAACGTCACCGTGGCTTTGGGCGTGCCAACGATCTGGCTGGGCCTTTATGGCGAGGCGAAAAAGACCGGGGCCAAGATGGCCAGTTTGCAGCGCACCGTTGTGGGCGGTTCGGCCTGTCCGCCATCGCTGATCACGGCCTTCCGCGAGGAATACAACGTTGACACCATCCATGCCTGGGGCATGACAGAAATGTCACCCATCGGTTCGGTGAACCGTCCTTTGGCCAAACACGGCGAATTGCCACTGGAAGAGCAGCACAAGCTGCGCGAAAATCAGGGCCGTCCTGTGTACGGGGTGGAGCTGGAGATCCTCGACGAGAACGGGGCACCGCTGCCCCATGATGGTGAAACCCAGGGCGATCTGGTCACGCGCGGCTATTGGATCGTGGACAGTTATTTTCGCTCCAGCACCGAAGAAACCCTTGAGAACGGTTGGTTCCACACCGGCGACGTGGCAACGATGGACGCGGACGGCTATGTGACCATCCGCGACCGGTCCAAGGACATCATCAAATCGGGTGGTGAATGGATCAGCTCGGTCGAGCTGGAGAATATCGCCATTGCCCACCCCGATCTGGCCGATGCAGCCGTGATTGGCGCGACCCATGAAAAATGGGACGAACGGCCCATTCTGATCGCAGTCAAGGCCGAAGGAGCCGATCCGGCAGAGGCCGATGTTCTGGCGTTCTTTGACGGCAAGATCGCCAAATGGCAGGTGCCGGACCGCGTTGTCTTCACCGATGTTCTGCCGCGCAATGCCACGGGCAAGGTGCTCAAACGCAATCTGCGCGATGAATTTGGCAAGATCCTGCTGGGTTGATCAGGCTTTCCAGCGATCCAAACGGGGAATGCCGCGTGTGAACATCCACGCCATCACTTTTGGCATTCCCGACCGCATCAATGCCTCGACGCAGTGTTGCTGAAACTCCTTCACGCCGACATCAGGGTGCCGAAATGCGCCCTGATCGTAACAGATGGAACAATAGGTCTGACTTTTGCTGCCGTCAGCCTCCACTCCGCCACCCTGCGGATCCTTGGACAGTGGCATACCGCAGCTTTGGCAACTTCCTGACATGGTTTTCTCCCTCGTTCTCTTGCGTGACTGCTGGGACCATTGTATAAACCATGGACCACTGTCAATGGTTTTGAGGGAAAGATGCGCATCGGAGAACTGGCCAAGCGGGCAAAAGTGTCCCGCGATACGATCCGTTTTTATGAACGCCACGGTTTGATCCGGTCGGGCGTCGATCCTGAGGCGGGCAACAGTTACCGGATCTATCCCGAAGACGCGGTCCTGACGTTGGATGTGATCCGCGATGCCCAAGCCGCAGGGCTCAGCATTGCCGACATCAGCATGTTTTTGGCGCAGTTTATGGCCCAATCGCCCGAGGCTGAGGCCGGGCAGGGGTTTCTCGAAGCCAAGATCGTCGAAGTGCGCGCCCGTCAGGAGGCAGGCGCACGGTTCTTGCAGATGCTGGAGCAAACCAAAGCGGCGCTGGACCGCGCCCCTCAAGATGGTCTGGATGAAGTGATCCGCCGCGGCGAAGCTTGATCAATCCCCGGCGGTCTCACGCCCCTTGGCAAACTGCTGCATCTGCTCAAAGGGCGGCAACCATCCTGCGCGGCGCTGGCACCACAGCTCATAACTTGGGGTAAACTGATCGGGTGCATCCATCGCACCCAAATGCAGCTCGATCTCATCACCGCTGCGGGCAAAGACGGAGGATCCACAGTTGGGGCAAAAATGCCGCCCGTTGTAGTCGCCGGTCTCCCCCGCGATCTGCACTGAAGCCACAGGAAAAACCGCCGCCGCATAGAACAACGCCCCGTGATGTTTGCGGCAATCCACACAATGGCACAGCCCAACCCGTGCAGGCGGCCCCATCGCCACAAACCTGACCTTTTCGCAGGCACATCCGCCGGTGATTTCTTGCATTTGCCGCCGTTCCTTATGAGGTGTCATGGCACGATAGAATGCGGCAGATCCAAAAGCCATGCCGCCCCGCAGGATCAGCCCATCGGATGGACCCAGATCTCTGCCTCTGGCTCATGCGGGGCCCGCGTGCCGTCCGTCTGTGCGCCCAGCCTTTTTGCCACGGCCTGTGATCGCGTATTGCTTTGGTCTATGTAGCTGTAAAGCCTATCTAATTTGAGCATGTCAACGGCCCAGGCCCTGACCGCGAGTGCCGCTTCGGTCGCAAAGCCTTTGCCTTCCGCGCCTTCGAACAGATGCCAGGCAAGCTCGATCTCCGGCCAGTCGGAATGCTTGATCAATCCCACCCGGCCAACGGGCAGTCCTGTCTGCTGCTCCACTACGATGAAAAAACCGAAACCGTGCCAGTGCCAATGGCCAACACCGGCCAGAAATCCGAACCATGCCTGCTGCTCCGTTCCGGTTTCTCCTTGTGCGACCATCGACGGGGCGCTGGTCATAAAACGGGTGAATGCCGGCAAATCCGCGCGTTCAGGGCCGCGCAGGATCAGCCGCGACGTGGTTAACTTGGGGGCAGTTGTGAGCTGTTGCATGGCAGGCCTTTTCTACGGCGGTCTTGGGGTGCCGCGAGTGTAATGGAGAGTTGGTCCTGTCGGAAAGGATGGAGTTTCGCGCATTGGCGAACCCGTTCAGCACCCGAATGCGCTTGCGCAATGTCTTTGGAACAAGTCTCGGGATTTGGGGGGCTTTGGAGCGGGTAACGAGAATCGAACTCGTAACTAAAGCTTGGGAAGCTGCCGTGATACCTTTTCACCATACCCGCGCTCAGGTTTGAGATATGCGGGGCGGGCAGGGGCGTCAAGGGCAGACCAGCAGCCTGCCCGATATTTCCAGCCGCTCCGCTTTACCCGCGCCGCCGCCGTCTGCGGCCGCCGCCAGCTTCACCGCCATCACCGCCGCCGGTGTTGAAAGTCTCGCTTGGCAGGGTGACAATGCTGTTCAGGATCGGGAAAGGCTCCACCGCGTTGGGGATGGCGGAGGCATTCACAAAATGCTCCTGAAAGCGCGGCTCAATTGCGGTTTCAATCTTGTGGATCGCCCGCACGGTTTGTTCGATCTCGGCCCGCGCCTCGCGGTTCAAAAGGGCAATCCGCGCCCCGGTGCCCGCCGCATTGCCCGCCGATGTGACCTTGTCCAAAGGCGCGTCGGGGATCATGCCCAGAACCATCGCATGTTTGGTGCTGATATGGGCGCCAAAGGCCCCGGCCAGCACCACGCGGTCCACCTTTTCAACGCCAAACTTGTCCATCAAGAGCCGCGCACCAGAATAAAGCGCGGCTTTGGCCATCTGGATCTCGCGGATGTCGCGGTTGGTCACGGTGATCTTGGGGCCGCCCTGGGCCGTGCCGTCATAGACGAGGTATGAATTGGTGCGCCCGTCTGCGAACACCATGGGTGATCCGGTTTGTTCTGCCGTGCCGATCAAACCCGGCGCATCAACGATACCGTGGATGCGCATCTCGGCCACCATCTCGATAATGCCGGAACCGCAAATGCCTGTGACCCCCGTGGTGGCGATGGCCGCGTCAAAGCCCTCTTCGTCTGACCACAGATCGCTACCGATCACTTTGAACCGCGCGACCTTGGTGGCTGGGTTAATCTCAACCCGCTCAATCGCGCCGGGGGCGGCCCGTTGGCCGGATGAAATTTGCGCCCCTTCAAAGGCCGGACCAGTGGGAGAGGAACAGGCAAGCACCTTTTCCTTGTTGCCCAGCAGGATCTCGGCGTTGGTGCCCACATCCACCACAAGAACCAGATCGTCCGATTTGTCCGGTGCCTCGCTGAGCGCGACAGCGGCGGCATCGGCGCCCACATGGCCCGCAATGCAAGGCAGCAGATAGACCCGCGCCGAGCGGTGAATGTTCAGCCCCAGATCCGCCGCCCGCAGACGCACCGCATCAGAAGTGGCCAGGGCAAAAGGCGCCTGGCCCAGTTCAAACGGGTCAATCCCAAGGAACAGGTGATGCATGACCGGATTGCAGACAAACACCGCATCCACGATCAACTCTTTGTCGATCCCGCCTTCGGTGGCGATCTGGCTAAACAGACCGTTCATGCCCTCGCGCACCGCGCGGGTCATCTCATCCGCGCCAGAGGCGTTCATCATCGAATAGCTGACCCGGCTCATCAAATCTTCGCCAAAGCGGATCTGCGGATTCATCACACCAGAGGAGGCAATCACCTCTCCCGTGGCCAGATCGCACAGATGCGCCGCGATGGTGGTGGAGCCAAGATCAACCGCAAGACCGTAAACCGTGCCCTCATAGTATCCCGGCCAGATTGCCATGATACGCGGGGCGTTTTCAGCGTCACCCAAATGCACCGCCACAGTGACCTTCCAGCCACCCTTGCGCAGGACCGGCTGCATGGCCTGCAAGATATGCAGATCGGCAGTTACATCCTCCAGTTCCCATTGATCGCGAAGCGCGTTTCGCAACCGCTCCAGATCACCGGAGGGGTCGTGCATGTCAGGTTCCTGCACCTCGACATAATACAGCTTGGTCGTCGGGTTGATGACGATGTCCCGCGCCTCGGCGCGTTTGCGTACCACCTGTTTGTGAACCTGGCTTTCGGGTGGCACATCGATCACCACATCGCCCTGGACCGCCGCCTGACAACCGAGCCGCCGCCCGTCGATCAACCCGCGTTTGTCCTTGTAGCGCTGTTCAACGGCGTTCCATTCGGACAGGGCATCGTCGCGCACGGTCACTTTATGCTTGGAGAACTCGCCATAGCTGGGCGTGATCTGGCATTTGGAACAGATCCCGCGCCCGCCGCAGACGGAATCCAGATCAACACCCAATTGCCGCGCGGCGGTCAGAATTGGGGTGCCTTTGGGGAAATGCCCGCGTTTGCCGGAAGGGGTGAAAATCACCAGAGGATCACTGCTCATTGCCTGCACCTTTGACTGCCTTTGCGGGCAGCATAGCGAGGCAGACCGGAAGGGAAAGCCAGCCTGCGGCAAAAAGCAGGCCAGACCCGTCATTTAGGAGATGTTTTTAACGCGATGTGCGGAGCAGAGCAGGTGGTGGACATTCAAAACAATTTACGTCATCACATGCCCAATGAAGACCTTGCATCAAAAACCATGCGTCCCCTGTGCGGCGCGAATTACCATCCCGGCCTGATTTGCCGGGCCGGGTCGGTTCCTGATTTTGATGTTTCAACGCGCAACCTGCGCTACCACAAGGTTTTTCTCACCATGACACATATACCAACGCTGCACATGCTTTGCGGCAAGATCGCCGCTGGCAAATCCACATTGGCCCGGCAACTTGGCCAAAAGCCCGGCACCGTTTTGATCTCGGAGGATGAATGGCTGGCCGCGCTTTTCTCGGACCAGCTGGACACGTTAGACGACTTTGCGAGATGCAGCAGGCGCCTGCGCGGCATCATGGGGCCACATGTGGCAGGCCTGTTGAAAACGGGCGTGTCCGTTGTCCTGGATTTTCAAGCCAACACTGTTCGCAGCCGCCGTTGGATGAAAGGCATCGCTGAGGCTGCGGGCACGGCCTATGTCCTGCATGTATTGGACCGGTCTGATGCTGAGTGCCTTGAGAGCCTGCGCAAACGCAATGCGCAGGGCGATCATGCCTTCGCGGTGACGGAAGACCAGTTTCACCAGTTTTCAGACCTGTTTGAGCCGCCCCAGCCGGAAGAAGGGTTTGAGATAATGGTGCATCAGGCCGGACGCGCGGATCAAACCTGATCTCAAATGGGTGGGGCAGCCCGCCCTTGGCATTTGCCCGCCCGCGCGCTATCCACGCCCCAGCCAACCGGAGCCGTCCTGATCCCCTTATTGGCCTATTTCAGCGCCGCGCTGATTGCCGCGACCCTGCTGCCAATGCAATCCGTGGCAGCGCTGGTACGCCAGATTTGGCCGCTGGTCGCTGCTGGGCAGTTGGCTGCCGATTGTGGGCGATCCGCTGACCCTTATGGCCGGGGTGATGCGCACGCCGCTGCCGGGGTTTATGTTGCTGGTGACCTCTGGCCAAGGGCGGCAGATACCAGGCCCTGACCGCTGCTACATTGGCTTGGAAGTAGGGCATCTAAACAGGCCCGCTTGAGCGTGTCTTCACGCCCATTGCGGCCTCCAACCCTTTTCGCGATTGATTGCGCCGCTCTCAGCTATACAAGGAGGTTTTTATCACTATTCTGCCAACCTTTGGCGAGAAAGAAGGACATGTTTGATGATTGCAAGATACAAGGCGTTGCTTCTGTTCTTTTACTTGCTTCCCTGCACAGCCACGTGGGCTGACCCGGTTAGCAAAGACTGGTCCAAGCTCGGATCTCTCACCATGCCAAGTTGGCAAACGGTCAATGATCCCTTGGTGGAGAGCGTCTATGACAGGCAAACCACTTTGAACAAAGGCCGTAGGCTCACCATTCATGAGCTTATGCCAAAGGGAAACTCAGGCCCAAACTGGCGAAAACGCCATTGGATCGTGATCATCGAAGACAGCCCGCGCTCGGTGCAGGCGGTGATGGCCAGCTTTGTCAAACGGATTGGGAAAAACTGTTCGGGAAAAGTCTCTTACGCTGACTTCAAAAGACCACGTGGCGCTTGGCTTTATGTTATTCAGTGCGGGAAGCTCAAAGGTGAAAACCTTGGGCAGGTCTCAATGATCTGGCTGAACAAAAAACGTGGGCACATGGTTAGGGTCTCGGAAGACTGGCGCGGTAAGCCATTTGACCTAGACGGCGCAAACAAATTCTGGAATGAAAATGAGCTTCAGAAGGCGATCTCATTACTTGCTCAGAACAGGATGAAGTGACCGGCCGATCAAGAGCATACCAACCTGGCTTTCTTGTTCGTTCCGATCCTGGTCTCTCGCGCTAAAACTGGCTCCGCTCGTGAAAGATGAACCCCAGAAAATTCAGCAAAATCTGTGCGGCAAGGATCGTGGTGCTGCCCGAGTGGTCGTAATCCGGCGCCACCTCGACCAGATCAATGCCCACAATCTCGTGCCTCTGCGCCGCAGCCTGAAGCAGCTCCAGCACCTCGTAGTACAAGAACCCGCCATGGGACGGCGTGCCCGTACCCGGCGCGATAGAGGGGCAGAAAGCGTCAATATCAATGGTCACATAAAGCCGCGCGCCCGCTGGCACATGACCCAGCACCCCGCGCGGCCCCAACTCGCGGGCCTGCCGGACCGAGATGATATCGGACCCCATGGCACGGGCATCGTCATAGCCCTCTTTCGAGGTTGAGCTGACATTGCGAATGCCAACCTGGGTCAGGCCCGTCACATAGTCCTTTTCGGCGGCGCGCCGCATCGGATTGCCATGACCATGCCGCACCCCGTGGCGCACATCGACAAAGTCCAGATGCGCGTCGATTTGCAGGATGTGGATGTCGCCCTGATCATCAAAGGCGCGGATGCAGGGGATGTTGACCGAATGATCACCGCCAATGACCACGGGCAGGGCGCCTGCCGCCAATATCGCCCGCACACCGATCTCGATATTGCGGTGGCTGGCCTCTGTATCGGTGTGCACAATATCTGCATCGCCAATATCGACGATGTTCACGTCTCCGGGCAGATAGGTCACGTCATCCTCATGGTCATAAGCCCCGGCATGGCCAAAGCTGAACAGGGTCGAGGCCTCACGCACCCCGCGCGGGCCAAAACGCGCCCCGGACCGCCATTGCGTGCCCGCATCAAAGGGCGCGCCCAGCACCGCCACATCTGCATCCAGCGCATCCCAATCAGGCTCATAGGGGCGCTTGCCAAAGGTCGAAATCCCCACAAACGGCAGGTTCAACCTGCCTGCATCGTATCCATGATCTGCCATAATGCCCCCTTTGCCCGGATCATTGACCAGCCCGCCCCACCACGCAAGCATCTTGCACGCGACCAAGGGCGCGATTGCCCCTTTCCAATTGTAGCCATCCGTGAAATAGCAAACCGCCAAATGAACCCATGACCCGAGGTGTATGATGGAGATTCGTGAGGCCCTGACCTTTGATGATGTGCTGCTTGTTCCGGGGGCGTCCTCCGTTCTGCCTTCCACGGCGGATACGCGCACATTTGTGACCAAATCCATTGCGTTGAACATTCCGCTGCTCAGCTCTGCGATGGACACCGTAACCGAAAGCCGGATGGCGATTGCCATGGCACAGGCCGGCGGTATGGGCGTGTTGCACCGCAATCTGGACATTGAACAACAAGCCCGCGAAGTGCGCCGGGTCAAACGGTTCGAAAGCGGGATTGTTTACAACCCTATCACGCTCACGGCCAATCAAACGCTGGCCGATGCCAAAGCCTTGCAAGAACGCTACAACGTCACCGGTTTTCCGGTGGTCGATGACACGGGCCGGGTTGTCGGGATCGTGACCAACCGCGACATGCGTTTTGCCTCCGATGACAAAACCCCGGTCAGCGTGATGATGTCCACGGACAACCTCGCCATTCTGCACGAACCGGCGGACCGCGAAGAGGCCATCAGCCTGATGAAATCACGCCGCATCGAAAAACTGTTGGTGACGGACAAGGGTGGCAAGCTCACAGGTCTGCTGACGTTGAAAGACACCGAACAGGCAGTGCTGAACCCAACCGCATGCAAAGACAATCTGGGCCGTTTGCGCGTGGCGGCGGCCACCACCGTAGGCGATGCCGGTTTTGAGCGTTCCCAAGCGCTGGTTGAGGCGGGCGTTGATATGATCGTGATCGACACCGCTCATGGCCATTCCGAAGGGGTTGCCCATGCGGTGACCCGCGCCAAAGCGTTGAGCAATGAGGTGCAGGTGGTTGCGGGCAACGTGGCCACCGGCGCGGCAACACGGGCGCTGATCGATGCAGGCGCGGATGCGATCAAGGTTGGTATCGGGCCCGGATCAATCTGTACCACACGGATGGTCGCTGGTGTGGGCGTGCCGCAGTTGACCGCGATTATGGATTGCGCCGCAGCAGCAGGCGACATTCCGGTGATTGCTGATGGCGGCATCAAATTCTCTGGCGATTTTGCCAAGGCGATAGCGGCGGGCGCATCCTGCGCCATGGTCGGCTCCATGATCGCAGGCACGGACGAAAGCCCCGGTGAGGTGATCCTGTATCAAGGGCGCAGTTTCAAAAGCTATCGCGGCATGGGATCGCTGGGCGCAATGGCGCGTGGCTCGGCGGATCGCTATTTTCAGAAGGACGCCGCCAGCGACAAACTGGTGCCCGAAGGCATCGAAGGGCAGGTGCCC
>Ga0316204_10004844_pt1 | contig 23462 bp, 13 predicted proteins | sample 6monrhotite_MG_2_FD_205661 | JGI IMG/M metagenome (GOLD analysis project Ga0316204, IMG submission 205661) | Microbial mat bacterial communities from mineral coupon in-situ incubated in ocean water Damariscotta River, Maine, United States -... | ecosystem: Environmental > Aquatic > Marine >... | reverse complement strand
CCGCCTGCGACGAACTCGAACTCATCACGCCGCAGCAAGATCAACGCCAAGAACGACATGCGCCTCACGCAAAGTCTCGCTCGTAGCCTGCTCCAAACTCCCGCGCAGACCGTGCTCCACTACAGCGTGGGGCTGGAGCTCCAATCCGTCCACGCTCTGGTGTCGTTGTGACTGAAGTCTCCAGGCTCGGTGACGATCCCGGCGTCCACGAAGGTCGACCCGTTGGAAAACAGGCAGTGGATACCGTCATCTTCGCGCCCACACACGTCGGTCCTCCCGTCGCTGTTGAGGTCCACGAACTGGAGGGTCGAGAAGTGTGACTCGTCGTCCCAGCCGTCGGCATCCGAGAAGCTCGTGGTCCAACGCGTCGGTTGGTAGAACAGCCCTCCTTGGTAGCTCTTCGAGCAATGGATGCCATCGGGGCCCCGAGCACACACGTCGAGGTCACCGTCGTTGTCGAGGTCGACAACCGACAGGGTCGAGGATCGGCTGAGCTCGTCGGTGAGATTGAAGTTGAATGCGGTTTGACGGTAGGAGGACTCGAAGTCGCAGGTGTCGGTGGCCGAAGGGGCGGGAATCACCCGCCAGTGACAGCGCACGACGGTCTCGAATGCGTAGCAGAGGTCGTCACGGCCGTCGTTGTTGAGGTCGTCGAAGCGAACACTCTCCGTCATCGGAACAGAGTCGTGTCCGTCAACTGCGCTCGACATCAAACCGGCCGCGTTCGGTGCCGTCGGACACGTTGCAGCAGCTGTTTGAGGGAGTGCGACCACGGCCCCAGCACACAAGGCCGTCAGGCAAAACAGTGTTGTCAGTTTCATACGCCGTTCCTGAGCACACGCTGCGCCGAGTTCGACAAGCAACGATTCCGGGTGCTTGTGAGGTCGGTCGCCGGCAATCGGTGAGACCTCCCATGGGCAAGCACTGGTTGGACCGAGACCTTCACATGAGACGCTTCCCTTGATGTGCGACGCGGCAGTGCGCCGCGGAGGGCTGCCGATGGTCGCTGTCCTAGGGAGTCGTGATGACCAGGCGCACGGTTTGCGTCGGGCTTGCGGTGCGGCGCAAACGAGGTACGCCCGGCGTGCCATGAGACAGGGACGCACCGCCGCGATTCTTCTCGGAATCACCGCAACGCTCGCACCCGCGACCGCACGCGCGGCAGGAGAGGGGGGGCCGGATCCGTCCGTCGTGATAGCGGCACTCCTCGCGCTCGGCCTGGCCATTCTTGGCGGGACCCTGGCGCAGGGGCGGGCCGCGGCAGCGGCCTACGACGGCATTTGCCGCAATCCATCGGCCGCGGACAAGGTCTTCACGCCGATGATCCTCGGGCTCGCCCTCATCGAGTCGTTGGTCATCCTCGGGTTCGTCGCGCTCAACATGGTGATGTTCGGCTGAGCGGGCGACCCAAGATGGGAAAGGTGAATGACCGGGTGTGCGACGCCGACCGTTTGCGGTTTGCACCGACGCTCGCGCAGGGGCGAACGAGTCCGCGAAGTGTCATGGGTTGAGTTCTCGACCGACGAGACACACCCGGCCATTGCACCCGTCCTTACAGCAAGGCACGTGCCAGCCTTCCGATCGCGTTTGTGCGGGAGGTTCCGCAAGACGCCGTTGGGAACGCTTGCCCGAGCTGCGCAAGCGGTTTGCCCAGCTCGCGCAACGGTGCTCAACCTCAGAGCACGAAGGGGATGAGTGCCTTGCGCTCCGCCGGGTAGTTCTCAAAGCGCTCGCGGTACCAGCGGTGGTTCGCCAGCGCTCGGGGCCCGACGTTGGCAGCTGTGTACAGGGCGAACGCGAGGCCGGGCAGGGCCCAGGTGGCGATCGCGAAGCCGGTCCACTCGATAATCTCGCCAAGGTAGTTGGGGCAGCTGACGACGCGGAACAGTCCGCCCTTGGGGATCTTGTAGCCGGTCTCTCCGGGCTTGCGCAGGTTGATGAGGATCTGGTCGGACGTGACGTTGATCCAGAACCCTGCGGCGAAGATGGCGACCCCGATGATGAAGCGCGGGTCCCACAGCCAGCTGACGTCGTAGCCCGCGAAATGGCTGAGCCAGGTCGCGTTGACGTAGGCGTTGAGGATGTTGAAGCCGATCGCCATCGCGGCGATCAGCGCGGGCATGCTCTTGCCTCTGGTCCGAAGCCGGAACGGGAAGATGAAGGTGCGGTGGATGTAGTGCACCTGCCACAACGACAGCAAGGCCAGCGGCACGAGATCCCAGCGGAGCTCGCCCTGCGCGTAGAACCACACGAACACCCCGACCGCAGGGAACTCCATGAGGATCCAGCCGATCCGGGAGGGGATCTGGGGACCCCAGCCGCGCCGTACGTGGCGTCCATAGGGCGCGTTGATCACCAGCAACGCGACGCAGGTCAGCACGGCCAGAGCGATCTCCAGCCACGTCATCCAAAGGTGGAAGTCGGCGTCGTGCATCACGCGGTAAGGACGGCGCCGTAGCGCTCGGGGTGAAGCGCGGCTACGGGGCTCTTGAGGACGCCGTGCGCGGCGAACCATGCGTAGACGTCACGCAAGGTGTGCAGCAGGGGGCGCGGGCGATAGTCGAGCTCGACTCCGGCCTTGCTCCGCTCGAAGCGGACGTCACTGCGCAGGGCCATGAGCGACTCTTCGGTGTACAGCGGCTCCATTCGCATGAGCTTTGCGGTGGCCTCGGCCGCGGGGGCGAAGAAGTTGGCGACCGCCAGCGGCATGGTGAGCTTGGGGGCGCCGCGCCCGGTGACGTTCGAGGCCACGTGCGCGAGGTCGGGAATCGAGGCGAAGTTTCCCGAGAGAATGTAGCTCTCCCCCGTGCGGCCCTTCTCGGCGGCAGCGCGAATCCCCTGACCGACGTCCCGGACATCGACCCAGTCGAACCCTCCGCCAAGAAGCGCGGGCATGCGGCCGTTGCCGAGCGAGAGCAAGACCTTGCCCATGCGGGAGGGGCTGAAGTCGAACGGGCCGATGACGCCCGAGGGGTGAACGATGACCGCGTCGAGGCCCTTGGCGACGAGCTTGCGGATCTCGACCTCGCCTGCAGCTTTGCTGGCGTCATAGGCCGGGCACGTCTCCTCGCGGGAACGCTCGTGTGTCTCGTCGATCGTTCGGGGCTTTCCGCTCTGGCCGACGCCGAGCTCGAACGCGTGCACGGAGCTGACATGAACCATGCGCTTCACACCCGCCGCGAGTGCGGCCTCGCCCACGTTGCGAGCACCATGCACGTTGACCGCTCGAACCTTGCCGTCCATCGGTCCGACGATCGAGATCAGCGCGGCGAGGTGATAGACGCGCTCGACACCCTCCATGAGCGGGACAAGCGTGCTCGGCTGACAGATGTCGCCGCGGACGATCTCGATGTCGAGGCCTTCGAGTGCCGCCGGGGGTCTCTCGCCGCGAATGAACGCCCGCACCTCGTGCCCGTCGGCGAGAAGTTGTCGGATGAGGCAGGGCCCCAAGTGCCCCGTGCTTCCCGTGACTGCGACCCGAGCCATGGCCCGCAGAGTACCCGCGGGCTCGTCAGGACGCGAGGAGCCGGTGGGCGAGACGGAGCGACGCCCTCATCGTAGCGCCCACGCTCGGATTGCCGGCGCTGGCGTGGAGCACGAAGAGGTTCGGCTGCGGGCGGACCGCGGCTCGATCAGCCCTCGAGCTTCTCGACGACGAGGTCGATGAACTCTGCCGCGGTCAGGTCCTTGTACTTGTAGCTGCCCTCGAACCATCCGACGACGGCATCTTCCTCGCCATCTTTCGCCCGGCGCGTGAGCTCGCGGTACTCGTTGCAGACATCGGCGAGGCGGCCCAGCACACCCTCGGCGGCCTCATGTTCGCGGTACCGTTTTCGGAGCCACTTGAACATGAAGTAGATGAGGGTGTCGTCGGCGTCGCGCAGGTGGCTGTACGTTTCGACGGAGTCCATCGTCCCCAGTTCGATGCCCTCGAGAATGCGAAGGGCCGACTGTTTCTCGTGCTCGAAGCTCATTTGCCGGGAGGGTACCGGAGGTCGGGCGGCTAGGGGGAAACCACTCGAACCGGGCGAGCGCCGGTGTTTCCGGACACCTCCGGCGAATACATCGCAGCCGCGGTGGCGGGCGGCATCGAGTAGCGGCCTTCGTGGGTCGCGCGCACCGGAACCCGGTAGCGGTAGGTGCCGGCGGGCAGCCGGTCGACGAAGACCAAAACCCGGTCACCGCGCAGCTCGTGGTGGGAGTACGGAAGCGAGTGACCGCCGGTGGATGTGCCCACGGTTTTGGAGGCGCCACCGCGTCCGAGCGACCGGTCGACAGCCTCGATCCCGGCGGGAAGTGGCACGTCGATCGCGACGTAGCGTTGACGCGCATCGGCTGTGATGACCACCTCGAGCGTGCCGCCTTCACCCGCAACGAGGGAGCGATCATCGAGGGCGCCTCGCGCATCGAACAGCGTTCTCTCGATGGCGATGCCCCGCGCTTGCGGTTTGATCGTGTCCGGCTTGGGCGCCCACTGCATGCCGACCCGGTAGTACATCCTGCCTTCGCCGAGTCGCTCCAGCGTGACCAACGGACTCTCGCCCTTGATGGGAGCGGTCTCGTGAACGAGCGACAGGTCCCGACCTTCGAAGGCAGCATCGACGACCATGTCCGCGCCGACCCACGCCCGTACATCCATGTCGGGTTCGACCGACTCTCGCAGCTCGGCATAGCCGGCCATGGCGAGAAGCGCGTAGGCGTTCTCCTGCGTGTTGCGAAGTTGCCCGCTGTTGCGGGCTTTGGTGAGACCGCGCGCCAGCGGCTCGATGAGCGCATCGTCGGGGGCGATCCGAACGAGCGCGAGGAGGATCATCGCATCGGTTCGAATCGGGGAGTCGAACAGCGCAGTGAACCGCCGAGACGCAGCCTTGCTTCGTGCGGTGGTGTCGCGAAGCTCGACCCTGTCGCGCAGGCTGTCGAGCAGGGCGGGGAGCCTCGGATCGCTGGGGTCGCCCGCATGCACGGCCATCGCGAGCAGTGCTCGAGAAAAGGTGGGGAGCGAGTCGGCGCGGGTCACCAGTTCATCGAGGACATCGACATTGGGGAGGCCGGATGAGGCGGTGGCGAGCAAAGCCATCGCAGCCCGTGCGTCGTCATGCGCCGTGGGTGTCGAGTACGAGCGGATCCGTGCAAGCTCGGCGCCCAGGAAAGCCGTCGCTCGCTGCAGCACTTGCTCGTCCACTTGGAGCCCTGAGCGTTTGAGCTCGGTGAGGACCCATGCGGCGTAGGCCGTGCCGTAGACATGTGGGTGGCTGGATCCGGGCCAGTAGCCGAATCCACCTTCGGGCGTCTGCATGGTCTCCAGGCGTTTCATTCCGACCTGTGCGAACTCGGTCACGTCGCCAACGCCGAGGTCAAAACCATCGAGTCCGGCGAGAGCGGCGAGTGGGACGAGGCGGGATGAGGTCTGCTCGACACAGCCGTACGGATAGGTGACGAGGCTGTCCGCTGCGTCTTTGTAGCCGCCGAGCATCGAGGCGTAGACGTCGACCGAAGCCGAGGCGGAACTGGGGATGTGTGCCTTCGGGACGTCGAGGGCGACGGCACCGGTCTCCACATCGGACATCGAACCGTATGTCGCGGCGTGGCGAACGAGCGTTCGCTCGGCTCGGACTTCCAAGGGCAGTTCGCTGGCGTCTTGAAGCACGCGGCCGTCGTCGGTGGTGAGCTTCGCGCTCACCCAGACCAGCATCTCGCCGGGGCTCTGCGCCTCCACGCTGACGGGAATCCGGGTTTGCGAGGCGTCCAGTCGCTGGGTGATGGTGGCGTTGGACGTGATGCGAGCGAGACCGCGGGCATCTCTGAGCTCGACCTTCACCTCGAGGGTGCCCGGTACGCCCGTGAGGTTGTCGATGAGCACGCCGAGCTGGGCGCGGTCGCCGGGGCGGAGGACTCTGGGAAGGACCGGACGCACCGAGAGGTCTTGGGTGACCCGAACCTTGCTCTCCTCTCGTCCCGCTCGGGCGAACGCACCGGTCCCGGGAACCTCCGCGGTGGCGACCGCCGCGATTCGAAACGTGGTGAGGTTGTCGGGCAGCAGACCGTGCACGCGAGCCGTTCCATCCGCGCGGGTCTTGACGTCTCCGATGAAGATGGGCGCCGGGTCGAAGTTTCGTCGAGTCTTGGGACGGGACCCCGAGGCTCCGCCTCCCATGCCGCTGCCGCTGCCGTAGCCAGAGCCGCCCCCTCCGAGGCCGAGACCTCCTGTTCGAAGGCCGGACTCAAAGGGATCTTGGCGCAGTGTGTAGGGCCGCTGGAGATCAGCGTAGCCGTCGAAGTACCGGGCCTCGTTCCCGCGATCGACCGCGAGGGACCGGGTGAAGTCGGGGAACTGCCAGTCCCGGAGCATCAAGATTCCCTCGTCGACGGCCCAGACCGAGACGTGCGCATCTGCAACGGCTCGACCCTCGGGGTCGGTCACCGCGACATCGATGGGCAGGGTGCTGCCGGCCGAGGCAACCGCGGGGTTGTCCACGGCGACCGTGAGCTCTCGGCTCTTGTATCCGAGGTGGACCGCGTCGAAGGCGTGCTCGATGTAGGGCAGGTGCTTGCCGTCGGGGTGGGCGACGAGGGTGTCGACGTAGCCGGTGGGGACCCAACTCTCAGTCGCGATCAGGCGCAGCTTGGCGGCGTGGTCTTGGGTTGTAAATGGATGGGTCGTGCGAATGCCTGCGTGGACCTCGACCAGCGTGCCGGTCGCCTGCGGAAGTTTTGTTTGAACGGCGATGTCGATACTCTCGCCAACCGCCGAACGTTCGGGGACGCTGACATCGAACTGGACCGTCTTCGAAGTCGGCCCGGGCCGGTCGCGCACCCACACGTCGTCGTTTCGGCTGACCTTGACGCCATCGACTGCGCCGACAAAGAACACTTCTGTCTGACCGCGCTTCTTCGGCGTCCAACTGCACGTGTCGACGCCTCTGTCGTCGAACTCAAGCTCGCAGGTATGGACGGTCTCGGTGGTCTCGTCCTCGCGCTTGCGGGTGAAAATGATCGTGGCGGGCTTAGCCGTCGTCGGTTCGCCCGAAGGCAGCACCGCGTGGGCCTCGACCGTCCACGGGACACCGACCCTGGGAGGGGCGTCGTCGTGGCGCAGGAGCAGGTAGCGGGAGGGGTGGACCCAAGCGGAGGCCGTCGTCGAGAGCTCCTGACGGGCGGCGTCGATCGTCAACAAGGTGACTCGGCATTCGTACGCATGCCCCTTGGCCAGCCCCGGAAACTTCAAGTCTGCATCGACCCGACCCTTGCCGTGTTGCGCAGTCTTCTTCAGCACTGACCAGCCAGTGTGCGGAGATGAGGCTCGGGTGACGGGGCTGGCAGGGAGGAGTCCGTCCGTGTTGATGGGACGGTAGCCGCTGGGGAAACAGCGGGTCCGCAGGCTTGCCTCTGCGACGGGGAGCGGCATGCCGTGGAGGTATCGCGCCATCGCGGAGAGGTGCGTGTCTTGGCCATGGCGGAGCTCTGTTTCGTTGAGTGAAAGGGAGACGTCGTAGGCGGGCGCGACAAACTCCCGGAGACTGACGCTTTGCGAGAATGAACCGCCGCCGTCTCCCTCGACCTGTGCGGTGATCCGAGCGCGGCCAAGCTTGGCGCTGCTCGGGATATCGAGCGTCGCCCAGAACTTCCCGTAGGCCTTGGTTCGGACGGTGGTCTCGGCGAGTACGTCGCCGCCTGCCCCGCTGACCTTGACGACCACGGGACGGGTCCCGGAGCCTTCGATGCTCTCCGCGTGCGCGGTGCTGCTTCGGGAGACCCAGCCCATCACCCGCATTCGTTCGCCGGGCTGGTAGATGCCTCGGTCGGCCATGATGACGCCGACGTCGAAGGCGGCTCCGACTTCCGAGCGATGGGACGACCTCCAGTAGCCACGACCGTTGCCGGCGAGCCCCAAGGCAACCCGATCGTCGTCGGTCTCGACCACCACCGCGTGGTTGGCGAGGCGGACTTTCCTGGGGACGCGAACGAACCCGTCCGCATCCGAAGGGCCAAAGCTCCCGAGCAGCTTTGGCGGTGAAGAGGGTGCATAGATCTGCGCCGTCGCGCCGGGGACTGGGCTGGCGGAGTCGAGCGTCAGGACTCGGACGAAGCCCCCGGCGGGCGAGTCCCCGACGATCAAGCCTAGGTTCGTGAACTGGATGAGCGCTCCGGATGCTTCAACCGCCGCTCGGTCCTCCTGGTCGGCGAGAACCGTCCCCGGGAAGAGCTCGACGAACGCCGCACCCTTTGGCGCGCGAAGCTCCGTGGCCAAGGAGAACTCGCGGGCATCCCAGCCCCAGGTGCCGCCTGGCGTGAGATCCAGCTCGACCTCCCGTGTCTTCACTCCGTGCTCGGGAAGGGTTCGGACGTCTTGCTCCGCGTACGCAATCTCGGCGAGCGCTCCGTTGGAAAGCGTGCTGATGGCGACCTGTGCGTCCTCGACGGACCGAGATTCGATACCGAACGTGCCCTTTCGTCCCGTCAGTTGAGTGCCGGTCCCACGGAGTTCGAGGATCGGCGGAGGGGCGACGAAGGTGATCGCGCGTGAGGACTTTCCTGCGAGAGATTGGCCCGTCTCATCACGGATGCCCTTCCCGAGTCGCACCGTGTACGTGCGGCCCGCCTTGAAGTCGCCGTAGTACATGACCGTGGAGAACGTCTTGTCGTCCCCATAAAGGTAGGGGTGCGGGTCGAAGTTCTTCGGTTTGGGGGAAACGCTGATCTGTCGCAGCGCGGACCTGGGCAGGGGCACATCGAAGTGCAGCCCGAACTCTCCGATGACACAACCGTCCGTGGCCGATTCGTCACACTCGACGTCGACCTTGAAGCCTGCTCGTGTCCGCAGAGTGGAGAACACCTCTTTCCCCGTGGGGAGCGCTCCGCGGACCGTCTCGAGCGTGTCCGCGAGCGTGACGCGAATCGTCGCATCGGCCGGCCAATGGCCTCTGGGAAGGACCCGCCAATACCTCGCGGTTGTCCTGTCCCGGGCTTCGTACTGACGCTCGAGGCGGAAGGGCAGCGGGCGGACTCGTTTGTCCTGCTCGCGGCCTACGGTGAGCGCGTCTGCCACGGCACGCTCGCTGGCGTAGTCGCTGAGCTGGATCGTGAAGCCGGCGTCCCACGGCACTCGGGCACGCTCCTCGTCACCATACCGACCGCCGTCCGCGCTGATCTGCGCGGTGGGCCGGGGTGTCTCGAACGACCAGCTTTCCTCGACCGCAACCGACTGGCCCCCGCGAGTCTTCGCCTCTCCGGTGACGCGGACCTTGTAGAGATTCGCCTCGAGCAGCGAACGCTCGGGTTGAAACGCGACACGGGTTGGGGAGGCCCACTTCGTCGTCCCCGGAACACTCGGCTCGATGTCGAAGCTGAGGCTCGAAGCGGTAGCGTCCATCGGCGTCGAGAAGCTGATGTGGATCGGCTGGGTGACCGAACCGTGATCCTTCGGGCTGATGCCGACCACGGACCCTGCGGGCTCCACGTCGGTGCCGCCACGCGCGTCTCCTTGCAACACACCAACCTCGGTGAGGGTCGTGAGCACCCGAGCTTCGGGTGGAGCGGGATCGCCGACGTGCCCGAGGTCCGGTTGGCTCGGAGTTGGGCGACATGCCAGCAGACTCCAAGTCGCTGCGAGGAACAAACGTCGGCGAGACACAGGCTCTGGACCAGACATCGCGGACGGCGTTGGGTTCCCGGTGTCGTCCCGAAAAGCAGTCTTGGGTCCCTGCACAGCGAACACGCCGCGAGCCTATCGCAGGTCCGTTCTGGGCCGGTGTTCGCCATGTCGCGGCACGACCGCGGACGGTCTCACAGCGGTATCGTTTTGCGCAGATGTGCCTGGATACACGGCTCTGCGCTGTACGCTATGACGATGCTGACCCTCGTTCTGGGCGCGCTACTGGCATCAGCGCCCTCGATCGAAGTTAGCCGACAGAGCTGGGATACAGCCGATGGGTTGCCGCAGTCGTCGGTGACTGCGGTCGTGCAGGGTTCGGATGGGCTCCTGGTTCTGGGCACATTCGCCGGAGTGTCCAAGTTCGACGGACGCTCGTTCAAGCCGGTGGACCCGACGACGGGCGCCGGTTGGTCTGGCATTCGCGTGACCGCGATCGCGGTCGGCGGGCACGGCGACCCGTGGATCGGGACCCAAGACGGCCGACTTCTCCAGCTGAAGCAAGGCGAGCTGTCCGAGCATCCGTCGCCGGAGTTGTTCACTGACCAGTCCATCTGGTCGATCGCCACGAACGGGGGGGACACGTGGATGGCGGGTCCACGAGGCGTCGGCCGATGGGATGGCGACCGTTGGACGGTCGTCGAGCGTCCTGGGGGGGTCAACGTCGTGTTGGCGAACGAGGGGGCCGCTTGGATCGGAAGCGGAGCGGGGCTCGAGCGCTTCCGCGATGGCCAGATGGAGGCGGTCTCGACCGAGGTTGGGGCGGTGCTGAGCCTGTGCGCGTCCGATGGTGGCGTCGTTGTCGGAGGGGATACGGGGGTCGTGCGGGTGACCGACACGGGCTCGGTCTCGCTCGATGGCCGCGGCGCGAGTGGGCTCGTCTGCGCCGCCGATGGTTCCGTCTGGGCGGCGTGGGAGAAGACGTTCCGCCGCGTGGGGGATGAGGGGGAGTTCGAGTTCGAACATTCCATCCGCTCGGTGTTCGAGGACCGAGAGCACAACCTGTGGGTTGGGATGAATGGTGGAGGGCTGAGCAGACTGACTCGTGCGGACTGGAGCGTGTCCGAGACTCCGAGCGGGGCGTTACCCATCTTACAACTGCCGGATGACTCCCTGCTCGTGGGAGGGTTCTGCGGAGAAGGTGGGCTGTTTCACCTCGGGAGGGATGGCGCGCTGAACTCGCTCTCGGATGGGTGTGTCCGCGCGCTCGCATCCGACCACGATGGCGTCTTGGTGGGGATGGAATCGGAGATCCTTCGGTGGTCGGAGCAGGACGGCCTCCAAGACTTCCTGGATGTCGGGCATCGGATTCTCGTTCTTCAGCCCACCGCGCAGGGCCTTTGGGTCGGCACCGATACCGGCGGCGCGTTTTGGGTGGAGGATGGCGGAGTTGAAGCGGTCGATGTCGCTGACGTCCGCGTGCTGTCGATCTTGGCCACCGAAGACGCGACGTGGTTTGGAACGCACCGCGGACTGACGAAGCTGGATGCTTCCGGGCGGACGCGGTGGACCTCCGAGGACGGCGTGCCCCCTGGACCCATCCGCGGTTTGCTCGAGGACTCCCACGGAACGCTCTTCATGGCCAGCTACGGCGGTGGGTTGGGGGTGCTTCGCGACGGACAATTCCGACGGCTGACCGTGGCCAACGGGCTCGGTGATGATGCGATCTCGTCGGTTCTCGACGATGGACGCGGATCTCTATGGATCAACGGAAACCGAGGTGTGACGCGTCTGCGTCGCCACGACCTCGAGGCGTGGCTGCTCGGCGCCCGAGCCAACCCACGGATGCGACGGTGGCACACTCCGGAAGGGAACGGTGGAGGGCAACCCGCCGGCGCGGTGCTCCGAGATGGAACGGTCGCATTCCCGACCGCGAAGGGGGTGCTCCGCATGTCGCCCGAAGATGTCTTTCACAACCCGGTTCAGCCGCGCGTGGTGTTGGAGTCGGGCGACGTGGATGGTGTCCGGCTGGTACCGGGCGAGACGGTTCGCGTTCCACCTGGTCCTGGGCGTGTGTTCGTAGACTTCACCGCCGCCACGCTTCGCCACCCGGAGCTTGCAACCCTGGAGGTGCGGATGACCGATGTCGAATCCGGGGAGCCCTCGGAGTGGGAGATGTCCGCGGACGGCAACGCGCTGTGGGGCGGTCTGCGTCCCGGTACCTACGAGATCGAGCTGCGTGCAACGAACGAGGATGATGTGCAGTCCGAGCTGCAGGTGCTCCGGTTTGTGCTGGAGCCCTACTGGTATCAACGGGTCTCGTTCTGGGTCGGGTTGGGATTCCTCGTTGTCGCCGCCGGCATCGCAGGGCACGGAATCCGAATCCGCGGGGTTGCCGAGCGCAACCAGGAGCTGCAACGCGAGGTTGCGCAACGGATCTTGGCCGAGGAAGAACAACGAAGCATCGCGCGGCGCCTGTCGGCCGCGGAGCGGCTGGAAGCCGTGGGTCGACTTGCCGGGGGTGTCGCCCACGAGTTCAACAACCTCCTGACCGCGGTGGCCGGAACGTCGACCGTCCTGCGTGGGATTCACGAAGATCGTCGGATCTCGAAGGAAGGCGCTCCGCTGCTGGACAGCCTCGACCGATGCGTAGAGCGAGGTGGGAGCCTGACCCGAAGCTTGCTGTCGTTCGCGCGCAAGCACCCCGTCGACCCGGTGCTGACCCGAGTGGATACTCTCGTTCGGAAGTTGATGCCGATGCTCGAATCCTCCGTGCGGGAGGACATCATCCTTCGTCTGTCGCCGGACTCTGCCCCTGCGGGTACGTGGGTCGACCCTTCCGGGTTGGAGCTGGCGATCATCAATCTCGTTCTCAACGCGCAGGACGCCTTGGTTTGCAGCGGCCACGTGGACCTCGTCGTCGAGCACGTCGGACGTGAGGAACTCGAGCAGCGCCTGCCGGGCCTCCTTCCAGACGCAAAGGGGGATTGGACGTTGATCTCGGTCCGTGACGACGGAGAGGGCATGTCGTCGGAGCAGCTCCGGAGCGCGCGCGAGCCGTTCTTCACGACGCGGGGGCATGGCAACGGTTTGGGCCTGCCGTCGGTCGAAGGATTTGCGGTGCAGGCAGGCGGCGCGCTCCATATCGAGTCGGAGAGGGGAGTGGGTACGACGGTGTCGATTGTGTTGCCCTTCTTTGAGGCCTCCGACGTTGCCGCACTGGAGGAGGCGGAGCCCGCGCCCGCGCCCGCGAATCCCCAAGGGCCGGCGCGAGTCCTGTTGTGTGACGACGACGAGTTGGTCCGACGTAGCCTCGTTCGTGTGCTCGAGCGCGCGGGATACCCAACCTTGGCGTTTGGGGAGCCGCGTGAGTTGCTCCGGGAGGTCAACGCAGACACCGAGTTCGACATTGTGGTCACGGACGTCTTGATGCCGGGCATGACGGGAGACGAACTTGCCCGCCAGCTCCAACAGTTGCGCCCGGGGATCCCGACGGTGTTCATGAGTGGCTACACCGACGACATCCGAGTCGATGCGCTCGGCGGTCGCTTGCTGCACAAACCCTTCAGCTCGGCCGAGGTCGTCCGGGTTGTCGCGCAGACCCTTGCCGAGCGAGAGGGCGCCTGTGACTCCGAGGGGTGAGAGTCGCCGTCGCAGGGCGAGCGCGATCCATCTTCCAAACTGAGCAGCCTTTCCTTGCGTGCGCTGCGAACTTCGATACTCTCGGCGGCATGCGCGGGGTCCGTTGGGGTGTTCTTGTTTGTGCTCTTGGTGCGGTGGCCTGTGGCGATGATGCGCCGCCGATTGCCGGAGGCACCGACGGGTCGAGCAGCACCGGGGACCCGAGCACAACGACGCCAGTCACCGGATCGACCACGAGCGATCCCGACACGGACTCGGACACCGAGGACCTCCCCGAGATCGAACTCTATGACTTCGCCGGGGGCTGCTACACGGTCCGTTCCGGGGACAACGCGCTCACTCGTGATGGGGGCAGCTACGGGTTCGCCAGCGGGACGGGCACGTCATTCCGCCTCAAGGCCGCCGACTTGGGTTCGTACCTGCTCTTCGATCCCGACGGCGGCTACGTGACCGAAGAAATCGGTCCGCTCACCCGCGCGACCGAGCTCGACTCCGACGTCACCCTCATCGATGACACCTACGTCTCCGGAGCGATCTGGGTTCTGGAGCGCTCGCAACTCGACGCCGAGGCCTATCAGCTGCGAAACCTACGGACCGACGGGGTCATGGGCACGCAAGGCGCAGTGGTCGACGCGAGCATGGGCGCGGTCCTTCAGCTCCAGGAGGCGACGGGTTGCGCAGACCACCCCGAGCTGAGCCTCGATGCGAACGGCAGCGTTGGGCAAACGACCTTCGATGACGGGACGCTGTACGGGATCGTCGACACGCACTCGCACATCCTCAGCAACTACGCCTTTGGCGGCGGTGGGATCTTCCACGGAGGGGCATTCCACCCCTTGGGTGTCGAGCATGCGCTGCCGGACTGCGCCATCTATCACGGTGAAGCGGGTCGGAAAGACTTCTTCGGCTTTGCGTTCGACGCTTCCGGGGCGGACGCGGTGGATATCGGCGGACTCCTGCCGGCGCTCGCGATGGGAGAGCTGGCCGAGGACAACCACATCACGGACGGCTATCCCGAGTTCACCGAATGGCCCGCAGCACCGTTTCGGTCCACCCACCAGACCCAGTACTACCGCTGGCTCGAGCGAGCATGGATGAGTGGTCTGCGGCTCGTGGTCCAGCACGCCACGACGAACTCGATCATCTGCCACCTCACCGTGGGGCAGGGAGCCCAAGAGAGCCGCTACGACTGTGAAGACATGACCGCGGTCGATCGCATCATCGACCAGACCTACGCGATGGAGCGCTACATCGACGCCCAGAGTGGAGGCCCGGGGGAAGGATGGTTCCGCATTGTCACAACCCCAGCCGAAGCCCGGGAGATCATCGCCGAGGGCAAGATGGCGGTGATCTTGGGCATCGAGACCTCGAACCTCTTCGAGTGCACCTCGGTTCCCAGGCCCGGCTACCCCACGTGCGACGAGGCCTACCTCCTCGAGCAGCTCGACGCGTACTACGAGCGCGGCGTTCGGGTGCTGTTCCCCGTGCACAAGTACGACAACGCGTTTTCCGCTGGTGACGGAGACCGCGGCTTCATCGAGCTGGGCAACCTCGCCAACAGCGGGCATTGGTCCAACTTCACCGAGGAGGGCTGCCCGGACATCGACGTGGTGTTCGATGAGGGCCCGATCAGTTTCGGCGGTCTCAACATGCCGCGCGACGAGTTCATTTCGGACCCTCCGATCGACGTTTCAAACTTCCCCAACAACCCGCTGGGCACACTCATTGGGCTGCTCGGGAATCTCGGGGAGGAGCAACCGGGCGACTTCTGCCAGAACCACGGCCTCACGCCGCTTGGGGAGACTCTGCTCGAGCAGATGATGCAGCGAGGGATGATCATCGAGATCGACCACTTCTCTCGTCGTTCATATCAGCAGGCCTTCGACATGCTCGAAGCCAACGACTACCCCGCTGCGGCGACCCACGGCTCCAACAACAACGGCGATCTGTACGACCTCGGTGGGATCTCGAAGACCGGCTTGGGCCGTTGCCGCTCCGCCGACGGACCTGGCGCGATGACGCAGCGTCTACGCGATCGCGTTGCGCAGATCGAAGCCGCAGGAGGTTATCCCGCCGAAGGCTTCGGGTTTGACCTCAACGGGTTCGCGGGCGCACCCGGTCCACGCTTCGGCGAGGGCGTGTGTGACGGCATGCAGGAAGACCCGATCACCTACCCGTTCGACTCCGTTGCAGGCGACGTCACGTTCACCGAGCCCAGCGTGGGCAACCGCGTCATCGACTTCAACACCGAGGGCATGTCTCATATCGGCCTGTTGCCCGAGCTCCTCGAAGATGCGCGTCGCGATGCGATCGATGAAGCCGACCTCGAGCCGTTGTTCCGGAGCGCTGAGGGCTACATCCGCATGTGGGAGAAGTCCGAAGCACGCGGTGCGGTGCTTGGAGGGTAGACCCGCCCAGCGCGGACCCCTCTCGCACGCAACACGGGCACGCTCGTCGTGCCCGGCAACCTCTGCGCGGTAGACCTCCCGCGGCAAGAGACTTCTCGCGAACTCACGGCCCAACAGGGTTGCTCAGTCCCCTTGCTCGCGGGTCTAATCCACATCGGCCACGCCATGGATACGCCCTGTGCCGTGCTATGGTCCGTGCCGCCGATCGCGCATTGTCATGGCTTACGGTCTCGTCGCCTTATTTCTCAAAGAAACGCCGAAGTACCCGGACTTCCCGCCCGAGTTCGCGACGCAAGTTGGCTGGATGATTTTCGGCGCTGTTGCGCTGGTGGTTTTCTATGCCTGGACGCGAGCGCACTCGGTCCGGCGAGCGCTGCTCGCCCTCGAAGATCCGCGAACGATGGCGATCCTCCGGATCGGCTTCGGCCTCTTCACGATCTTCTGCTTCCTCAACCTCTTCCCCTACTGGCGGATGTTGTGGAGCGACGAGGGCGTGTTCGACATGGCCTATGCGCAGGACCGCCTCGGGCGGGGAGCGCTACGAGCCTGGACCCCCGACGATGGCTTCTTCGGCCTGAATCTCGGGGAAGTCTTCCTGCCGGCCGTCTTCGATGTCGACATCGATCTGACCTTCGCCGAGCGCTTCGAGCAATGGCGGGGGTGGTCGATCGGCGTGTTCCTGTGGAACAAGCCCTCGCTGCACTACTTCCACGGCTCGCCGTCGTTCGTCGTCAGCTACATGCTCGTGTTCTTCGCCGTGCTGCTGCTGTACACGGCCGGCGTGCTCAGCCGCGTGACGGGAGTCCTCGCGTGGCTGTTGATGAGCGGGCTGTACAACCGCAATGCGCTGTACTGGGAGGGCACGGACACCGTCTATCGGTCGTTCTGGCTCATCCTGCTGTTCGCCAAGACGGGCCATGCGTGGAGCGTCGACAACTGGCTGCGCTGCCGAAGGCTCCGCCGCAAGGGGTTGCTCGATGAGCCCGAGCCAACGACCCAGTTGCCAAGCAGCCTCGTGTCTTTCGTGGGCGGTGGGCTGCTCGTTGTCGCGGGCATCTGGTTGCGCGCCTTGGGGCTCCCGACGTTGTGGATTGGCGCCGTCGCTGGTGGCGCGGTGGTCATCGGTTTCGGGGTTCGCTCCAAGCTCGCCGAAGGGCGCGGCGAGTCCAAGCCGGTCCCGCGAGACGAAAGCAAGCCGGGGCAGCCGATCTATCGGCTGGTTCCAGCCTGGCCTCGTTTCCTCTTCATCATGCAGCTCGCGGCGATCTACCTCACCACGGGCGCGGTGAAGACGGGCAGCGTGTGGGCCGAAGGCGACGCGCTGTACTACGCGCTCAACATGGACCACTTCTACCGCGTCGAGAACTTCACGCAGTGGGCCAGTTCCATCTTCGGACTCAACCTGTTTCGGGTGAACACGTGGGTGACGCACTACTGGGAGCGGCTGTTCCCCCTGGTGCTGATCGGCATCGGCTTGAAGTTCAACCTCGAGAATCGGGATGAGCCCTGGTTCAAGAAGCAGACGGTGCTGTGGCGACGGGTGCTGTCGTGGGCGTCGATGCTCGGCGTGTACTTGCTGGTCTATCGGATCGTCCTCATCGTCACGCCGTTCTGTACGCCGTTGCTCAAGGACCAGGTGCAGGACACCGCGTACAAGACGACGCTGATCCACCTGTTCTTCGCTGGCGTCATTCCGTTGTTCGTGGCGGGCTGGATCGCCCTGGGGAGATGGCCGGTCACGCTGTTCCGCGGCGGCAAGAACCTCGGCCCCCTGACGAAAAAGTTTGCGTGGGCGAGGCTGCCCGAGCTTCGCATCACCCAGGACACGCTTCGCTGGGTGTTCCTCGGTCGCAGGATCTGGCTGACCGTCGGCGCCATTTTCCACGGCACGCTCATCCTGTTCATGAACATCGGGATGTTCGCGCCCATCATGCTGCTGACGTACGCGAGCTACGTCCGCGGCGATGAGTGGGTTCGAGTCTTTCGTTGGATTCGAGCGCATGCCCGAGGCCCGCTGCGGAGGCGCAAGCCTGGGGTCGATCGTTGGCTGGCCGACGCTCAGGAGCCCGCGAGCGTTCCCGTCAAGGGCCGGAGCGTGCCGGACGTGGTCGTGCTCGCGTTCGGCTTGGCCGGTGCGTGGCTGATCTGGAAGAAGGTCGAGAAGGTCGAGTGGATCGGCACGGCGACCTACTGGTGGCTGGCTGCGATCGTCGTGGTCGCGCTGGTATTCCGCTTCTGGCCCCCGAACGCCAAGAGCCTCACCGGTCGTCGCAAGCCTGCGCTCGCCTACACGAGCTTGGGCCGAGCACTCGCGCTGTTTGCCGTCGTGTGGCACGCGAGCGCCGTCGGTATGCACCTGTTCCCCAGCTATCCCATCTTCTCCAAGTGGCGTTCGCCGGCGCGTTCAGTGCACAAGAGCTGGCTGCGCGGAACCGGATCGACGCAGGGCTGGCGGATGTTTGCGCCCAACCCACCGCGTTCGAACACGTTCATGAAGACCGTGGTGGTCTTGGAGAACGGCGACCGCTGGGACCTCCGCAACAACAGCTACCACTACAAGGAACTCGGCTCGACGGCCACCCGCCCCAACCCGTGGATCTGGAACGACCGCATGCGAAAGATGCAGCGGCGGATGGTCGGCAAGGGCAAGTGGTACCTGCGCTACTGGGCCGACTTCCACTGCCGGGAGTGGTTCCTCGAGCACGGGGAGATGCCCAAAGAGATCGACGTACGCAAGTACAGCAACCGGATCCCCGGGCCCAAGGTCACCAGCTACTGGGTGCCCAAGAAGTTCAAAGGCCGCAAGGACCGAGGGTCGGGCGCGACCGTGGGCGAGCCCTACGATCCGCGAAAGCTCAAGACCCGGGAGTCGCCGGTCCAGACCCACAAGTGCAAGGTCCGGGAGCTTCCGCTTCGGATGAAGGAGCGCTACGGCTACCCGATCACCGGGGAGGACGAAGCGAAGGCCGAACGAGCCGAGCAGACGCGGGCTCGGAAGTTCAAGTCGCGGAAGTCCTCATGGGACCGTCGCAAGGACTGGGGCCGCTGGTTCCAAGACGAAAAGAAGGCACCAGCGCGCAAGAGCGGGGCGGCAAAGCCCAAGACCGGTGCCAGCGCGGCGAGCTACTTCAAACGCATGCAGGGCGCAGATTCGCCAGCGGACCCGCGCGAGCAGGCCGCGGGCGACGACGGCGGCGTCGACGAAGACGAGGAGTGAGGACGCCGCAGCCATGAGCGAGCACACCCCCACCAAACCAGCGCCGCAAGGCCTGGCCCACGACCTCCTACACGCGCCCGTGCCCGAGCCCGAGCGGTCGCAGCCCTGGGCGTATCGCACGTGGGCGATGGCTCTGGTCTCGTTGTTCGTGGCCTACCACGCGACGATCCTGATGGTGCACAACCTGCCCAACAAGGGGCTCTCCAAAGGCCTGCACAAGTGGTTCAACGACACCCACGAGCCCGAGTTTCTGGGCAAGCCGCGCAAGCTTTCGTTCGACATGAGGACGTACATGCTCGCGACGGGCAACACCCAGAGCTGGGCGATGTTCGCTCCCAACCCGCATCGCTCCAACACCTTCATGAAGGTGATGGTCAAGGACAAGGACGGCGACATCTGGGACATGGCCCACGACATCTATGGGCGCAGGCGCTATCCGTATTTGTTCTACGATCGCATGGGCAAGATCAATCGGCGCATCATCGAGCAGAAGGGGTACCGGCGGCACTATGCGGCGTGGGTTTGTCGAGAGTGGGAACGTACCCATGACGGGGTGCCTGCCATCGAGATCCAGTTCGTGAAGATGTGGACACGGGTGCCTCCTCCGGAGAAGGCCATCGCCGATGCGGGCGGCAACCCGTTCAAGATGGGCTACGACCCGATGGAGCTGAAGCTCTTCCAGCGTGAGGAGGACGGGATTCGTTGCCGGACCACGCGCCATGGGCAGCTGCCCAACTACCTGCGTGAGCGGTACGGCCTGCCGCTGCTGGAAAAAGAGGACAAGGTGTTCCGCCCGGTCGTCCACCGAAGCTGGTGGGACAAGAAAGAGACCGCGGAGCGAGCGAAGAAAGCCGGTGGCTTGGTCGGCAAGCGGCTGCGACCCGGAGCCAAGACGGGGGGGGCGAAGTGACGGGCCTCGGCATGCTGGCGATGTTCAAGGGAGCGGAGGTCGACGTCTCGGCGCACCTCGAGCAGGCCACGGAGCTGGGGCTGTACGGCATCGGCTTGGTGTTCCTGTTCTTCGCGATTCGCCCGGAGCTGTGGCGCCGGTTGTGGTTCACGAGGGTGGACCCCAGGCCCGTTGCGCTGATGCGCATTGCGTTCGGTCTGGTCGTCTTCATCACGTTCTACGACCTGCTGTTCCCGATGAACCCGCTCGACTTCTCGGTCGCCAGGTTCTTGTTCACCGACGAGGGCCTGTGGCTCACGGACATGGCCCGCAAGAACTACGGCGGCGGGCTTCGGGATGTCTACGACGCCGAGCACGGGTTCCAGAACTGGTACGACCCGATCAAGCTGCTGTGGGGGAAGTTCACGGTCCTTCACCTCCGCTCGGATCCGGCGTTCTCGATGACGCTGTACTACGTGATGCTGGGCTGCGTCGTGTCGATGATCTTCGGGTTTCGCACCCGGCTGGTCACGATCGTCGCGTTCATCCTGGTGGAGAGCATCTACCGCTACAGCCCGATCTTCTACACGGGCGGCGACACGGTCGTGCGGGTGTTTCTCTTCCTCGGGATGTTTACCCGCTGGGGGGAGGCCTACTCGATCGACAGCTGGCTGAGGCGCAAGACCCTCTTGCTCCGGGGCACGGACGCCGAGTTCATGTCCCCCGCTGGCCTTGGCACGGGCGGCAAGTTTGTCCGCTTCCTCGTGCTGGGTTTTCTGGGGATCTGGCGGCAGTCGAAAGGTGCGGTGGCCACGGCCATTCCTCCGCTGCGGACGATTCCCGCGTGGCCCATTCGACTGATGATGCTCCAGCTGAGCATCATCTACATGGCGACCGGCATCTTGAAGTCGGGGTCGACGTGGAAGGACGGCACCGCGCTGTACTTCGCGCTCAACCTCGATCACTTCTATCGGGTGCCCGTGACCGGACTGGTCACGTTCATGCACTGGAGCTTGATCCTTCCCAACACCGCAATCTTCGTGCGTTGGTGGGAGGTGTTGTTCCCGGTGGTGGCGATCGGTGCGGCGCTCAATGCCTTCGAGCGAGAGCGTCTGCGCGGGGAGTGGCCCAAGGCGGCGCTGTGGCGCAAGTTGACGAGCATCGGTGTGTTCCTCGCGGCATGGGGCGCCTTCGCCTGGGTCGCCGGAGCTGCGGGCATGTATTTCCTGCCCAAAGAGGTCCAGTCGCACGTTCATCCGGCACAGCGCCACGCTGTGTACGGCTGGGCGCTCATGGCGGTTCCGATCCTGTGCATCGGGCTGTACTGGGCACTGCGACTGTTCGCACCCAAGGTCCTGTGGTTCATTCGAACTTGGGTCTTCGGCAAGCGTTTCTGGCTGGTCTTTGGCTTTGCCCTCCACATCGGTATCGACGTCGGCATGAACGTCGGTACGTTCGCCGAGGTGATGATGAGCGTCTACCTGTGCTGGCTCAGCGGCCCCGAGGTGGAGACGTTTTGGACCTTCGTCTACAGCCGTCGCTGCGCACCCGGTGAAGGAGGTCGACCCTCGCGAGACTCCAAGGTCATGGGGCTGCTCCACTTGCTTCCAGACTGGTTCAAGTACCGGAAGCCGGGCCCGAGAACCGTCGTGCGACACGACTCGGCCGACGGGAGCGTCTGCCGGGCCGGGTTGCTCCGGATGCTCGATCTCGGAGGCCGGCTGGACTTCGTCGAAGATGACGATGTCCCGGCGCAGACGCTGGTCGTGGAGCACGACGGCGAGAAGCTCCAGGGAAGCCAAGCGGCAGCTTCGTTGACCAAGGTACTTCCGATCTTCCTGTGGCTGCGACCGCTTCGCAAAGTCCCGGGCGTGGGAGCACTCGCGCGACGTCTGATGAGCCAGCGCTGAGCATTCTTCGGGGTGCGTGAGACAGCGCCACGGGCTCGGCGTAGGGTCCACGCAACGCCGCGAGCGGTCGCGCGGCGCATTGGAATGTCCGTCTGGGGATCCGCTGGAAGCTGCACGAGCGGTGGTCGGTTGGGAGAGAGGGGGTCTCGCCGGACAGGCTCGACTTCGCGAGCAGCGTCGATGCGACGATGCATCTGCTCACGGTTCATGTTGGGTCCGGACTGGTCTTGTGAGCGTCGCGGGTGATATCTGCCTTTGAGATGGTGACGACGGACCGACCTCGGGTGGCGATCGTGGGAGGGGGCATCTCGGGGCTCACTGCGGCCATCGGTCTTCAAGACGTGGTCGACACCGTGCTGTTCGAGGCCCGAGCCGAGGTTGGCGGCCACATCTTGCCGGTCTCGGTCACGAACCCTTCCGGCGCTCCTGCGGCCGTGGACACCGGCTTCGTCGTGTTCGTGCCGGAGACGTACCCGCAGTTCACCGCGATGCTCGGTTGGCTTGGTGTCGCCCATGGTCCTGCGACCACGCCGTTTCGCATCACCGACGACACCCGCGAGCTGTCGTTCCCAGCCGCCGATATCTTGAAGCTCTGCGGCGATGCCATTCCAAAGAGCTGTCGTCGCGACCTGTACCGCCTGTACCAGTGCCTGCTTCGGGTTCGCAAAGAAGGCCTGGAGTGGATCGATAACGTCCCGTTGCAGGCGTGGATGGATGCTCAGGGGTTCGACCCCGCGACGGCGCAGCTCGGTGTTCTTCCTTGGATCGCGAGCTTCTGGGGAATCCAGCCCGAGACTGTGTGTGGCGTCTCCGCTCGAGTCGCACTCCGAGAGATCGCTCGCAACGCGGGTCCGGCAGGGATGCACCGGGTCCATCCCTCGACGCGGGCCTACTTGGATGCGCTCACGCAGCGGGTCGAGAATGTCCGCCATGCCAAGGTCTCGGCCGTGGACGTGGGCGGGAAACCCTCGGTCGAGGTCGACGGCAGAGCACAGGAGTTCGACCACATCGTCGTCGCCGTGGACGCAATCGATGCTCGCAGGTTGATCCGTGGGGCGAGCACCGACCTGGCCTCGGTTCTCGATGCGTTTGAGTACGAGCCGACCGCGGCGGTGGTCCATCGCGACTCCAGTCTTCTTCCCGATGACCGGTCGCAGTGGTGCACGTTTCACCACCGCAGGCGCACGGACCGCGACCGGACGCGCTCCGTGACGACGTGGGTCTTCGACCTCTTGCACGAATGGACGATGGACCCGAACGCGATCGACGAACCCGTGCTCCTGACCATTGGGGATAGGGCAGTGATCGACTCCGGGATCATCGCCTCAGATTCGGTTATCGCGGAGTTCCGCCATCGGCATCTGGTCTCGACGCCCGCGGTCGTGAACGCACTGCAAGAGCTGCCAGGGCTCGATGCCGACCAGCCGTTTTCACTGGCAGGTTCGTACTTGGGGTTGGGCGGTTTGCACGAGGACGCGGTCCTCTCTGGGATGCGTGCGGCGGAGCGGACGAGGCTTCGGCTGGGCTTCGGGGTTCCACAGTGGCCTTGGAAGACCCTGCCCGTGGGCCGATGACCCGCGACAGTGGCTGCACGCGGCCAGCGACGCGCTGTTGAAGCTTCGCGTACTGCCGGCTAGCGCTCGGGCCAGGGGTTCCCTTAGCTCAGCTCCGTTTGGCTCCAACCGGGACACTACGGTCCCTAGAGAGACGAACCGCAAAAACACGGGTGTCAGAGTGCGTCTGGGGCCAGTTGTGGCCAGGAGGGAGGCCGAAGCTGTGTCGGGCACACCGCGAGCGCTGAGCGACG
>Ga0316204_10004843_pt1 | contig 23467 bp, 22 predicted proteins | sample 6monrhotite_MG_2_FD_205661 | JGI IMG/M metagenome (GOLD analysis project Ga0316204, IMG submission 205661) | Microbial mat bacterial communities from mineral coupon in-situ incubated in ocean water Damariscotta River, Maine, United States -... | ecosystem: Environmental > Aquatic > Marine >... | reverse complement strand
ATGGCATATAAAGTGTAGTGGCCAATCTGTACTGCGATGTGCTGGAGCTTGGTTCCTGGTTCACGTTCTGGTGATCGGTTTAAAAAGCGCCATATGATTCGTAGGGTAACGAGCCCGCCTAAAGTTATACCAATCGACAAATGCAGCTGAATAGTACTCCAGTTTTCGAGTTCACTTTCCGCAAACCATTCGCGATAATAAATGGTGCAATAAGAGGCGAAAAAAAGTAGAGCCGTCACCCAGTGGAACCATTTTGCAATTGAGCCGTATGCTTCAGCCGTGTTTTTCAAACCCATTTGTTGACCTAAAAATATCTCGTGAAATCTCTCCTTAAAGTCCCATTTAGGGCAAGGTACGTCAACGGTCAATCACCTAACACGATGAGTTTATGGTTTAAGCTGTGGGGTGGTTTGATACATAACAACTTCTGAAATCGTTAACATAGTTTCTACTTAGACGAATTTCTGTACCATCCTGAAGCACTAAATCATAATCTCCATTTAATCGAGACTTATACGACAGTACTTTATCGATATTTACAATACTTGAACGATGAATTCTGATGAAACGAGCGTCTAGTTTTGTTGCTATTGACTTAAGCGATTCAGAATGGAGATATTCTTTATCTTCCAATTGAATAGCAACATATGGGGTTGCAGCTTTAATGTACAGAATGTCACTGAGATCGAGTCGAGTACTATTTTTGCCAGAGCTAACCACAAGGTATTGAGATGATAATGTTTGCTTTTCAGGCTCTTCTTTTGGACGCTTATTTTCTAAATATTTTAGCCATCCTATGAATACGCTGTAAATCAATAGAAGTTTTACTAGGTCGTTAGACAATGTAAAAGTCAGCGTTTTGATAATTCCATAGGATTGTTCGCGAAAAATTGTGGATAAACACCAGATGGTTATCGGTACTAAGATTAAGTGCACAAGTGCAGGGGCGATTACTGCAAAACACATTTGAACTATGGTCTTTACCTGCCTTTTCTCTAGCTCGCGTTTAAGGAGAAACAGCATTGGCGGGAAATAAAACCAAAAAGTTTTAAATAGAAGTGACTCAAAAAAATAGAATGATTGTCCATACCTGACGGAATGTAGATAGTCCTGAAATATTGCAAGAATTATTATCGCTACCGATGCGGATAGGAAAACTCCCAACAGCCTGTTCTCTGAGGAGAGCTTATAGCTTTGTTTATGTTTATTCATTATATACTATGAGACTGGACTTTCTGCTGTATCCAAGTTTCAAATCAATGGTTAATAGAGTTCATGTTTTGACAATAAATCATACAGTAAACGAAATAAATCAACAGTACAAAATACTGGGAGTTATGATTCGATTCAGCGAATACCTGAATTAAGAAGAGTGATTCAAATAATCTGATTACTATAGTGATAAGCTTGTATCCTACAGGTTTGAATTGTATGCGAATTCAACTGGTCGTTGCAACACAGGCATGAACGGCTGCTTACGCGACATTACAGCCAGTCAGCGATATTGAAATTTAGAAGGTAATCTTTCGGAAAGCAGATTCTCAAAGATCTCGTAAGCGGAGAGTTGTTCAGGCGGCTTCGTTAAGGTTTTTGGCGGTCAGGTTGACGAATCCATTTCACGCCTTGGTTACACCTCTCTTTGCGATCAATTCTTGGATTACATTACGCCCGCTACCTAGACGTGATCCCCACTCAAAGTTTTCAATTATTTGTATGAGTGAATATTCAAAGTGATGAATAGCCGGTGCCAAAATCGTCCAGCGCCATTTTAAACCCGAGTGAACGGAGTTGGTCTAATACCGCTATGCTTTTTGCTGGATGTTGCTTGGGAGAAACATTGATACTCACGATGGCAAGATTGGTTACGGCTCTGGTGTTTACTTCACTCCAATGGCCAAGTTGCTTCGATACCGCTGCTGCATTTGATTGCTGTGTCTGGTGTACTGAATCCAGGAGCTGATCCCGAACATGAATGTAGGCGACTGCCGCTGATATCATAAAACCCATCAGCAATAATCCAGTAACACTGAACAGAAGCTTGTTCTTGTTGGTTAAATTGATCATATGCTTGTTTTACTACTCAATCGCACCGCTGTTGCGGTTTTTAAAAATTCGAAATTACACCCTTTTGATGCAAAGACTATAGTTTGAACTGACTGACTTGTTTATTCAGATCATAGGCCAATGACAACAGGTGTTCGCTTATTTGTTTGCCGCGCAACGCATCATCGCTGGATTGATTGGCAATATTACTTATATTGGTGACATTGACGTTAATTTCTTCAGCTGCCTGGTTCTGTTGTTTTGTTGCGTTGGCAATCTGGCTATTCATTTCATCCAACTCTTTGATCTGAACGCTTATTTCAACCAGTAAATTGGCGACATCAGTAACATCCCGAGCCTTTTCTTCAGCCTGGCTACTGGTTTGATTCATAGAGCCAACAGCGTGGGCAGCATCAACCTGCAGCGCACCGATGGTTTTTTGAATTTCAATTATGGATTCTCGTGTCCTGGTCGCCAGTGAACGCACTTCATCGGCCACTACGGCAAATCCACGTCCTTGCTCACCAGCTCTGGCCGCCTCGATCGCCGCATTTAATGCCAATAGATTGGTTTGCTCTGCAATAGCAGTGATGACATCCAACACACTGCCGACGTCATTTGTCTTGCTGTTTAATTCATCAATCATTGAAGTATTGTTTTGGACATTATCTCGCAATTGATCAATTCCCAGCTTGGCTTGTTCAATCAGTTGCAACCCTTGGGCGACTTTTTCATTAGCACTAATTGACTTGGCTGCGGCATCCTGGGTATTTTGTTGTACTTCGTTGGCGGAAGTGTCCAGTTGATTGATTGCCGTCGCAACCGAGTCTGTTGCGTTTTTCTGGCTTAGTACGGCCTCACTGGTTAGTTTGGCGATATCATCAACATGGGTTGCCGAATCAACCAGCGCCTCACTGGAGCTGGAAACGGAGATAAAACTGTCTTTGATTCGTACCATCATGCGATTGAATGCCTGGCTTACTGCACCCAATTCATCCGGGTAATCTGATTTAATAGTTCTGTTTAAATCAAGTTCCTGCTCAATACTATTAATGGTTTTGCTGAAGCGTTTTAACCTCGACAGCACAAGTTTGGTGAAAACTAGACTTAACAGGGCAAAGGACACCAAGGTGATGAGCAATTGAATTAAGCCGGATTTTAGCATCGATTGGGCAATTTTTTGCTCAACGGATGACAAGTCGTAGGTGATTTTAACGGCGCCCAGAATCTGATTTTCCTTAACCTGATGACAGGACAAACAGTTGGTTCCGTGGTAATCCTGTTTTGCCCGTAACGGTAGGATGAATGCCATCATTTTTTTACCCTCTTGTTCCAGCACTTTAACGGCTTGAATGCCTGCCAGACCCTGGCGTTCAAAATCAGAGCGTGGTTTTTGATCGGCAAAACCTTCACCAAACATTGCAATAACCTTATCAGAGCGAATAATTCTGGCCTCGACGATATCCGGTTGATTGAGGATTTTTTGTTGAATTAGCTGCCGGTTGTTCATGGTGCCTGTCAACATCATGGTGTTAACTGCATCAAAATAGCTTTGAGCCGTGCTTTGAATATTTTTTTCGATGAGACTTTCGGCCAACTCTTTTTCATCAAAATAGAAAAAGGTTACTGTAGTGGTTAAAAATACCAAGGCAATGACGATAAGGAGTATATGAACTTTTTTGGCTAGTGACAGCTGATAAAACATTTAATTTCCTAGTGAATTCATACTTGGGCGAGAGGGGAAATAAGATATGTTTTATCGTATGGATTGCAAAGTGTTAACTGCTGTACACTTGACATATCTCAATAATATTGGCTATTTATATACTCAAGTTTCGGAGTTTAACACTGGGGGCAGGGTCTTTTTTAACGGCATGGGCAGTTTTCTGTCATTTATAATGCCCGAGGTAGAAGGTCTCAGCCTGCATTTTACCGATGGATCCCAGTTACCATCTTTGCCAGAAGGCTTGGATCTTGAAAAAGGAAAATACATCTTGCCTCATATTTACCTCTCTTTTATATCCTTGAGGGATCAAAGTCGGCTATTTTTCGTCTATTAATCAACTGTTTTCACATAATTCAGAATTCAAAACAAGCACCTCCCACTGTTGTGCAAACCAGTTTTGAATATTGCTTTTATTTATGATGATGAACTGCTTTTAAAGTTGGCATACTACATGCTTTAGTCTAGATAGCTGATTAAGTGTGAAGTCACTTATTCGCTAAAGAAAAAAGGCCGGGGAAAATACCCTTACAGGGCGTCCCCGACCAACTTGCTCACGTTAGGAGATGGAGCAAATAAGGTTTCTGTCCGACTGGCAGGGTTAGAAGAGCTGAATACTGGCCTCTCAACCAAACTTCTACACTCTCGGTCCTGTTAGTCGGCGTTTTAATTTACACATCTAAGATGTAAACCAACGAAGAAATACTGTTTGTACCACAAATCTTAAACAACTGTACCCTATGGCTTTTTTTTAAAAAAGGCCGGGGCAAAACCCTTTACAAGGTGTCCCCGACCAACTTGCTCACGTTAGGAGTTGGAGCAAACTTAGTACTAACTATGGCGCATATTCAATCAAGCCATAGCTTATAAATAGTGCCCTCCCTAGCATATCACAGCAACATTCCATAGTTACGTTTTGGGGCACAGCCCCGGGTCGGCCTCTCATTTCCTACCCTCTAGATTTTTATCTCGGCTATCTAATTGACTAACCCAGTAACTGCAAAGCGGCTTGTGGGCGCTGATTCGCTTGCCCTAACACAGTGATGCTGGCTTGCTGAATGATCTGCCAGCGGGTCAACTTTGCCGTTTCGACGGCAAAATCTGTGTCACGGATACGACTTCTTGCCGCCGAGACATTTTCAGAAATATTACTTAAATTCCTGATCGTCGACTGAAAACGGTTTTGTATTGCACCTAAATCAGCCCGCTGAGCATCAATAATTGAGATTGCTTCTGACACAGCAGTCAATGCTGCCGATGCTTGTGCTTCTGTCAGTACAGATGTATTAGCCACAAATAATCCTGATGCACCAAATCCGCCATTACGCTCGATATTGACACTAATGGTTTGCCCTGCGTTTGCCCCCACCAAAAATGAGGATGAAAATGCACCGTCCAATACATTCACTCCACCGAATTGTGATGTGGATGCAATACGACTCATTTCGTTCTTCAATGCCGTTACTTCTTTTTGCAGTGCGACTCGGTCGGAAGATGAATTGATGCCATTTTGAGACTGTACCGCCAGCACCCGAATTCGCTGCAGTGCACTAGTCGTTTCGGCTAACGCTCCCTCTATGGTCTGCGATAAAGATATACCATCATTAGCATTTCGAACGGCTTGATCTAAACCTAAAACCTGAGTGGTTAAGCGGTTAGAGATCTGCAGTCCTGCGGCGTCATCTTTTGCGCCATTAATTCGAAAGCCCGAAGATAATCTTTCAAAAGCCGTATTTAAATTGTTATTCGAGGTAAACAGCTGACGAGTAGCGTTTAACGACGACACATTGGTACTCACAAATAAACTCATTTTTCTCTCCTAACCATGCACCGACTTATATTTTTGTTTTTATACCCGTCTCCCTTGAAGCTGCAGCGTTGTTGGTTGCTCTCACTCGCCCCAATCACTTAGTAAATCTAAGCTCATGGGGCTGAGTTCCTTTGCCGCCTAGCCGCAACTTCAATGGCTTTGGGTATCATGTCAGTGATATTCTGGTGTTGCTAAAATTTAAAATTGACATATTTAGTGCGTAATTGGCACACCATATGCTTTATATCAATTGCTAGCTGGTACCCTGGTTAGCATTTTTGTTAAGTGTTAGAAGCACAAAAAACAAATGCAAAAAAGTGTGAGCTTATGCTCTAGCTGACGGACAGAATTGATGGCCTAAACCTCAATACCTCACTACCTCCTGGCGTCTGTTCTGTCTGTTAGCGATTTAACAAAAAAAGCCTCGGCTTAATTTGTCAAATCTAATAACCTTCACGCTATAGTTTGTTATAACATGTTGATAACATTTAATAATATTACATCCCTCGGTCGGTTGCAGCCTGTCCCCACACTTTGCAATTCGACCGTTTTTTATCTATAGCGCTATTTAAATTCAACTATAAATAAATGTATCCTCGTAAATTTAGTTGCAGCCTGCCCCCGCAATTGCTCAACAATTTCGCACATATTTATTCTCTTATATTAACCTTGCAACAATTGCAATGCCGCTTGCGGACGTTGATTGGCTTGGCCCAATACCGTAATGCTGGCTTGCTGAATGATCTGCCAGCGGGTCAAATTTGCCGTTTCAACGGCAAAATCAGTGTCCCGAATACGACTTCTTGCCGCCGATACGTTTTCAGAAATATTACTTAAATTTCTGATGGTCGATTGAAAGCGGTTTTGTATCGCACCTAAATCCGCCCGCTGGGCATCAATAATTGATATCGCTTCTGTTACCGCTGTCATGGCTGCCGATGCTTGTGCTTCAGTCAGTACAGATGCATCAGCCACATTTAACCCAGATGCACCAAACCCTCCGCTGCGTTGAACATTGACACTAATGGTTTGACCGGCATTAGCTCCCACCAAAAATGCTGATGAAAATGCGCCGGCCAATACGTTCACACCACCAAATTGTGATGTGGATGCAATACGACTCATTTCATTCTTCAATGCGGTCACTTCTTTTTGCAGTGCGACCCGGTCTGAAGACGAATTGATGCCGTTTTGAGATTGCACAGCCAACACCCGTATTCTTTGTAACGCGGATGTCGTTTCGGCGAGTGCGCCTTCGATAGTTTGCGACAGAGAAATACCATCGTTAGCATTTCTAACAGCTTGATCTAAACCCAGAATTTGTGTGGTAAGACGGTTGGATATTTGTAAGCCTGCAGCATCGTCTTTCGCGTTATTGATGCGAAAACCAGATGACAAGCGTTCAAACGCGGTACTTAAATTATTGTTCGACGTAAACAACTGACGAGTTGCATTCAACGACGACACATTCGTGTTGACGAATAAGCTCATTTTAAATCTCCTAACGATTTTTTTGTAAACACCACCCAGCTATTTTTATTATTAGTTGCCTTGATGGTTACAGAGCCTTTCTTTTATTATTATTCAGCTTCTGTAGAGGCGTTCGCTTATATTTTTATTAGATGCGTAACGTCTATGTTCATGTATCGTGCTTTGATGAAAAATTCTTTAGGAGAAAAATAAACTAGTTTTTTAATTGTATATATTTCAAATAGTTAGATAACGAAAAAAGCCGGAGAAATTCTCCGGCTGAGCGCTCTTTGATTATGAGAGAGTGAGCGAAACTCTCAACTGCTCGGTTCTTATCAACCCAGTGCACTACCCCCTGGCTTCTAAGTCCCTAAACAGAAGAAGGGTCTCGAAACCTAGGCCAATCGAAGGTTAGTCTAAATAAACGACTAACCCAGCAAAGATTAACCTAGTAAAGATAGAGCCGCTTGTGGACGCTGATTCGCCTGACTTAGCACGGTCAAACTTGCCTGCTGAATAATCTGATTACGGGTTAATTCCGCAGTTTCAGAAGCAAAATCAGTATCTCGGATCCGGCTTCTTGCACCAGCAACATTTTCAGAAATGTTAGTCAAGTTACGAATAGTCGATTGGAAACGGTTTTGTAAGGCACCTAAATCGGCACGTACACCACCTACAGCAGATATGGCTTCTGAAACAGCCGTCAGTGCCGCAGAAGCGCCGTCTACAGTCGAAACATCAGTAGCACCCACACCCAGACCAGTCGCTCCATAACCATCTGTTCTAGATAAGTTCACGGAAATAGTCTGGCCACCATTCGCACCTATTAGAAATTTAGATGAAAAGTCACCTTGCAAAATATCTAGGTTGGCAAATTGTGAATCCGTAGCAATACGGCTGATTTCGTTTTTAAGGGCGGTCACTTCTTTCTGCAACGCGGTGCGGTCAGCAGATGAGTTGATTCCGTTCTGTGATTGCACTGCAAGCGTACGAATACGTTGCAGTGATGTAGTGACTTCGCCTAACGCACCTTCAGCCGTTTGCGTCAATGAAATGGCATCATTGGCGTTACGAGCTGCTTGGTTTAGGCCTTCAACTTGGGTGGTTAATCTGTCAGTGATCTGCAAACCAGCAGCATCATCAGCCGCACGGTTAATACGGAAACCTGAAGACAAACGTTCAAAAGATGTACTTAAAGACTGCGCTGAATCGAACAAATTACGCTGCGCGTTCAACGATGATACATTGGTATTTACGAATAAACCCATGGTTTTTCTCCTACACTCTCAGTCCAGACGATGCTGGCGACCGAATAATGATTCGGCTGGTTAAATAACACTAATAGAGTAACGATTTTGTATTTAAAAAATCATTACTACTGGCTCTCTCGAAAACTGTATCGACCCATTTAAAATTCCCTTTAACATTAATTTGCTTTTTTCCATTAGGCGGCAACTTCTTGCCGCCTTTGCATTTAGCTTTTACTTGAGTTTCAATAAGTTAAATAAGATAAATAAGTTTAAAAAATGCTCATAAATTGGATTAAAAAGATCGGAAATAAAGCCCAGCACAGTGCTTTTGTAGATTTATGTAAGTTTAAGCAACAATTATTTTGTTGTTACAGGGAAGCGCAAAATCACATCAGCGCCAACGGAACAATACGTATCCTGACCTTAGATGTGGAAGGTAAAGTTTTGCGCTCAAATCGAATAGCTATTGCAAACACAGATTTAAGAGATCCAAAGATAACACTTACCCCAGATGGTCAGCTTTTACTCATAGCCTATGCTCGGCAAACCTCCACCAATAACCAAACCATAGGCACAAGAAACTTAACTTGGATATCACAAACGGGACATAGCTGGTCCGCTGCCAGAGAGTTTGCTGCTAGAGGTTGGTGGTTATGGCGAGTAAGATGGCACAAAGATCAAGCCTATGGGTTTGCTTACAATAGAAAACACAACGCTGTCCACTTATATTCAGGTAATCCCAGAAGAAGCTTTCATCTGCATCAACCTTTTGCCCTAAGTTTGCATAAACATCAAAAAGGTTACCCTAATGAAAGCGATCTTATTTTTGACAAAGATAAAGCCTATGCATTAGTAAGAAGAGATGCTGATAGTTACACAGCGCAACTAGGACATAGCAGATTTCCTTATAAAAAATGGAGTTGGATAGATTTAGATCGTTATATTGGCGGCCCCACTATGCTGCGCCTAGATAAAGATTATGCGTTAGTAGCCGGTAGAATCGTCAAACAAGGGCGACTTGTTACAGGGTTGCTCAAAATGAACTTGGTAAATGGGGAACTACAAAAATTATTATTGTTGCCGTCTGCTGGTGACAACAGTTATCCGGGATTAGTCATGACAAAAGACAGCCTCTATGTCAGTTATTATTCATCTCATGAAGATAATAAAAGTTGCGTGTATTTAGCAAAGCTTAATATTCAATCATTATTACACAAAAATAAACAGGCTCTAGATATAGTCAAATAACGAGGTGCCAGTAACACGAGAAAAGGTTGCTTGTGCCGCTTGTAAAGCGGTTTCTTGACGGCTTAACTCTGATACTGCCTCTGCATAATCCACTTCTTCAATATTTGAGCGCGCAGTCTTGTTTGATATTTCTAGATCTAAATTTGAAGCAAGTACTGAATCTGCAGTGTTTCTTCTTCCCCCTATTCTTGAAATCGTATTAGCAACTTTAACCAGTGAGTTATCTACTCCCGTCAACACATCAGCCAAGGCCTCATCAAAATCACCGTCCGCTATATTTTCGTTATTGAGTGCATTAACAAAATCATTCAATGTTTCAGCAATATTTTTTTTCTGTGGTGTCTCCAATTGAAAGTTGACGGTGTCGCCAGGAGTACCGGTAATAGAAAACTCCAACCCTTTGTATAACAGTGCACTGCCACTTATAAAATCTACAGTATCTAAGACTGCCCCAGTACCAAGGTTAGTAATTTGAGCCTGAGTAGCAGACAAAATACTAATTTGAAACTCATTATTGGCTGGCGTGATTGCGTCATAATTTGACTCATAAAATCTATCGAATGCAGATTGCCCTTGTACATTTAATGAAACATTGGTGGCACCTACTGTGCCACTGATCGTCGACTTTAATCGGGCCAACACATCTTCGAATACATTACGTCCAGAGTTATTCACCTGCAGGCTGACAGTTTCAGACACTTGAATTTTATTTTCGCCTGCATCCCCTTCAAAATTATACTTATCTCCAACCGCACTGGGATTAAAACTAAAAGCGGGCGAGCCCGATTGAAACCCTGCAAAAATATACTCTCCCTCTGGATTTCGGCTATTCATCAGATCAAATATTTGATCTCTAATTTGACTGATTTCAATTGCAATCGCTTTTCTATCTTCGGTACCGACTATGCCATTTCCTGACTGGATCATTAGTACTCGCGCGCGATCTATGGCGGTATTCACACTACTCAGCACGGTTTCTTCTTGCTCTAGACTATTAACCAACAAGTTGCTGTTTTTTTTGTACTGCGCAATCAACTCAATATCTTCGGTCAGTCTTATGACCTGCGCGGCTCCCACTGGGTCATCGGACGGACGCAATAGTTTTTTACCTGAAGATAGTTGTTGCTGAATATTCGATAAATCCGCTTGATTATTCAATACAGCTTGGATACTACGTTCGTAAAGTTGTCCTGTGGAAATACGCATAATTTACCCCGTTTATTTATCGAACAACCGCTAAAATAGTGTCAAACAAAGTCTGTGCTGTACTTAACAAACGTGCCGCCGCCGCATAAGATTGTTGATACCGAACTAAGTTAGCTGCTTCTTCATCCAAGCTCACACCAGAAACAGATTGAAACCAATCAGAAGACTGAGATTTAAGGGCATCAGCAGATTGTAAGGATATGTCGGCACTAGATGCTTTTTGCCCTATGTCACTAACAACACTCCCATAGGCTTCTTGAAAACTAATGGCCTGACCTGACCCCGAATTGTTTACTTGCATAAGGTCTTGATTTTGCAAATCAGCCATTATCAAACCATTGCGATTATCGTTTAAGCCGTCGGTGTTATAACCGATAGCAAAACTATCACCCGCTTTGGGCAAGCCTTGCAAAGACAAATCAAATCCAGGGTAGTCATCTAACGCACTAAACGCGGCAGGCCATGGAGGACCAGAGCCGGTACTTTCTGCTTGGGCCAATAAGTTACTTAAATCAGTCGTACCCGAAACCACAGTGATTAGGGTTCCAGCACTGTCTAACACTTGATATTCATCGCTGGCAGTAAATAAAATTTGAGCTGGTGCACCTACTCCTCCCACTCCTGTGGGTGAGCTGCCCGGCCCATGAATGCCACCCGCATTATCAAATGCAGATGCGCGATTATCGGTAAAGGTATTGTCAATAAACACGTTAGTAACAGCAGTAGAAATCAACTGCGCATCACCTAAGTTATTCAAGCTTGCGTTGACACTTATGGGTGAAGCAAGTGCTAAATCTTCAGGTCTTGTCATCACCACTTCAATACGATCGGCGGTGTTTTTAGTCGGTTGTAATAAAAATTGATCACCTGCGGTATAGCTAGCACCACTGGCAAATTCGAGTTCAATGCCGCCTATAACCGATGAGAAGGTATCAGATTGCGCATCGACAGCCGGGTAGTTTTGACTAATAGGATTACCATTTATATCTTTTACTGCTGAACCATCTGAGTTCAACGCAGCCACAGTTATGTTTAATGTGGGCGGTACCCCTGCTGCTACACTATTGATGGTCACTTCATAATCGGCACTGCTTACTTCACTCCCTGCGCCGTTAGTTATACGTCCAGTGACGAAACTATTAGGGTTAGTATTGTCAGGGTAATCCAGTCCAAAAAACTCGGGTAATGAGAAAATATCCCCTCCAAGCTGTTGATCTAAATCCATGCCTTGGCGGTTTTGAGTATTAACAGATTCGGTCAAAGCTATGGCTATTTGCCCAAGCTCTCGACGGCTAGTCTCAAGCACTTCATCTCGGTATCTAAATAATCCTCCAATCGCACCACCTAACTCAGTTTCTCGAATATTTAAAGTCGTAGGTCGACCGTTACTGGTAAGCTGCAAGGATTTATAATTTAAGTCAGCGTCGTTGTTTACTTCAAAAAGGTTAAATGAGCCATCTTCTAACACTAACGACTCGCCAGAGGTTAGGTTAACCATCACCGCACCATCGTTTTTGCCACTTTGACGCACTTCGACTGACACTAAACTGGCCAACTCCAAAATGGCATTGTCACGTTGATTTTTTAGCGTACCTGGTTCATCAAATCTATTATTAGCCTGATTAACTCGAATTGCATTATTTAGATCGGCAATGGATTGCACGATTGAATTTAAGCTATTGATATTGGCAGCAACTTCAATATTAAGCTCTTCCTCTTTGTCCCGCAAAAACCCCGAGACTGTGCCGATTTGCCCCACTAAAGACCGAGCTTCACTCAACACCATCTGCCGACCCGAAATACTGGTTGGGATATCAGTAGCCGTTTGCACCGAAGCAAAAAAACGACTCATACTGGAGGAAATACTATTGGCCTCACCGGCAAATACACTATCTATAACAGCGGTTTTATTGAAATAATTTTCGAATTCACTTTGTAATGTAGTGTCACGGCGCAATTGGTTTTGCGCAAAAACATTGATCACTCTTTCTGTTCTTGAGCGCCCTACACCACCCGTTAACTGACTTTCGAAACTAGTGCGCTCTCGAACAAAACCCTCAGTATTGACGTTGGCGATATTATTACCAGTAGTGTTTAGCAGTTGGTTACTCGCATTAACACCACTTTTAGCGATGGAAAATAAGTCAGCGTTTCTAATACTATTAATCATTGCATATCATCCGCAGTAGTTTTAATACTCAATTGCGGTACTGAATATTGTTTGAGTTGTTCACCTTCAAACACAGAAATAACTTTATTCGCATAATTGGGATCGGTGGCATAACCTGCTTTTTGCAATTCTGAGAAGTAGTCTTGTGGCGATTGACTTTGCTTTACGGCCTCTTCATATCTTGTATTTTGTTGCACAAAACTAACGTAGTCTTGCATCGAGTCGGCAAAGGAGTCATACATTCTAAAGGGTGCTTTTTTAGTCGCCGCAACACCTTGTTCAAACTCAATAGTGTCTACCATCGCTCGGTCACCCTGCCAACGACGGTCAGCTTTAATACCAAATAAATTGTAGGAGTTTTGCCCAGACGTATTGTGGATCATCTGCTGCCCCCAACCTGTTTCAATAGCGGCTTGGGCCAACAAGGCTTTGGGATCTATGCCTAACTCTGCAGCGGCCTGCTGCGCAGCGGGGTAAAGCTGCTCGATAAAAGACTGGACATCGTCAAAAGCCGCAGTTTTAAAAGATTGGAAGGTTTTTATAGGTTGGTTACCTAGCACACCTTCTTGGGCTTCTTGGGTACTGGCGATGGTATTGCGATTAATACTCGAAAGATTAGCATCATTGCGCAAGGCACCCGCTGGCATATAACCATCAACGGTTTTACCTAGTTGCCGCACAATGATTTCCGCTAAACCTATACTGCCATTACTGGCTAAATCACTGGCTATTTGCGTGTCGTGCATATCTCGGTAAAACTTAACTTGCTCTGAATTAAAAGGGCTATCTTTATCCGCCATCACGTCTTGCGCTTTACGCATGGATTTGAGCATCATCTGTACAAAAATGGCCTCAAATTGTTTGGCGGCTTCATCTAATGCTTTACTGTCACCACTTTGCGCAGCACGGCGCAACGCATCCAAACCTTTAATGTCATTGGCATTTCTGGATAATTCGAGGGGATTTTGAGTAGTAAGTGACTGATCCATAAGATATCCTAGATAGGCTTAAATAACGACAAGGTCGCCTTGTAAGGCTCCCGCTTCCCGCAAAGCTTCCAAGATAGCCATCAAATCACCTGGTGCTGCGCCGACTTCATTCACCGCTCTAACCAACTCGTCTAAGGTCACCCCAGGTTTAAAACTAAACATACGGGTGTCGTCTAAATTCACGTCAACAATAGATTGGGTCGTCACTACTGTTTCGCCTTCTGCTAAGGCATTAGGCTGAGAAACGGTTTGGTTTTCAGCAATAGTGACCGTTAGTCCACCGTGAGTAATAGCCGCAGGCAAAAGCCGCACATTTTGACCTATTACTATAGTGCCAGTTCGACTATTGATCACTACCTTTGCCGAGGCCTTAGCTGGGGTAAATTCGAAGTTTTCTAACGTGGCCAGAAAACCGACTCTTTGTCCAACATCTCTAGGTGCCGTCACCCTGACAGATGCAGCGTCAATAGGGGTGGCAATAACATAACCTTTGTCGGGATCAGCCCCTAACCGAAAGTTAATTGTATCAGCTAGAATTTTAGCTGTTGAAAAATCGGGATACTTCAAATTTAAGGTTAAAAAGTCATTTTTCATGAAGCCACTCGGCACCGCGCGCTCTACAATGGCACCATTTGCGATACGACCAACAGTAGGTGTATTGACGACTATTTTAGACCCGTCACCGCCCTCGGCACCAAAACCGCTGACCACTAAACTACCTTGGGCTATCGCATAAACTTTGCCGTCTAAGCCTTTTAAAAAGGTTTGGATAAGTGTGCCGCCTTGTAAACTGGTAGCTTCTCCGATAGATGAAACCGTCACGTCTATGGTTTGCCCAGGTTTTATAAAAGGTGGTAAATCAGCATGCACAGCAACGGCGGCGACATTTTTAATCTTGGGTTTAACACGGCTGTCTAGACTGATACCAAAATTAGTTAACATAGTACGAAAACTTTGTTCCGTGAACGGGCTCTTCTCACCTGTTCCCGGCAATCCCACGACTAAACCATAACCCACTAATTGGTTACTTCTCACTCCTTGAACAGAGGCCAAATCTTTTATTCTCTGCCCAGAAGTCGTGGGCGACAACATCAAACTGACCACTATCATCAGGTGTATAAAAGGCTTCATGTCATTCTCCACGTTAAAACGGCCAATATTCAGATGAAAAAAAGCCGCTTAACCAGCCTTCTCTTTGTGCGGTATCAAAGCTACCCGTGCCACTATATTGAATGCGTGCATTGGCTATTTTGGTTGACTCAATTTCATTGGTAGGGCTAACGTCTACTGGGCGAACAACGCCTGTTAAGCGGATATATTCGTCACCATTGTTTAAAGTCAGCCATTTTTCACCCCTGACTAGCAAATTTTGGTTAGCCAATACTTGGACCACAGTCACTGAGATACTTCCGGTTAAATTATTGCTTTGGTTAGCAGTAGAATCGCCTTCAAAATCATTGATGGTTTCTATACCTAGCTGAATAGACTCACTACCAATATTCAGACTATTGCCACCCAAGCCAATAATGGGGTTGACCTCAACATCGGTTTCTTTAGAAGTAGTAGTACCAGCAGATTTTGTGGCGCGGGTATTTTCTTGTAAATTAACGGTGATGATATCGCCGACTCGTCTCGCTTTAACATCCGAGAACAAGTTATTGGCCATATCAGCTTGAAAAATAGCACCATCAGCGGCCACTTTTTGCCGCGGAATTTCGGGCATAATAGGCGCATAAAACGGATCATTAGGCAAAGGTTCTCGACTATTAGTAGACTGACAGCCACTTAACAACATTATGCCGAGGTATAAATATAATAACTTGAGTAACCTTGGTTGAGTCATCACTGTTTATCTCTCATTAAAGCTGTTGAATAACTTGACCCAGCATTGAGTCAACTGCTGAAATCACTTTTGAGTTCATCTCATACAAGCGCTGACTTTCAATCAAATTGACTAGCTCTTCTGTGACATTCACATTTGAGGTTTCAAGTGCTCCTTGAACTATAGTGCCAATGCCTACTAAACCAGGTACGCCCTGGATCGGCGCGCCGCTGACTGCAGTTTCAACATATAAATTCTGCCCCGTTGGCTGCAAACCAGCGGGATTAATAAAGTCGGATATACTAATCTGCCCTAATACCTGCGGGTCGGCCTGCCCTCTGACTGAAGCTGAGACTTCGCCATCTTGGGAGATGGTTAATTGCTCTGCATCTTCAGGTACTGTAATAGTGGGTTGTAATACAAATCCTGCTCCGGGGGTCACTATTTGCCCTTGATCATTAAGAGTAAACTGACCATTTCTAGTGTAAGCAATGCTGCCGTCTGGCTGTAATATTTCAAAAAAACCTTTACCTTGTACCATCATGTCCAAAGAGTTTTCAGTCGTCAGCATATTGCCTTGAGTGTGAGATTTTTGCGTAGCCACCACTTTACTACCCGCTCCTAACATCAAGCCTGAAGGTAACTCAGTATCCGCTGAAGAGCGGCCACCCGGTTGATTAATATTTTGATAAAGTAAATCTTCAAAAATAGCCCGGTCTTTTTTAAAGCTCACTGTACTGGCATTAGCCAAGTTATTGGATATGACTGCTACATCAGTCTGAGCGGCATCTAGGCCTGTTTTACTTATCCACAATGCAGGATGCATAGATTGTCTCCTAAAAAATTCGTTTGTTAGCTTATTGTACTAACGGTTGTGGTAATCAGTTGCGCAGCAACCACCTTAGATAATGCGCAACAACGAATTACCACGGGTATCAAGGTCTTTTGCTTGTTTCATCATCTTGACTTGCATTTCATAATGACGTTGTAAATTAATCATATTGACCATTTCTTCCACAGGATTAACATTGCTACCTTCAAGCACTCCGGTGCGTATATTGACGACCAGATCTTCTGCAGCCTGTTCACCACTTTTCAATCGAAACAAACCGTCGCTGCCACGCTCCATATCCCGTACATTGGGGTTAACAAGTTTGAGTCTGCCCACTTCTTCCAACACTGTTTCAGGCGCCCCTTGAGGTCGAACCGAAAGCGTACCGTCGTTAGCTATATTGATATTGGATAAGGGGATAGGCAGAAATACCGGTCCAAAATCTCCCACCACTGTATTCCCATAGGTATCTTTGAGTTCACCGTTAGGACCTAATTCAAAACTACCATTGCGGCTATACGCTTCATTGCCTTGCGCATCTTGCACTGCAAACCATCCATCACCTTGTATCGCCAGATCTAACTCTCGGCCAGTCTGGATCATAGGACCACCCTCAAAGTTATTCACGGCATTTTCTGTCATAGAAAACACCCGGGTAGGCAAACCTTCGCCGAAAGCTGGCATGGCTCGGGCTTGTTCAAGCTGCGACCTAAAACCAGTGGTTTGGGCATTAGCCAAGTTATTGGCTCGCACCGACGCACCGAGTAAATCTTGTTTGGCGCCACTGGCGGCGATGTAAAGTAGTTTATCCATGGCAGAATATTGACTTTGTTGGATCTTGGTTAAAATGAGTGCAAGTTAGGTGCCATCTAATGATGTTTTGAGCAGACAGAAAAAAGGCTGCTCGAAAGCAACCTAATAGAAACTTAAATATCAGTGTATTATTAACGGATATTAAGTACTGTTTGATTAAGCTGGTTATTCACTTCCAAAGCTCTTGAGTTGGCTTGGAAGTTCCGCTGGGCGATAATCATATCAATGAGTTCTGTGGTTAAATTTACGTTGGCTTGCTCTAAGGCGGATGAGTTAATTTCACCAAAGGTACCTGTGGTCGCTTCGCCCGCTAACGCTTCACCAGATAAAATACTTTCTTGCCACTGGGTACCACTTTGTTGGGTTAACCCTTGATCATTAGCGAAACGGATGAGTGCAACCCGCACTATAGGCTCTGACGTACCGTTAGAGTAGGTGGCGCGTACTAAACCATCAGGGCCAATATCAATACCGGTTAATCGCCCTACTGGTAAACCATTTTGTTCTAAAGAGGTGACTTCAAAAGCCGAAGCAAATTGAGTGGGTTCATTAGGTGTAGCGTTAACTGAATCTAATGCAAAATTAGTGGTAATAGCTTGAGTGGGGTCTGAGCCATTAGTTAAGATGGTGGCACCGATCGCAACAGATTGAAGGTCGCCAGTTAGGATAGAAGTACCATCTGAGTTTTGAGTACTTTGAAAATCACCGCCATTGCTAAACAACATCCTAAATCCAGCAACGCCGTTTCCTGCTCCTAAAGAAGTCTCACCTACCACATTGGCGCCAGTAACTGGGGGAGTAGCCAAAGTATCACCTTCAGTTTCCAGCGGCAAACCATCTATATAAGTTACCCCAACCCACTCGTTAGTAGGTGGTATCGCTGCAACCGCAGCTGCATCCTTCATAAAATAGTAAGTCATCACATTACTATCACCCAAGGTATCAAATACCGTAACTGAGGTGGCGGCGTTATAGGTAAGAGGATCGTCCGGATTAAATAAATCCACGTCCACCGGGTCTGCCCCAGCGGGTAAATTCATTTTTAATGATACTTCAGTAGTTTCCTGAGGAGCCCCTGATGAGTCAGGGATTCGTACTGGTACAGTAGTACTTAAAGCGACAGATGATGAGCTACCGTCTGGGTTAACCGGAAAGCCTAACAAATTATCACCGGCTGAATTCACCACAAAGTTATCTGAATCTAGCTTAAATTGCCCGGCTCGGGTAAAGGAAAAATCCCTCGAGTCTATCTCTGGGATAGTGCCAAAAAAGCCGTTACCAGTAATAGCTAAATCCAAGGCGTTATTTGTAAACTGCAAACTACCTTGAGAAAACTGCTGCGCCACTTCTTGAGTTAACACACCATCACCCACTTTAGTTTTGCCTCCCGCTAGTAAAGATTGGGCATACACATCACCAAACTCTGCTCGAGACTCTTTAAAGCCGACCGTGTTAACATTAGCAATGTTATTTGCTGTTGTATCCAAGTCTCTTTGCGCCGCTGACACGCCACTTAATGCTATGTTAAAAGACATACTTTATTTCTCCTGTTAACCGCCGATTTGAATGACATCTTTAAGTGTGACACTTACATTGCCGTTCAAATTTAAAATTATACCTTGACTACTTGCAGCCAGACTGACGCTGTCTACTTGCCTGTTGATTGCAGTAGGAAGTATTATCGATTCACCGCCTACATCACCTTGTGCACGCACCACATAATTGCCCACCGGCATAGTATTGCCGCTGGCATCGGTTCCATCCCAGTTAAACTCAATGTTGCCAGATGTTTGTGTGCCAGCATTGATTGTTTTAATCACTTCACCAATTTCATTTTCAATGGTAATTTCTAGACCTTGAACACTTTGCTCAGCAATAACCACACCAGTGATCCCCTGCCCTTCAGAAGATACATAACCGATGTCGCCTTGCAGCAATACTTGCTGACCAATCAAACTCGATGCCTGCAACGCTTGGTTTGAGGTCATGGACGTAGCAAAGTCACTGAATTTTGAATTGAGCTGTTCTATGCCATCGGCCATAGTAAAGCTGGTCATTTGGGAAACCATTTGATCATTATCAACAGGCTTTGTTGGATCTTGATTAGCTAGCTGCTCGGTCAATAACGAAAAGAAATCTTCTTGGGTCAGTGTCTGATTACTGCCATCTGAGACTTGAGTAGTTTCAGGCTGCCAATAAAGTGAGCTGTTTAAGCCATTGTTTACTGTATCCACAATTGTTCTCCTGAATCTAGGATCATGCTGCTAAGCCTTATAAATTTCATGTTATTACGCCTGCCCAAGTCTTAGCACGCGTCTAAAAATCCGTTTGGTGGTATCTGCTACCTGCACGTTGGTTTCATAGGCCTTTGAAGCGGACATCATGTTGGCCATTTCCTCGACCACATTGACGTTGGGTTTATAGATATAACCATTTTCGTCTGACATAGGGTGACCTGGGCTATATTCAATTTGTAGAGGTTTTGCACTTTCCACTATACCTAGCACTTTGACTCGCGAACCCGGGTTTAATTGCCCAGCGGCTTGACCCAATTCGGCGGCAAATACGGCATGACGGGCTTTATATGTCTGGTCATAACTACTGCTGACACTATTAGCATTAGCAACGTTGCTGGCCGTAGTATTTAAGCGAACACTTTGAGCACTCATGCCAGTACTGGCAATATCCATCACGTTAAATAGGCTCATTACTGCTGCCCTCCACTTATGGCCTTTTTCATGCCTTTGATCTTGCCATTAAGAAACTCCATGCCCGCCTGATAACGTAATCCGTTATCTAAAAAGGTATTTCGTTCGACCTGCACATCCACCGTATTGCCATCGCCTGTGTCAGGTTGATTGGGAATACGGAATTGCAGCTCTCCAGAACCTTGCATGGCCCCTTTAATATGCTTGTCGTGAGTGCGTATTAAATTATGACCACTAGACTGCTGTGCGCTTTTCATTGCCTTTTGAAAATCAATGTCTCTGGCCTTGTAGCCTGGAGTGTTAGCGTTAGCTAAGTTTCCCGCAAGCACTTCCATACGGTCAGTGCGGATCTGTAGGGCTTTAGAATGAAACCCCATCAATTTGTCTAGGTTAATAGCCATGTATTTCTCCTCTATACTTCGAGATAAAGCAAAGGCTGTGCCATAGACAATACTAAACTAGATTAAAATAGAGTTTGAGAACTAAGATGAGGTTTTATAGAGGTTTTTTAAGGTAATAAAGGCCGGGGTTACATCTAACCATAGTAAATTTTTCAGTTAAACCTGAGATGGATTCAGACGCGCCGAGAAATAATATGCCGTCGTTTTGCAGGCAAGCGGCAATCTTTTGCAGTATCTGTTTTTTCACTTCAGTAGAAAAGTAAATCAGCACATTGCGGCAAAAAATAATCTCGAACTTGCCAAGAGATGAGTAACTATCTAACAAGTTAATAGATTTAAAGTGAGTTAAGGCTTTAACTTGGGATTTTAATCTCAGTTTACCGCTATCCGCAGGTTCAAAAAAATCTGCTTTGAATTGCATTGGTAAGCCACGAGAAATCGCCAATTGATCGTATTCTGCTGACCGACATCGCTGCAACATCTGTTCGGAAATATCCGTCCCTACAATCTCGATACCTGCACGAAAACTATTTGACTGTTGTTTTTTAAAATTCAAGATTGTCATGGCTATGGAGTATGCCTCTTGGCCAGACGAACAAGCCGCACTCCATATACGCAATGGTTTAGCCTTACTAGAAAACTGGCTAAGTATAGGATTTTCAAGAAGCTTAAAGGGATAGTCATCACGAAACCATAAGGTTTCATTAGTTGTCATGGCTTCGATGGCGGCAGCTTGATGTTGCCGATTGCCTTTGATTATCGAGTCAATGTAGGCATTAATAGTCGCACAGCTAAACTGTTTGATTAAAGGTGTCAGTCTACTGCGTACTAAATACTGTTTATTATCGCCTAAAACAATGCCGCAGGCACGCTCCAAGAAATAACTAAAAGAGACATAATGATGCTGATCAAACTCTTTATCTGTCACTCAATACTCTCTATAAGCATGCTTTGCATAACACCTTTTAACAAACTTAATCAACAACTCAATGAGCGCGTACTAGTCGTTTCCAAACCACTTCTGCACTGAGGTAGCCAACTCATCCGGGTGAAACTTAGCAATAAAATCGTCAGCCCCCACTTTTTCAACCATTGCCTGATTAAACACGCCACTTAATGAGGTATGCAGAATGACATGCAGTTTTTTTAGCTCTGGCGTATTTCTAATCTCTGCTGTTAGCGTGTAACCATCCATTTCAGGCATTTCGATATCTGATATCAATACCCCCACTTTATCGGTTATCTCACCGGTCTCGGCGGCGATTTCTTTTAACCTCTCTAAGGCTTCAAGACCATTTTTTGCTAATTCAATATTTAATCCAAGTGAAGATAGCGCTTTCTTAATCTGGTTTCGCGCCACTGATGAGTCATCAGCAATAAATATAATTTTTTCTTGTTTATTCTCTACTTTTAAGCTGCTCTCTACGTCGGCACTTAAATCAGTATTAACAGGTGAAATTTCATTTAGAATTTTCTCTACATCTAAAATCTCTATTAACTCGTCTTCAATTTGAGTGACTGCTGTCAAATAACTTGCCCGCCCACTACCTTTAGGAGGTGGCATAATTGACTGCCAGTTAGTGTTAATAATACGCTCAACTGAGCCCACTAAAAACCCTTGTACTGAACTGTTGTACTCGGCGATAATAATAAAGGCAGTACTTAGGTCTTCAATTTTTTTACCGCCTGTCGCCAAACTCATATCAATGATAGAAATAGTTTGTCCACGAATGTGAGCGATGCCCCTGACTAACTTATTTAATCTAGGCATAGACGTTAAGGGCGGGCACTGCAACACTTCACGCACTTTAAAAACGTTAATACCAAATCGTTGTCTTGAATTGAGTTTAAACAATAACAACTCTAATCTGTTTTCACCAACCAACTGAGTCCGTTGATTAACCGAGTTCATAATTTCTGACATGTATAACTCCAATACGAATTAAAAACGGCGCAACTTTTGCTTGTCTCATGCTTATACAATTAAATTACAACTACATTGCGCAGAACCACAACAAATTGACACTTAACGTAACTCATTAGCTGAGCTGAATAATAGTAACCCTAAGATTTCTATTCTAGCGTCTGAATATTGACGCTTTATGCTTTCGTTAATATGCCCATAGCATAGACAACTTAACAACAAGTGAACATGAATAAATTACATTATTATCAAGCATTAGCCAGACTGTTCGCAATTACTACTTGTATGTATACAGGTATAACGGCGGCAAATGAAAATAATTTAACAAAACAGCAATTAATTAGCCAAGCAGAACAATTTGTATTAGCTCAACTTGATCCTAATAATATCAAAACTATTAACGTAGTCGCTACGCCTATTGATGATCGCGTTCACGTTCCAGCATGTCACTCTGCTCTAACGTTTTCCTCGAGTCCAGAAGCCCTTAGCCAGTCGAATGTTATGGTCAAAGCCCAGTGTAGTGACAACAACTGGTATATATTTATGGTAGTCAAAGCAACCGAAACTCAACCCGTTGTAGTTATATCAAGCGCCGTTAGCCCGGGAACATTGTTAACCGCTGATAATCTTCATGTGGTTAACATGAATAAAAAGCGTTTAAGAAGTAGTACATTTGCCGATATAGAGGATGTAGTTGGAGCGAGAATAAAACGTCGTGTCACAGCAGGCAGACCCGTCGACCCAAATAACTTATGTTATGTGTGTAAAGGCGACAATGTGACTATTTCTGCTGGCAATCCCAGTATGCGCGTAAAAACCAGTGGTGTCGCGTTGGAAGACGGCAGAATGGGCGAAACAATTCAGGTTAAAAATAGACGTTCGAATAAAAAGATATATGCTCGTGTTGCAGCTACAGGGCAAGTGGAAATTGGAATTTAGGGGTGTATTAGGGGCATATATACCCAAAGCCATTGGAGTTGCAGCTAGGCGGCAAAGGAACTCAGCCCCATGAGCTTAGGCGTACTAAGTGATTGGGGTGAGTGAGTGCAGCCAACAAC
>Ga0316204_10004842_pt1 | contig 23470 bp, 17 predicted proteins | sample 6monrhotite_MG_2_FD_205661 | JGI IMG/M metagenome (GOLD analysis project Ga0316204, IMG submission 205661) | Microbial mat bacterial communities from mineral coupon in-situ incubated in ocean water Damariscotta River, Maine, United States -... | ecosystem: Environmental > Aquatic > Marine >... | reverse complement strand
CGATCAATGAAGCACATGAAAACAAGGGTGATGCGGGCTGGGGCAACCAGATCCGGTCCTATGTGTTGCAGCCCTATCAGATGGTCAAAGATTTGCGCACCAATGTGGAAACATCCGACACCAAAGGTGTGCTGGATGGCGATTTGGATCAGTTTATGGCCGCGACACTGGCGCTGAATGTTGCGGGCAAGTCGCGGGCCGAGGCCCAAAGTGATGATTAGGGGGCGAGGCAAAGAAGCCTGCCACAGCCAATAAAAAAACCCGCCCTTGAGGGCGGGTTTTTTTGTCCAAAATTGTTTGGATCAGCCTTTGTTGTCAGCCTTCGCTGCCGCTTGGGCAGAGGCAGGCAGAACCGATTTTTTTGGGGGGTTCAAAGGATCATCCTGACGCTGAACCGAGCCTTCAAAATGGGCACCGGATTCGATGGCGATGGTTTTGTGAATGATGTCACCTTCGACCCGCGCGGTGGCGGTCAGGCGTACTTTCAAGCCACGAACCCGGCCAATGATGCGACCATTGATCACCACGTCATCCGCGATCACCTCGCCTTTGATGGTGGCACCTTCGCCAATGGTCAGCAGATGCGCACGAATGTCACCCTCGACCTGGCCCTCGACATTGATGTCGCCGGTTGTTTTCATGTTGCCCTGAATAATCAGGTCCGTAGAAATAGACGAGGCCGCTGGTTTCACCTTGGGCGCAGAACTGGCAAGCCCTTCGGGCAAGGCTGGTTTTGCCGGTGCGGGGGCCGCTGGTTTATTTGCGGTATCGTCATTTTTCGGGCCGGGTTCGTTGATCCTGCTTTTAGAAAACATCTCGTGCTGCCTTAATGTAAGTCATTGCGTTGACGGCGTCTCCGCCGGTGCGGATTTCATAGTGAAGATGGGGACCTGTTGAAAGGCCAGAGTTTCCTACATCACCAATTCGTTCCCCGCGCGAAACCCTTTGACCGGGTTTCACACGTATTCGTAGTAGATGGGCAAAGCGCGTTTCAATGCCAAATTCATGTTTGATTTTGATCAATCTGCCATAGCCGGTCGCCCAGCCGCCAAAAGAAACCACGCCATCGGCAGTTGCATACACCGGGGAACCCGAGGCCAAGGCCATATCGGTACCAGAATGCAAACGACGTCCGCGTCCGTTGGGATCTTTGCGATAACCATAAGGGCTGGTCAAACGATAAACCGATTTTAGTGGCGACGCAAAGGGGGTTTTTTCCGCAGCAATGCGATACAAATTCAGATTGTCCAGTCGTTCCAAAATCGAATTTGCGCGGGTGGCTGATGCGGTTTCTTCGCCGCCTTGTGTTGACATGATCAAGGGGGTCAACGGGCCGCCTTGGCCGGAATATCCACGACGTACGGTTTCAATGATCCGATCCGCTGGCAGGCCAGCGGCTTTGAACATTTCATCCAGCGGTTTTAGGGAGACGGTCACAGCTTCTTCGAGTTGGCTGAAAATGCGATTTTGGCGCTCGCGTTCCAACTGTGCCTCGGCAGTCATTTGTGCAATTTCGTCAGCCATATCTTTGGCGTTCGCATTGGAGGTATCGCGCACTTCGGCCACTGATGCCAGTTCGGCGCTCAGAAAATCGATCATGCCTTCGGTTTCGCGTTGACGCCCGGCGACTGTTTTGGCCGACCCGGTCACGGATTTCAGCTCGTCTGCCAAAAGCGTGGATTTTTCCAAGGCTTGATCGCGTTCTTGCATCGCCCGTTGCAGGGTTCTTTGAATGACGTCGATGCCGGTTTCCAGCTCTTTTCGGCGATCTTCTGACGCAAGCAACAGGGATTGCATCTGCGACACTTCTTGCAGGGCCACGTTGAAGCGCTGTTGCGCTTGTAGCGCCTCGTCCGAGCGCGACTGAAGATTGGCAGAAAGCGAATTCAGTCGGTCTTCGTAAAGCTTTTGTTCACGAACCGCCTGTTCCCGCGCCGAGCCCGATCCAATGCTGTCCATCAACAATATCGACGTGGCGAGGATCGACCAACCCAGCAAAACCGCGCCACCACTGACCATTGCCAGTTGGGTAAACGGGCCAAGCCGGATAAAGCGCGTCTCGGTATCGCTGCGCAAAAACATGCGTTTTTCAGGCAAATACCGTTCCAACCCGTGCGAAAGCCGATGGAAAATAGAAGATTTCAAGTCATGCCCTCTTTGCGACTTTGCGTGATGCTTCATCCTGTGCGCTGACGTCCCTGAGCAAGCGCACTCAGACTGGTTAAACCAAGCCGAATCACAAAGCAAGAATTTTGAGCGATTCAAATGTGATAGCGGGCCGTGGAAACGCACAAACTGGCGGTATTTTGCCGATGTCAGGTGGGGCGCGGAACATCACTTAGTGGCCAATAGAAATCCGGCGGGATGCCTGCCTCGGCGCGTTTTTCCTCGTTAAAGGGGGGGCGCAGGGTGGCGTGGAAATATTTGCGCACCAAGCGGTGAAATTCCCCTTTGGGATCAATGTTGTGGCGACCGCACAGAAAGTGAAACCATTTTGAGCCATAGGCGACATGGCTGACTTCTTCGCTGTAGATCACCTTTAGCGCCGCCACGGCCATGTCATTTTTTGCGTTTTCAAAAAGCGTGATCATGCCCGGCGTGACATCCAGCCCGCGCGCCTCCAGCACCATGGGTACGACCGCCAAGCGCCCCATGATGTCGCCGATGGTGTCGCTGGCGGCCCGCCACATGCCGGCATGGGCGGGCATGGCACCGTAAAAGCTGTCGTTTGCTTCAAGACAGTCGCACATCAGATTGAAATGTTTGGATTCTTCATCAGCGGCCCGCACCCAATCGTCAAAGTACCCCATCGGCATTTCAACATCCCCAAAGCGCGCAATCAAATCCCAATGCAGATCAACCGCGTTCAGTTCGATATGGGCAACGGCGTGTAAAATCGCCAAACGCCCCTTGGCTGTATTTGGGCGGCGGCGCGGCACATCACGCGGGGCCAGCAGTTCCGGTTTTTCGGGGCGCGCCGGGAAATCGGGCGGGGTTGCCGACCCAAGGCTGACGGGGTTGTCCGCAGTACGGGCGGCAAGCCACTGGGCGGCAAATTCGCGCGACAGGGCGGTTTTTTCGCGCCCATCCGCGGTGCCAAGCACAGCCGTGGCCATTTCGCGCAGGGGCCGCATCAGGGCTGTACCGCCGAAAATACCGCATCCACATGCCCCGGTACTTTCACTTTGCGCCAAATATTGGTGATCTTACCGGCTGAATCTATCAGAAAGGTCGTGCGTTCGATCCCCCAAAATGTACGGCCATACATCGATTTTTCCACCCAAACGCCGTAATCTTCACAGGTGGTCCCCTGCGCGTCGGACAGCAGCGTGACACCCAAATTGTGTTTGACGATGAATTTACCATGTTTGGCGACGCTGTCCTTGGAAATCCCCACTACAGTCACCCCCTGTTTGGCAAAATCTGCGGCCCGTGCGGTGAAATCCAGCGCCTCAAGCGTACATCCAGAGGTATCATCACGTGGGTAAAAATAAACCACAACACACCCGCCGCGCAGCGAGGATAGGCGGATATCCGTGCCTGACGCATCTGGTAGGGTGAAATCGGGTGCTGATTGTGCAATATCAAGCATTAGCGTTCCTTTGGTTTGCCCTGTTCATACAAAGGAACAGCGCGTAAAGGAAACCGCAAACTTGGGAACAACCGACCGCAATGACCAGCAAAGACCTACCGCCAGTTAAACCCCGCCACCGGTTGCGTCGCGCGACCCGTGTCTTGCTAGCGTTGTGTATGATGATCGCTGTGGTCGTGGTTGGACAGGCGGTTTTTATCCTGAATGGCAGCAAGATTTCCGTGCCCGCATGGGCGACGCAACGGCTTGAAATCGCCATGAGCGACAGTTTGGGTGGGCGCAAAGTCACCATCGGGCGCAGTGAAATCAGCATCGAGGGGGGCTTTAAACCAAAATTCAGCCTTTATGACGTACAGCTTTTTGCGCCAAATGGCCAAGAACAAATGATGCTGTCGCAAGTGCAAACAGATCTGAGCGGGCGCGATATCATCAACAGATCGGCGGTGGTGCGAAAATTGCGGGTCAGCGGTGTGACGATGCGGATTTCGCGCGACATCGACGGGAAATTTGACTTTCAACTGGGGCAACAGGGCCGTGGTTCGGGCTCGCTTGAGGATCTTACCCGCGCCTTCAACCAATCGCTGAGCGCGCAATCGGGCGGCGCGCTGGAACAGGTTCTGGTCAGCAATGTAAGCCTGTTGTTTGAGGATGAAATTTCGGACCGCGCCTGGTTGGTTGATCAGGGTTCCATTCGCTATGAACAAAAAGATGGCGCCCTGAATTTTGATATGGATTTGCCTTTTACCAGCACGGAAGGCGCGCTTTCGGCCATCAAGCTTGGCTATCAACGGTCGGTATCTGGCGCCGAAGGCACGGTTTCGCTGGCGTTGACGGACGTGGAATCCAGCGACCTTGCGGCGATGTCCAAGGCCGTTGCGTGGTTGGGGTTGGTGAACGCGCCGATCAGTGGCTCGATGCGGATGAATGTATCCCAAAACGGCGCGGTCGGTGGCTTGAGCGCCTCGTTGGAATTGGGGCACGGTTTTTTGGTGGCAGCCGATGAACAATTCGGTTTCCAAAGCGGCAAAACCTATTTCACCTATGACAGCGATACCGAAGCCGTTGATTTTTCAACAATTTCATTTGTCTCTGATGCGGTAACCATCGATTCCTCGGGACAGTTGTTTATTGACGAAACCAGCGAAGACCTTGCTTTTTTGGGTCAGTTGACGATTTCCAAACTTGCCTTGAACCCCAGAAACCTTTTTGAAAGCGCGCGTGTATTTGATGGTGGTCAATTCGATTTTCGCCTGATCGCCGACCCCTTCCGGTTCAATGTCGGGCAATTGTTGCTGCGGCAAGGTGATGTGGTCATAACTGGCAAAGGGCGCACGGCCGTGGCGGATGACGGCTGGACCACGGCGGTTGATTTGACGGTCAACCAGATGAACAGCGCCAAGATGCTGGAATTTTGGCCGGTCTCGCTGGTGCCCGGTACGCGCAAGTGGGTGGCCGAAAACATTCACGAGGCGAAAATTCTGGATGCACAGGCCTCGTTTCGCCTGCAACCGGGCAAGCCACTTCAAAGCAGTGTAAGTTATGACATCGAAGAGGCAAAGTTGCGATTTTTGCCAAAAATGCCCGATATGGTCGATGCATTCGGGCACGGCAGTTTTCAAAACGAAAAATTTGCCATTTTTCTGTCACGTGGCCGGATCGAGACGCCGCAAGGTGCCCTGATTGGGCGGGATTCGACGATGATAATCCAAGACGTTCGGGTGCCGCCGATCGGCAAATATGACCTTAACATCACAGGACCGCTGGATGCGGTGACCTATATTCTCGACCAAAAACCGCTGGACGTTTTCAAGCGCTCCAAAAGAGGTGCGGCGTTTGGGCAAGGCGATGTCGTGGTGAACACAAAAATTCAAGTGCCGCTTGGCCGCCCCGCCCCGATCAGTGAAATCGACTTTGCGGTGACCGCAGCGATCAGCAACCTGGTGACAGAAACCTTGATACCAAAACGGGTTTTGACGGCACAAAAGTTGCAAATTAGCGCCGATCCAACGCGGGTTGAAATCTCGGGTAATGCCGAAATTGACGGGGTTCCGCTCGCCGCGATCTGGGCACAGGATATGGGGCCGGATACCACGGGGCAAAGCATGGTTTCCGGGGAAATTGAGCTGTCCCAAAACACCGTGGCGGCGTTTCATCTGGGCCTGCCTGAAGGCAGTGTTTCAGGCGTCGGGTCGGCCGATTTTGCGCTCGCGCTTGATCCCCAAAAACCGCCGGAATTAACAGTTACCTCGGATTTGGTGGGGGTTGGCGTCAGCATTGCCGCGCTTGGCTGGCAAAAACCGCCCAAAGCAACCGGTAAGCTCGAGGTAAAGGGCCGTCTTGGCGAGGCTGCCGAGTTCCCCGAATTTACCTTGGCGGCATCGGGGCTGGATACTCATGGGCGGATTTCGCTGAATGCAGATGGGCTGCTGCGTGAAATGGTCTTGGTTGACCTTACGGTCGGGAACTGGCTGGACAGCACGGCGCGATTGATCGGGCGAGGGGCGGCGGCTGTGCCGAAGATTGTGTTAGAAGGGGGTTTTCTGGACATTCGCGGCCTGCCATTTGCCAGTGAGGTCAAGGGCGAAGGCGGGCCGATTGATTTGTCTCTGGATGAATTGAAAATCACCGACGCGATTAAACTGACCGAATTTAAGGGCGAATTTTCATCCAAAACCGGGTTCAGTGGTGTCTTTCGCGGGCGGGTAAATAGCGGCGGCCAAGTTCAAGGCAGCCTGATCCCGACCGAGGGCGGCGCGGCGATCAGGGTGACGTCGGATCAGGCGGGCGAAACGCTGCGATCGGCGGGGGTGTTTCAGTCGGCAACAGGCGGAAAACTGAATTTGACCCTGCGCCCTCGCACCGCCAGTCGCACCTATGATGGCAGTTTAGCCATTGAAAACATTCGCTTGCGCGAAGCGCCTGCTTTTGCCAGCCTGTTGTCAGCGATCAGTGTTGTTGGGCTGTTGGATCAGCTGAGCAGTGACGGCATTCTGTTTTCCGACGTGCAAGGTAAATTCCAACTGAGGCCCGACAAAATCTTTGTGCAAGAGGCCAGCGCGGTTGGCCCTGCCATGGGCATTTCGACGGATGGCACCTATGAAATTGCGACGGGGGCGATGGATTTTCAGGGCGTGGTGTCGCCGCTTTATGTGTTGAACGGGCTGGGGCAAATCTTTTCGCGCAATCGCGAGGGGCTGTTTGGCTTTAACTATCGTCTGCAAGGTACGCGGGATAATCCGTCGACCTCGGTCAATCCCCTGTCGATCTTAACCCCCGGCATTTTTCGAGAAATTTTCCGCCAACCCCCACCCAAGCGCCAAGAATGAACAAGATGAAACTGTCTGATTATGATTTTGACCTGCCTGAGACATTGATCGCCACGCGGCCAGTGGCCCCGCGCAGTTCGGCGCGCCTGTTGTATGCGTCGGCGGCGGGAACCGCGGATTTGGGCGTCAGTGATTTGCCCGACCTTCTGCACCGTGGCGATCTGTTGGTTTTGAACAATACCAAGGTTATCCCGGCGCGCCTGTTTGGTCAGCGCTTTCGCACAGGTGACGCGGGTGCCACGGTGGCCAAGATTGAAATGACATTGCTGGCACCCTTGGGCAATGGCCACTGGCAGGCGCTGGTAAAGCCGCTGAAAAAGCTGAAAGAGGGCGAAGCGGTGGTTTTTTCAGGTGCCCTGTCCGCAAGATTGCTGTCCAAGAATGACGGCATGGCCGAGGTTGTCTTTGATCTGGATGGTGACGATTTTGACGCGGCACTGGCCGAAGTGGGGCAAATGCCGTTGCCGCCCTATATCGCCGCCAAACGCGCCGCTGATCGGCAGGATCACGTTGATTATCAGACCGTGTTTGCGCAAACGGCGGGGGCGGTTGCCGCCCCGACCGCCAGTTTGCATTTTGATCAGGATTTGCTGGATAAAATCCGCGCCAAAGGGGTGAACATCACCTATGTGACCCTGCATGTAGGGGCCGGAACGTTTCTGCCGGTAAAGGTTGACGACATTAGCCAGCATAAAATGCACAGCGAATGGGGCGAGGTGACAAAAACCGCCGCCGATGTCATCAACCAGACCCATGCGGATGGGGGCCGGGTGATCCCGGTGGGCACAACGGCCCTACGGTTGATCGAAACCGCCGCTGCGCCAGACGGGCGCATTGCGCCCTGGATCGGGGATACCGAGATTTTCATCCATCCGGGGTATGTTTTCAAAGTGACCGATGCGTTGATGACAAATTTCCACTTGCCAAAATCGACACTGATGATGCTGGTCAGTGCCTTGATGGGGCAGGGGCGTATCAAAGAGTTGTATCGCCACGCAATCGCGCAAGGATACCGGTTTTTTTCCTATGGGGACAGCTCGCTTTTGTGGCCGGAAACAATCCCAGTTGCCAAAAGGCGAGAATAAGTCTTTTCACGGTCAACAATTTCAGGCAATGCGGAAAATAATCAGCGGGAGATTCGCGGTTATGTTCATCGTTATCAGAAATTCTTGGGCGCTGCTTTTGGGCATGTTGCTGTTCATGGTCGGCAATGGCCTGCAAGGCACGCTTTTGGGGGTGCGCGGCAATATGGAAGGGTTTTCAACCCTTGAGTTGTCTTACGTGATGTCCGGCTATTTTGTCGGCTTTTTGTTTGGTTCGCGCATTGCCCCGAAAATGATTCAACGGGTTGGTCACGTGCGGGTTTTTGCCGCCCTCGGATCACTGATTTCGGCGGCGCTGATTATGTTTCCGATCGTGGTTGATCCGATTGCCTGGGCGGTGTTGCGGATTATCATTGGCTTCTGTTTTTCGGGCGTTTATGTGACGGCTGAAAGCTGGCTTAACAATGCCTCGAGCAATGAGACACGGGGCCAAACATTGTCGATATATCTGATCGTGCAAATGGTCGGCATTGTAACCGCGCAATATTTGTTGTTGCTGGCCGATCCGGGCGGTTTTATCCTGTTTATCCTGCCGTCAGTCTTGGTTTCGCTGGCTTTTGCGCCGATTTTGCTGTCGGTTTTACCGGCGCCTTCGTTTGGCGCGTCCAAGGTTTTGACCATTCGTAAACTATTCAAGATTTCACCAACCAGCTGTGTCGGGATTTTTCTGCTGGGTGGAATTTTTTCCGCACTTTTCGGGATGTCGGCGGTTTACGCCAGCCAACAAGGTTTCAAACTCAGCCATATTTCGATTTTTGTGGCCTCGATCTATGTCGGGGGCATGGTGATGCAATACCCAATTGGCTGGCTGTCGGATCATATGGACCGGCGGCGTCTGGCGATTTTGATTTCGGTGTTCGGGGTGTTGGCCAGCCTGTCTGCGATGCTGGTTTCCGCGAATTTTTGGATGCTGGTGGTGATGATGTTTTTTATCGGTGGCGTGGCGAACCCGCTTTATGCATTGTTGCTGGCCTATGCGAATGATTATCTGGATTATGAGGATATGGCGGGTGCCTCTGGCGGGTTGATTTTCATCAATGGCATCGGGGCGATTTTGGGGCCGATTGTTACCGGTCAAATGATGGACCGGATGGGCCCCAACGGATTTTTCCTGTTCTTGGCAATAATGCTGGCGGGCATTGCGGGTTATGCGATTTATCGCTCGTCCATTCGTGAAACACCTGACAGCACAGAACATTCCAACTATGCCGCGTTCAGCCCCAGCACGACGGCGGTTGCCGTGGAATTTGCCCAAGAGGCCATGGCCGAGGAAGATCAATCCTGACGAAAAGGTCACACATCGGGGGTGGCTGAAAAATAAATCCTTGTGACAAAGGGGTTAACATGTGTAACGATTGCGCAACGGACACCCGGCGACGACGGAGAAGCCGATGCTGACACCACAAGAAGTTTTGTCCTTTTGGTTGGACGAAGTTGGACCCAAAGGCTGGTATGCGGGGGGCGACGATCTTGATCAGCGTGTTCGCGATTTTGCCGTACCAACCTGGGAAAAAGCCATGGATGGCGCCTGTGCCTTTTGGCTGACGCATCCGTCCGGCATTCTGGCCTATTCGATTTTGATGGATCAATTCCCGCGCAACATGTTTCGGGGTTCTGGCAAGGCTTTTGCCAGCGACATCCATGCCCGCGCCGCCGTTAAGGCGGGGATTGAACGGGGCTGGGATCAACGGATTGACGCGCCCGCACGACAGTTTTTCTTCGTACCTTTGATGCATTCTGAAAACCTGACGGATCAGGAACGCAGCGTGCGCATGTTTCTGAGCCATATGCCCGATACCGGTGGTTCTGGCCTTGTTCATGCCCGCGCTCATCGGGAAATCGTTCGCCGCTTTGGCCGGTTTCCGGGCCGCAATCAGGCGCTGGGGCGTAAATCCTCGGCAGAAGAGGCGGCGTTTCAGCAAAACAACGGCTATGCCAAAATTGTGCAAGACATCGAAGCCGGGCGAAACGGGTGCATCAAGGTGGCTCAGGTTGCCTGACATCAGCGCTGGTCTGTCTGTGTTGAGAGCGTGAAATAATAGAATTGCGCCGTTGATTGCAGGTCATGAAAAACTAGTTTAATATCAAACTATATTTCAGCACAGCGACTGCAAAGGGGCGAAACATGGCGGCTAAATCCTATGATATGATTGTGATCGGGGCAGGGCCGGGCGGCTATGTTGCGGCCATTCGCGGCGCGCAACTGGGGCTGAAAGTTGCCATTGTCGAGCGCGAACATATGGGCGGTATCTGTCTGAATTGGGGATGTATTCCCACCAAGGCCCTGCTGCGGTCTGCGGAAATTTTCCACCAAATGCACCGGGCCAAGGAATTTGGCCTGTCCGCGGAAAAGATCGATTTTGATCTGAAGGCGATCATCGATCGCAGTCGCGGCGTGGCCAAGCAAATGGCCGGTGGCATTGCTCATTTGATGAAAAAGAACAAAATCGATGTGGTGATGGGCACCGCGACACTTCCTGCCAAAGGTAAAGTTTCGGTTAATACCGATAAGGGCGTTGAGGAACTGACCAGCAAGGCGATTATTTTGGCCACAGGCGCGCGGGCGCGCGAATTACCGGGGCTGGAGGCCGACGGTGATCTGGTCTGGACATATAAACATGCGCTTAACCCCGTGCGGATGCCCAAAAAGCTGTTGGTGATTGGATCGGGTGCCATTGGCATCGAATTTGCCAGCTTTTACAACACATTGGGGGCCGACACGACGGTTGTCGAGGTGATGGATCGCGTGCTGCCGGTGGAAGATGCGGACATCAGCGCATTCGCCAAAAAATCATTTGTTAAACAAGGCATGAAGATCATGGAAAAAGCCATGGTCAAAAAACTGGACCGCGCTAAGGGCAAAGTTACCGCCCATATCGAGGTCGGTGGCAAGATTGAAACCCATGATTTTGACACGGTGATTTCGGCGGTGGGCATCGTCGGGAATTGCGAAAATCTGGGCCTTGAAGGGCTGGGTGTTGAAATTGACCGCAGCCATGTTGTGACAGATGAATATTGCCGCACCAAAGTGGACGGGTTGTTTGCCATCGGCGACATCGCCGGTGCGCCTTGGTTGGCGCATAAAGCCAGCCACGAGGGCGTGATGGTGGCCGAATTGATCGCAGGTGGGCACCCGCATCCGGTAAAACCATCGGCCATCGCGGGCTGTACTTATTGTCATCCGCAGGTGGCCAGTGTCGGATATAGCGAAGCAAAGGCAAAAGAATTGGGCCATAGCGTGAAAGTGGGTAAATTCCCCTTTATGGGCAATGGCAAAGCGGTGGCCATGGGCGAAGCCGAGGGCATGGTCAAAACCGTCTTTGACGCCAAAACCGGTGAATTGCTGGGCGCGCATATGATCGGGGCCGAGGTGACGGAAATGATTCAGGGCTTTGTCGTGGCGCGGGGACTTGAGACCACCGAGGCGGATTTGATGAACACGGTGTTCCCGCATCCGACGATGTCAGAAATGATGCATGAAAGCGTTTTGGCCGCCTATGAGCGCGCGCTTCATATCTGATTTTTCAAACCCAAGGCAGTGGCCGTTGGCCACACAGGTTTCCCTGCGGCCGCTTTTGCGGCCTTAGGTGATTGGCGCACTGCGGCATGTGTTTCACACGGTTTCAAAGCAGTGAAATTCGCCAAAGGCACGTTCCGTCTTTGTTCTCATTATTTGGTTGGAGACTCGGGCACTCTCGTCTATGAGTAAAGAGTTGCTTAACGGGGGCCCAATGGCTGATCTGAAATATATCGAGGTACGCGGCGCACGCGAGCATAACCTGAAAAACATCGATGTGGACATTCCGCGCGACCAATTGGTGGTGATTACCGGCTTGTCGGGGTCCGGTAAATCCTCGTTGGCGTTTGATACGATTTATGCCGAGGGGCAGCGGCGCTATGTTGAAAGCCTGTCGGCCTATGCGCGGCAGTTTTTGGACATGATGGAAAAACCGGATGTGGATCACATCAGTGGCCTTAGCCCGGCGATTTCGATTGAACAGAAAACCACGTCAAAAAATCCGCGCTCTACTGTCGGCACGGTGACGGAGATTTACGATTATCTGCGGCTGCTTTTTGCCCGCGTCGGCACGCCCTATTCCCCCACCACCGGTTTGCCGATCGAGGCGCAACAGGTACAGGACATGGTGGATCGCATCATGGGGTTGGATGAAGGAACGCGTGGGTATTTGCTGGCGCCGATGGTGCGGGACCGTAAAGGGGAATACCGCAAAGAGTTTCTGGAGCTGCGCAAGCAGGGGTTTCAGCGGGTCAAAGTGGATGGTGCGTTTTATGAATTGGATGAACCGCCGACGCTGGACAAAAAATTTCGCCATGACATAGACGTGGTGGTTGATCGGCTGGTGGTGCGCGAAGGTTTGGAAACACGGCTGGCGGATAGTTTTCGCACCGCGCTGGATTTGGCCAGCGGCATTGCCTATTTTGAAACCGTCGCCAGTGACAATGAAGATGCTGAAACCATTACGTTTTCCGAAAATTTTGCCTGTCCGGTGTCGGGGTTTACCATCGCGGAAATCGAACCGCGCCTGTTTTCCTTCAACGCGCCTTTGGGAGCCTGTCCAACCTGCGATGGCTTGGGCAAGGAGCTGTTTTTTGATGAACGTCTGGTGGTGCCTGACGCCAGTTTGCGCCTTGCGGATGGGGCCTTGGCACCGTGGCGCAAGGGGAAATCACCCTATTTCATTCAAACGATCGAGGCAATCGCACGGCACTATGAATTTCAAACCAAAGCCCCGTGGCGCGACCTGCCGCCCCATGTTCAACAGGTTTTCCTGCATGGATCGGGCAAGGACGAAATCAAGTTTCGCTATGACGAAGGGGGCCGCGTTTATGAGGTAACCCGCGCCTTTGAGGGGGTCATTCCGAACATGCAGCGGCGTTATCGCGAGACGGATTCCAACTGGATTCGGGAGGAATTTGAAAACTATCAAAACAACCGCCCTTGCGGGGTTTGTAGCGGCTATCGGCTGAAACCCGAGGCGCTGGCGGTGAAAATTGCCGGGCTACACGTGGGTCAGGTGGTGGAAATGTCCATCAGCGAGGCCTTGGCGTGGATCACTGACGTGCCGGAAAAGCTGAGCCAGCAGAAGCAGGAAATTGGTCGTGCTATTTTCAAAGAGGTGCGCGAGCGGTTGGGTTTTCTGAACAATGTCGGGCTGAATTACCTGTCGTTGTCGCGCGCATCGGGCACGCTGAGTGGCGGGGAAAGTCAACGCATTCGACTGGCCAGTCAAATCGGTTCCGGCCTGACGGGGGTTTTATATGTGTTGGATGAACCGTCAATCGGATTGCATCAGCGCGACAATGACCGGCTGTTGCAGACGTTAAAAAACCTGCGTGATCAAGGCAATACGGTGATCGTGGTGGAACATGACGAAGAGGCGATCCGCGAGGCGGACTATGTTTTTGACATTGGGCCGGGGGCCGGCGTGCATGGTGGCGAAGTTGTGGCGCAGGGAACAACCGCCGAAATTATTGCCAATCCTGCCAGTGTGACGGGGGATTATCTGGCGGGTCGCCGCGCCATTGAAATCCCTGTCAAACGGCGCAAGGGCAGCAAGAAAAAGATCCGCATTGAAAATGCCACGGGCAACAATCTGAAAAACGTCACGGTGGATTTTCCCTTGGGCAAATTTGTCTGCGTGACCGGTGTATCTGGCGGCGGTAAATCAACGCTGACCGTGGAAACCCTGTTCAAAACCGCCAGTATGCGCCTGAATGGTGCGCGGCAGACGCCAGCGCCCTGTGCGGCGATCACCGGGCTTGAGCATTTGGACAAGGTGATCGACATCGATCAACGCGCCATTGGTCGCACGCCGCGTTCAAATCCCGCCACCTATACCGGTGCCTTCACCCCGATCCGCGATTGGTTTGCCGGGCTGCCCGAGGCCAAAGCGCGCGGTTACAAGGCCGGTCGGTTTTCTTTTAACGTCAAAGGTGGCCGCTGCGAAGCCTGTCAGGGTGACGGGCTGATCAAAATTGAAATGCATTTTTTGCCCGACGTCTATGTGATGTGCGAAACCTGCAAGGGCAAACGCTATAATCGCGAAACGCTGGAGATCAAATTCAAGGGCAAAAGTATTTCTGACGTGCTGGATATGACGGTCGAGGATGCGCGGGAATTTTTCACCGCCGTGCCCAGTATTCGTAACAAGATGGAGGCGCTTTTGCGTGTCGGTCTTGGGTATATCAAGGTGGGTCAACCGGCGACCACGCTGTCAGGTGGCGAGGCGCAGCGGGTAAAGCTGTCCAAGGAACTGGCGCGGCAATCGACCGGGCGAACGCTGTATATTCTGGATGAGCCGACAACCGGACTGCACTTTGAAGATGTGCGTAAGCTGTTGGAAGTGCTGCATGAACTGGTTGAGCAGGGCAATACTGTCGTGGTGATTGAACATAATCTGGACGTGGTGAAAACCGCCGATCACATCATTGATATTGGCCCCGAAGGTGGCGATGGCGGTGGCGAAGTGGTGGCAACCGGCACGCCGGAAACCGTGGCGAAAAATGAACGCAGTCACACAGGGCATTACCTGAAGGATATGTTAAAGGTGCGAAAAATCGCCGCTGAATAAACTGGTCAGCAATAAGTTGGCTAATGGATTTTTCGTGTTATGCTGGCTTCATAGCAACTGAAAGGATCTGTCATGCGCGTAGAAGATATTATCGCCGCAAAGCCGCATCAAAGTGTTTTCACCATCAAAAAATCAAACTCGATCGATGAGGCGGTCAGCGAGTTGGCCAATCGCAAGGTCGGTGCGCTGGTCGTGTCTGATGACGGCAAAACCCTGGATGGTATTCTGTCTGAACGCGATATCATCAGTGCGATGGGCAAACGCGGCACGGCCTGTCTGGGTGATAATGTCGGCGATTTGATGACGGGCACAGTCAGTTGTTGCGGCACGTCGGATACGGCGGACAAGGTACTGGAAACCATGACCGAGGGGCGGTTTCGCCATATGCCCATTTTAGACGGCGGTAAAATTATCGGCCTGATTTCCATTGGTGATGTGGTCAAGGCGCGGCTTGATGAAATGGCCCGCGAAAATAGCGCAATGGTGGACATGATCCGCGGGTTTTAGAGCGTTATTGAGGAAACATGAATCACTTAACGCTGCCTGAAATCAAAGATTTCAACGCGCTAAGTGACGGGCTGATCTATCTGGTATTTCGAGAACGCTTTAACGCCTGCATTTTTCAAACCTTGGCAACATGGCGGAAAAATCGCGCCCCATGCCATCTTCGTTTTCGACAAATTGCGCATAAAGCTCGGTGGCGCGGGCCCCCATGGGGGTGTCTGCGTCCACTGACTCTGCCGCCTGTTGGCTGAGGCGCAAATCCTTGAGCATCAAATCGCTGGCAAAACCGGGGGCATAATCGTTGTCGGCGGGGGTTTTTGGCCCAATCCCCGGCGCCGGACAATAGGTATTCATCGACCAGCTTGACCCCGACGAGGTTGAGACCACATCAAACAAGGCCTGACGATCAAGGCCGAGTTTGTCGGCCAAAGCGATGCTTTCACAGGTGGCAATCATCGTTGCCCCCAAAATCATGTTGTTACATATTTTTGCGGCCTGTCCATTGCCCGATGGGCCACAATGCACCGATTTTTGACCCATAATATCAAACAGTTGCTTGGCTTTGGCAAAGCCTGCCGCGCTGCCACCGACCATAAAGGTCAAGCTGCCCGCCATGGCCCCGCCGATGCCGCCCGATACCGGCGCATCCAGCGCCAGAATGCCCGCCGCGTTTGCCTGATCCGCCACGGCGCGCGCACTGTCGACATCAACCGTCGAGCAATCCAGAAATGCGGCACCTTTGGGTAAGACAGGGATCACTTCGTCCGCAACGCTGCGCAAAATAGCGCCGTTTGGCAACATGGTGATCAGAACATCGACATCCGCGGCGCAGGCAGCGGCGCTTTGGCTTGTTGAAACACCCTCGGGGCAGGGGGCGGTCAGATCAAAACCCTTCACATGATGGCCCGCCTTGGCCAGATTTTCGGCCATCGGGCCGCCCATATTTCCCAAACCGATAAACCCGATTTTCATGATGTCCGTCCTTTCAAAAACCAGTTTTTCTGCGCCAAGTGGCAGCAACATTGAAGATACCGCAACCGCCGGCACCGATGTCGCATTTTTGTGCTGCCAGACCGGTGTGCGATCCTTGTCGATGATGGCGGCGCGGATGCCTTCGATGAAATCCGATTTTTCCAGCGCCCGAAAGGTGAAACGGTACTCCAGTTCCAGGGCCCGGCGGATATCGACCGTTCCGCGCAACCGGTGGGTCATTTCCACGGCGCAGGCGGCGGATAGGGGGGAAACCCGCGACAGCGACTTGCGGGCCTCGCTGGCAAATACCGAGGGGTCTTCGGCCAGGGCGCGCCAGATATCCGCCAGAGTTTCGCCGCCAAATGCCGCGTCAATCAACGCTTGCTGTTGATGCAATACGCCGGCCACGGGCGTGGTCGCGGCAGCGTCAATCAAGTCAAGGCTCGCAGAATCTTCCAAGGCAAGAATAAGCGCGGGCCATTGATCCTTGGGAATGAAATAATCGGCAAACCCGGCGTAAATCGCATCGGCTGGCCCCATGCGGGTGGCGGTCGTGCCCAAATATTCGCCCAATCGACCGGGTGCTTGCGCCAAAATATACGACCCGCCCACATCCGGCACCAGACCAATGCCCACCTCTGGCATGGCGATTTGACTGTTTTCGGCCACGATGCGATGGCTGCCGTGACAGCCCACCCCAACGCCACCGCCCATGGTGAAACCCTGCAAAAAGGTTGCCACGGGTTTTGGAAATTCAGCCAATTTTGCGTTCATGCGATATTCATCGCGCCAGAATTTCTGGCCATAGGAAAAATCGCCCGATTTGGCCGCCGCATACATTTCCGCAATATCACCGCCCGCACAAAAGGCCCGTTCCCCGACCGCATCGATCACCAGCATTTCAACGGCAGTATCGTCGCGCCATTGATCCAGTGCTGCCTCGATATCCAAGACCATTTGATAGCTGAGCGCGTTCAACGCCTGAGGCCGGTTTAGGGTGATGCGCCCACATGTACCAGTGATGCGGATGTCAATTTCTGTCATGTCAGCGATCCTTTAACAGGTTGCGGGCAACGATCAGGCGCATGATTTCATTGGTGCCTTCCAAAATCTGATGCACCCGCAGATCACGCGCCAGTTTTTCGATGCCATAATCCGCCAGATAGCCATAGCCGCCGTGCAATTGCAGACAGGAATCCACCACCCGGCTGCCCACTTCGGTAACCTGCTTTTTCGCCATGGCGCAAAATTTGCTGGCATCGGGCGCGCCGGTGTCCAGCTTCCACGCGGCCTGGCGCAGAAATATGCGCGCGGCTTGAAGCTCGATCTCATTGTCGGCCAGTCGGAATTGCAGCGCCTGAAATTGATCGATGGTTTTGCCAAAGGCGCGGCGCTCGCCCATATAGGTCAGCGTCGCGTTCATCGCGGCCTGCGCGGCCCCCAGCGAACAAGCGGCGATGTTCAAGCGACCGCCATCCAGCCCTTTCATCGCATAAGTGAAACCTTTGCCCTCGTCGCCCAGCAAATTTGCCGCCGGAATGTTGCAATTGTCCAATTGCACCTGGCGCGTCGGCTGGGAACGCCAGCCCATTTTATCCTCCAGCCCGCCAAAACTCAGACCCGTTGCGCCATCCTCGACCAAAAAGGCGGATACACCCGCAGGGCCGTCATCCCCGGTGCGCGCCATCACGATATAGGCGTCAGAATAGCCACCGCCGGAAATAAAAGCCTTGGTGCCGGTCATGGTATAGCCGTCGTTTGTACGATCCGCCCGGGTTTTGAGCGCCGCCGCATCGGACCCTGATCCCGGTTCCGTCAGGCAATAAGACACGATGGTTTTCATCGAAACCACGTCAGCCATCAATCGCGATTTCATTTCATCACCGGCAAAATTTCCCATCATCCAGGCGCACATATTGTGGATTGATAAAAATGCTGCCACCGACGGGCAGGCCATGGAGAGCGCTTCAAAAACCAGTGTCCCATCCAGCCGTGTCAGGCCGGAACCACCGTTTTCTTCGGAAACATAAATCGCCCCCAACCCCAGTTCCCCCAGCTTGGGCCAAAGGTCCTTGGGGATTTCTTCCGCTTTTTCCCATTGCCGCGCATAGGGGGCAATTTCGCGGGCCCCAAAATCGCAGGCCATATCAAAAATGGCGGTTTGTTCGTCTGAAAGGGCAAAATCCATCGGGCACCTCTGAATGAATTGAACGTTCGTTCAATTATCAAAGCACAGTTTGGCGAAACTTTAAACAGTAAATTATCTTGCGGGCCAAGGAATTTGATGTCGGAAATCAATACAAATGATTGCGCGTATCTAGGTTTTCAAGGCGGCAAGTTTACGGCGATAAATTTGCTGTGCCGCAAGTTCAAGTTTTCTAATATCACCCATTGCCCGCAGGCCGATCAATTCCCCCCGAAGCCGGGCGATATATTTCAGGTATGACACTTCTAGCCGCAGGTTTTTATTGCGCCGATCATAATAATCCTGCGTGTGCCGGATTTCATCGGCGTTTTCCTGATAGCTGCGGCCCCGTTGGCGGCGCAGGCGAAAAGCATCGGGGGTTTTTGTTGCATAGTGATTGATTTGTGCAAACTTGCGGCTGCCGTGTTCATTAGACAACATCCTGAGATCGCGGTACAAAGCGTTGTAATTTTCCGGCGCCACGGGCACCGGATTGCCCGAGGCATTTACCGCCCTAATTGGATCTTGCGCGATATATTTCTGCGGATGGTGGCTGCCCATGCGGGTGAATTTCTCGGGGCGATAGACCAGCGATTTCACACAATAATTGATACGCTTGCGGGCGGGCACTGCCATCATGAATTGCTCGGTCACATTGCCCGCCGCCCATTCGGTCAAGGGTTCGGCGCCAAAATTTATCCACAAAAAACAGGCGATATCGGCGTCATCGGGCAGGGCATTTAACAATTCCTTAAGGGTGCCGTCGCCAAGATGAATGACCAAAAATTCGTCAATATCCAGCGACATCATCACATCGGCACCGTCGCGGCGATGCTGTTTAAGATGTTGTTCATAGGCATAGGGAAGGGGGGAGGCGCCGGGTGGCACCTGATTGATAAAATGCCGACACAGACCAAGGCGCGCCGCCTCGTCCAGCAGTTCGTCGGTGCCATCGTCACAATCGTTGGAATAAATGACAATGTCGTCAAACCCGATCATGCGATGATGGGCAAGCCATTCCAGAACATAGACGCCTTCGTTTTTGACGCAGCAAATCAATTGGGATTTTGTCATATTAACTTAATGATACCAAAAGGTTGGCGTGGCAGGGATACCCCGCCACGCGCGCCGGTTATTCCATCACGGGGATTGAAAACTCGCCGCCCTCTTTGATGCCCGAAGGCCAACGAGCGGTCACAGTCTTGGTGCGTGTATAAAATTTGAACGCATCAGGGCCGTGTTGATTAAGATCGCCAAAGACCGATTTTTTCCACCCGCCAAAGGTGTGATAGGCCAAAGGCACCGGCACAGGCACGTTGATGCCGACCATACCGATGTTGACGCGGTTGGCAAAATCACGCGCCGCATCGCCATCGCGGGTAAAGATCGCGGTGCCGTTGCCGTATTCGTGATCCATCGCCAGACCCAGCGCCTCTTCATAGGTTTTTGCCCGTACTGTGGACAAAACCGGGCCGAAAATTTCCTTTTTGTAAATGTCCATGTCTTTGGTAACATTGTCAAAAAGATGCGGGCCGACAAAAAAGCCGTTCTCGTAGCCTTGCAGTTCAAAACCACGACCATCGACCACCAAAGTCGCGCCTTGATCGATACCAGATTGCACCAGATTTTCGATGTTGGCCTTGGCGGCGGCGGTCACGACCGGGCCGTAATCCACGTCATTGCCCGAAGTATAAGGGCCGACTTTCAACGCCTCGATGCGGGGCAACAATTTGGCAATCAGGCGATCGGCGGCGTCGTCACCAACAGGCACGGCCACGGAAATCGCCATGCAGCGTTCACCCGCTGCACCATACCCCGACCCGATCAGCGCGTCGGCTGCTTGATCCATATCGGCATCGGGCATGATGATCATGTGGTTTTTCGCGCCGCCAAAACACTGCACGCGTTTGCTGTTGGCGCAACCACGCGTGTAGATATATTCGGCGATCGGGGTAGACCCGACAAAGCCGATGGATTGAATGACGTCATGGTCCAAAATGGCATCCACCGCCTCTTTGTCGCCGTTCACGATTTGTAAACACCCGTCGGGCAGGCCCGCTTCTTGCAGCAATTCGGCCAACATCAGGGGTACAGAAGGATCGCGTTCGCTTGGCTTCAGGACAAAAGAGTTGCCGCAGACCAAGGCAGGCGCAAACATCCACATCGGAATCATTGCCGGAAAGTTAAAGGGCGTGATACCGGCCGAAACACCCAAAGGCTGGCGCATGGAATACATGTCGATGCCCGGGCCGGCACTGTCGGTATAGTCGCCCTTCAGCAATTCCGGCGCACCGATGCAATATTCAACCACTTCCAGTCCGCGCTGAACATCGCCTGCGGCATCGGGCAGGGTTTTGCCATGCTCGCGGCTCAGGGCCTCGGCCAATTTATCCATATCGCGGTTCATCAAGGCCACAAAACGCATCATCACGCGGGCGCGGCGCTGTGGATTGGTGGCGGCCCATGCGGGTTGCGCGGCGGCGGCACCGGCAACAGCCATCGCCATTTCGTCGACATTCGCCAGCGGCGTTTTTGATTGCACTTCGCCGGTTGCCGGGTTGAAAACGTCGGCAAAACGGCCAGATGTGCCGTTGACGTGTTTGCCGTTGATCCAGTGGGTAAGTTCGCTCATGGCGCTCTCCTGTTTTAAATGTCGATCGGGTGTTGGGGGAACTATAGGCTTGCAATAACCCTAAGCAAAGACAAGAATTGCCAAATGGGTTTTGCAAAAATGCAGGAATGGCGATGCGGAATTGGGATGACATGCGGGTATTTTTGGCGGTGGCACGGTTTGAAAGCCTGTCCGCGGCGGGCAAGCAAATTGCGCTGGATCCGGCCACCATCGGGCGGCGAATTCAGCGTCTTGAACAGGGCATGGGTGCTGTTTTATTTGTGAAATCTCCGCAAGGATATCAATTGACCGACGCGGGGTTGCGGCTTTTGGAACATGCATCCGCCGCCGAACAGGCATTTCTGGCGGCAGCCGACATCAGCCGCGCGGGCGGCGACAGTCTGACGGGCAGCATTCGCATTGGTGCGCCGGATGGTTGTGCAAATTTCATCCTGCCCGCAGTTTGTGGCCGCATTGCCGATGAAAATCCGGGTTTGGAAATCCAAATCGTTTCACTGCCAAGGGTATTTAATTTGTCAAAACGCGAGGCTGACATGGCGATCGCGGTCAGCCTGCCGACATCGGGGCGATTGTCTGTGCAAAAAATTGTCGACTACCAGCTGCATTTGGCGGCAAAACAGACCTATCTGGCCGGGGCGTCACGGCTTGAAACCTTGGCTGATCTGAAAAACCATCGGGTCATCGGCTATATTCCGGACATGATCTTCGACAGCGAGCTGGATTATTTGACCAAAATCGGCATTGAGCGACCCGGTTTGGCGTCAAATTCGGTGTCGGTGCAGTTTAATGCGATTAACGCCGGGCTGGGCTTGGGCATCATGCATGATTTTGCGCTGCCGTTTGCGCAAAATATCCAGCGGGTTTTGACCGATCAGTTGTCGCTGAACCGAAGCTTTTATTTGATCCGACACGAGGATGATCGCAAAATGGCGCGGTTCAACCGATTTGCCAAACGTCTGGTTGATTTGTTGCGTGAAGAGGTTGAAAATCTCGAGGCCAAACTGGTCAAAATTTAACACCACCTCCTTGCTTGCATTCGGTCGCCACATCCTGTTTTCTGGCCCAAGCACAGGAGACAGCTATGCGGATTGGCCTTTACCCCGGCACGTTTGACCCGATCACCCACGGGCATATCGATATCATGAAACGCGCCGCGGTTTTGGTGGATCGTTTGGTGATTGGTGTGGCAATTAACCGTGACAAGGGGCCGTTATTCACCTTGGAAGAACGGGTCGAAATGATCAAAAACCACTGCGCGATTGTGCAAGACAACGTGGATGTTGAAATCGTTGTGCATCCGTTTGAAAACCTGTTGATCGATTGCGCCCGCGATGTGGGGGCACAATTTATCATTCGCGGCCTGCGTGCCGTGGCGGATTTTGAATATGAATTTCAAATGGTTGGGATGAATCGCGCCATGGACAGTTCGATTGAAACGGTGTTTTTGATGGCCGAGGCACGGCATCAGGCAATAGCCAGTAAACTGGTGAAAGAAATTGCCCGCCTTGGCGGCGACGTGTCAAAGTTCGTCACCAAAGACGTGCATCAGGCGTTGCAGGAAAAATTCGGCTTTTAAAGAAATTTACCCATCGCCACCGCCGTATCCGCCATGCGGACGGAAAAACCCCATTCGTTATCATACCACGCCAGAATGCGGCACAGGGTGCCCTGCATGACCTTGGTTTGGTCGGTGGCCAACACCGACGAATGCGGGTCGTGGTTGAAATCGGTCGAGACCAAGGGATAATTTGTCACACCCAAAACGCCCTTCAGCGGACCATCCGCCGCCGCTTGCATCAGGGCGTTGATTTCTTCAACGCTGGTTTCGCGATTGGTTTCAAAGGTGAGATCCACACAGGAAACATTGGGGGTGGGCACGCGGATCGCCACGCCATCCAGCTTGCCGGCGAGTTCCGGCAATACCAACCCCACAGCCTTGGCCGCGCCGGTCGAGGTCGGGATCATCGACATTGCCGCCGCGCGGGCGCGGTACAGATCCTTGTGCAGCGTGTCCAGGGTTGGCTGATCGCCCGTATAGCTGTGGATCGTGGTCATGAACCCGCGCTTCAGGCCGATGGCGTCATTTAACACTTTGGCAACGGGGGCCAAACAATTGGTGGTGCAAGAGGCATTGGAAACGATCAAATCCTCGGCGGTCAACGTATCGTGGTTAACGCCGTAAACGATTGTTTTATCAGCATTTGTTGCAGGTGCGGAACATAGAACCCGGCGCGCGCCATTTTCCAGATGCACCGCTGCCTTTTCTTTGGAATTAAAAATACCCGTGCATTCCAGCACAATATCAACGTCCCCCCACGGCAAATCAGCAGGGTTGCGAATGGCGGTCACGCGCATCGGGCCACGGCCCACATCAATGGTGTTTTCGGTGGTCGTAACCTCAAAGGGGAACCGCCCGTGAACACTGTCAAATCGCAACAAATGCGCGTTGCTTTCGACCGGGCCAAGATCATTCAGCGCCACAACCTCGATATCGGTGCGGCCACTTTCGATGATGGCGCGCAGAATGTTGCGGCCAATTCGACCAAAGCCATTGATTGCTACT
>Ga0316204_10004841_pt1 | contig 23470 bp, 16 predicted proteins | sample 6monrhotite_MG_2_FD_205661 | JGI IMG/M metagenome (GOLD analysis project Ga0316204, IMG submission 205661) | Microbial mat bacterial communities from mineral coupon in-situ incubated in ocean water Damariscotta River, Maine, United States -... | ecosystem: Environmental > Aquatic > Marine >... | reverse complement strand
GTGGGCCATTTGCAGAACAACCTTCTGATGACCCAGGCACTGAGTTACTCAATGATCCCACACAGGATGTCATTGGTAATTTCCCAATCATTGATGCACAAAAAACCGTGTCGATTGCAGTTGATGGCGGAGTGCAGGGTGTTGTTGAAATTAACGATGTTCTGGAATATGAAATTACTGTGAGCAATGCGGGTATCGCAGCTGCAACATCTGTAAGCCTGTTTGATGCTATTCCAACTAATACCACTTATGTTCCTGGTTCGGTGGAGTTCTATGACCCGGTTACAGACACAACAACTTCGGTTGCAGACGGAACGCTGGTTTCATTAAACCCATTAACGATCAGGTTAAACTCATCAGATTTGGCGGTGCATAATCAGGCCGCAGATGATGGACAGATCAACCCGGGTTTCTCTTCCGTAGTCCGCTTCCAGGTAACGGTTGTTGCAGCTGTTGGTAATCAGGTTTCAAATCAGGCAACGATAATTTCTGCTGAATTACCGGATGAACAAACCGATGCAGATGGTAATGACGAAAATGGCGATCAGCCTACGGTTATCGGCATTGGTGTAAATAGTGATCTCACCGTAACAAAAGAAGTGTTTGTTGTTGGTGGTGGTCTGGCTCAGGCAGGTGGAGAGCTGGAATATGTTATTCAGGTTGAAAACGTGGGTAACAGTAATGCCACCAATATTGTTTTAACTGATGTGATACCTGTTGGCACAAGTTACGTTGCAGGGTCGGTAAGGCTTAATGGTTCAGCTTCATTTAATGGTGGAGCGGTTGTTGAACTGCCGGGAAGTTTACAGGCCAATTATCAAACTGCAAAAGGCGCGTTAGAGGAGCAGGAAAAATTTACCTTTAGCTTTAGAGTGCTTATAGATGCAGGTTTGATTACCGGCACAACTATCACTAATACGGTTGATGTTGATTCAACTGAACTGGCTGCTCCAATATTTGATTCGGCTTCAATTGATGTTGGTGGCGCACCAGGTGTAGGTGTGCTTCGCGGTCATGTATGGCATGAAATTGATCGAGAAACACCGGTGACTTATACACCACTAACAGACCCAGATCTGCAAGACTGGGTAGTGAATGTTTATTTAAATAACAATTTGTTTGCATCAACAGTAACGGATGCCAGTGGTCTTTATAACTTTATCGGTTTACCACCGGGTTCTCCGGTTGGTGCTGATTATCGAATTCAATTTATACCTCCCGGTGGTAGTGATACCAGTGCATCCATGGGACGCACCATTGTAGACGCTTTACACGGTGCAGCATCTGGTAGTGTTGGTGAAATGAATATAACCGGTATAACAGTTAATGCCGGGGTTAATATTGCAGAGCAAAACTTACCTGTTATACCTCATGGTGTAATTTATGATGCGGTGTTAAGAACACCTGTTGCCGGTGCCAATATAAGTCTTGTGCAGGTTAATGGTAATCCGGTGCCCGCTAACTGTCTGCCTGCAAATTCTAATCAGGCCAGTCAGCAAACATTAGCGACGGGCTTCTATCGATTTGATATTCAGGCGGGTAGTTGTGGTATTACTAATTTTGTTATCCAGATAGATGGTTTGCCAATTAGTTATCTGCCAGGTACATCGCAAATTATTCCTCCAGGTAAAGCGGGCAATACACTGATCGATGTACCAACCTGTTCAGAGTCTGCCGAAGACATGATTCTGGGTAATGGTGACTGTGATATTCAGTTTAGTGAACAACAACCCGATACATCGGTGCCTGTTAGAACTGATTCAACCAGAACTGGCTCACAGGGCACAACCTATTATCTTGAAATGAGAGCGAATGCGGATGGTGATGTTCCATTTAATAATCACATACCGCTTGACCCAGAGTTAAGCAGTGCAATCGCAATATCAAAAGTTTCTTCAATGGTGAATGTAACCAGAGGCCAGTTAGTGCCTTATACCATTACCATGAGAAACACATTAGCTGCGCCAATATTTGATTTGAATCTTGAAGATTTGTATCCACTGGGCTTCAAATACATTGCAGGCTCGGGACGTATACAAATTGGTAATGGCCCGTTTGTTAAAACCGAGCCCGTATTAGATACCGCGAGTAAAATGTTAGTCTGGCCAAACCTGAGTGTGTTAGGGCCAAACTCTACAGTGACAGTTAAAATGTTACTTGTGGTCGGCTCTGGTGTGGGTGAGGGTGAATATGTAAACCGCGCTCAGGTTAGAAATACTTTAACCTCTACCTTAGCTTCAGGTCAGGCCTCAGCCACGGTTCGAGTCGTTCCAGACCCAACCTTTGATTGCTCAGATGTTATCGGTAAAGTGTTTGACGATAAAAACCTGAATGCTTATCAGGATGAAGGTGAAGCCGGGCTTGCGGGCGCACGTGTGGTAACTGCCCGAGGTCTTGAAGTAACCGCCGATGAGCATGGTCGATTCCATATAACCTGTGCAGTAGTACCCAATGCTGATCGTGGTTCTAACTTTATAATTAAACTTGATGAGCGTAGCCTGCCAACCGGTTATAGATTAACAACTGAAAACCCACGTGTTTTACGCGCTACCCGCGGTAAGATGCTTAAGTTTAACTTTGGCGCAGCGATTCATCGTGTAATACGTCTTGATATGGCGAATGAAGTGTTTGAGCCAGGCACAACGCAAATGCGTCCACAGTGGTTGCCACGTCTTGATCTGTTGATGACAGAGCTTGCCAAAGATCCATCATTATTACGTCTTTCGTATCTGGCGGATAATGAAACCGAGTCTGAAGTTAATGACAGGCTGGAAGCGGTTAAAGAAGAAATACAGAACCGTTGGGAAGAACTCAACTGTTGCTATCAGTTAATGATTGAAACAGAAGTTTTCTGGCGTAAAGGCGGGCCGGTAGATAGAGGAGCGTTTGATGATTAAATGTTCAGCTATTAAAAATATTTCCGTTCGCACAAATCTGCGCAATTTATTATTAAGTAGTGCGGTGTTAACAGCGGCTACAGTATTGAGTTCGCAGGCTCAGGCTGAAACTAGCTGGATGGAATTTAATGAAAGCCCGGAAGGCCAGGTAGAAGCTCCGCCGGTAACGCTTGAATCACATGATATTGGTGAAAATACCGAGCAGCATTTGCCTGCGGATGTTGAGTTTAATTTATGGATTCAGGATGAAACATTCTTTAAGCCGAAAGAAGAAGACAAGGTTGAAATTAAGAAGGTTTTAGAAAAAAATGCGGAAACCTTCAAGTTAAAAGGCGCAGTTAAACCCATTCCGTTTAGATCAGGCCAGGAATTAATTCCAGAACAGTTTGTCGGCCAGTTAAAACAGTTACTGGAAACCATGAAGCACCGTGCGAATGTCAGGGTGCATTTTATCGGGCATACCGATAGTGACAAACTGGGTGCCGCAGGACGCGCTAAATATGGTGATAACATTGGTCTGTCTCGCTCACGTGCGGAAGCCACCGCAGAATTTTTTCAGCGTGAATTAGATCTTTCAGCAGAGTCTGTTTCTTACGATGGTGTTGGCGCATCGCAACCCATTGCGAGTAATAATACCGCTGCAGGTAAAGCCAAAAATCGCCGTGTAGAAGTGCAGATATGGTATGACGAAATCACTGAAAAAGCAGTGGATCAAAAAGTGGTTGTTGAGGCACAAAGACTTAACCGCATTAAAGTTTGTCGTAAAGAAACCGTATGTAAACTGCGCTATAAAAAAGGCAATGCAAAACGTGCACGTTTACGTAACCTGGTCTCACCTTTAAGACTTGATGAGGGGCAGGCAGAAATTCCGGCTGAGTTTATCCGTCAGGTAAAAGAAGTTCAGAAAAACCTTGCGGGTAAAACCAATGTGGTGATTCGTTTTGTAGGCCATACAGATAACTACCCTTTATCTGATAGACAACAACGTATTTATGGAAATCATACCGCTTTATCAAAAGCACGGGCGAGACGTGTGGCTCTGGCTATGTCTGATGCACTTAAGTTGCCAAACACCGCAGTGGGTAGTGATGGTAAAGGTGAAACTCGCCCGGTTGCATCCAATGATAATGAAAAAGGGCGATCATTAAATCGTCGGGTTGAAGTTGAGTTCTGGCACGATGATCCGTTTCAGGATTTTACCGCAGAAGCCCAGGCCTGCCCGGAGCAAGCCGCAGCAGAAACCATTACCCTGGCTTATGATCCTCCAACCGGCCCGATAAAAGCAATACGTCTTGAAAAAGGCCAGCCAATCATTCCACCGGGATATGTTAGCCGTTTAATAAAACTAATGGATAATGTCTCTGATCGATCCAATGTTCGATTAAGTTTTATTGGTTATACCGACAATAAACGCTTATCACGACGTACTGCAATGGTGTACGGCGATGATATTGGCCTGTCTACCGCACGTGCACAAAAAGTCATGCAAACCATTAAAGATGAAATGGGTTTAACCGAAAAACAGGTTGAATATGAAGGCCGTGGTTTTGTTCACTCAATGGACGTTGCCAATACAGGTTTTATACAGTTTGATAGCTCACGGGTTGAAGTACAGATTGTATACGATGAACTTGCTGTGCTTGAAGAAGATCAGGGGCTGGATATTACCCGTATAGATCGTGAAGCAATATCACAGAATCCGTATGCACTTAACTTAATGCGTATCTCGGTGGACGGTGAGCCAATTCATGACCCTTATAAAAACATCGCTGACTTACAGCGTTGCACCGATGTTGCTTTAGAAGAAACTAAAATCCGGTTTAAATTTGATAACTTAAAACTACAGCCAAGATTAAATATTACCGCATGGCCTAACAGTGTGCGTTTTGCAGACATTCACGATACGCCGGGGCAGGAAAACAAGGTTTACTTTAAAGCTTATAGTAACTATCGCGATTATATCGTTAAGTCTGAAATACGTATATTTAAAGAAGAACAGTCTACCCGTGATGAGCCAATGGCTGTGGTGCCCGTTGATAAAGAGGGTAATGCACAGTGGCTAGCACGTTTTACTGATTTTGAAGGGCCAACTCAAAAAGTAAAATATTTATTACGTGTTTACGACAGTAAAAATAATTTCGATGAAACAAAAGCCTTGCCATTGTGGCTGTTAGAAAACCTGCATAAAAAACCTGATGTCGCTAAGGCATCAGAAAAAACCACAGCAAAATCTCTAAAGGATGAACTGGCTGGTGATCTGCTTGATGATGAGGAGGCGAGTGAAAAGCAGAGCAATGAAACAACAGCTAATGAAAGCGAAACTCTCGATAATGAAACCGCCGCTGATGGATTAACAGAAAAAGAACTGGCAGAGCAACAACAAAGAGAAAAAGAATTATTGGTGGGTTACGGCGAATCACATCTGCATAGACAAACCATTCCATTAAGTGGTGGCACAGTTACCGTACATGGCGATAAGATTCCTAAAGGTCATAGTGTGTGGTTAGCAGGCCGCCCAATGCCGGTTAATGAAAAGGGTGCATTTGTTAGCGAAGAGATCTTTAAACCCGGCTTGCACACGATTGAGGTTGCCGTGCTTGATAAAGAAGGTAATGGGGATTTATTCCTGCGTGAACTTGAGTTAAAGAAAAATGACTGGTTTTATGTGGGTATAGCAGATTTAACCATTGCCTCAGACGATACTAACGGCCCGGCAAACCTGGTGACTCAGGATGATACGCATTATGAAAATGAAATTAATGCGGATGCTCGTTTAGCATTTTATCTGGATGGTAAATTTGACTCAGACTGGCAATTAACCGCCAGTGCAGATACCGGTGAAGGCCCGGTTGATGAAATTTTCAGTAACTTTATGGAAAAATCCCCCGATGCATTATTTAGAAGAATGGATCCGGATTATTTTTATCCAACCTTTGGTGATGACAGCACCATAGTTGAAAACGCACCAACCTCAGGTAAGTTTTTTATAAAATTACAACGTCAGTCAGATTATGCATTGTGGGGTAATTTCTTAACCCAGTATAACGATACGGATCTGGCACATATTGATCGTGGTTTATATGGTGCAAAAGGCCATATGGAAAGCCAGAGCACCACAGGTTTCGGTGAGAAAACATTTATTGTTGATGCCTTTGCTGCTGAGCCAGGAACGATTAGCGGTCGTGATGAGTTTAGAGGCACCGGCGGTTCTTTATACTTCCTGCGTCATCAGGACGTATTAACCGGGTCTGATCGTTTACGAATCGAAGTGCGTGATAAAGACTCTGGTGTCATTCTGGGGGTTAAAGAACTGGTTCCCGCACTGGATTATGATATTGATTATATTCAGGGCCGGGTTTTATTAAACGAACCGCTAGCTTCAACCGCCAGTGATAATTTAATTGTAAGTAGTGGGTCTTTAAGTGGTAACCCGGTTTATCTGGTAAGTCGTTATGAATATACACCAGGCTTTTCTGAACTGAGTGATGTCGCCGTGGGTGGCCGAGCGCATTACTGGATAAATGACCATTTTAAATTTGGTGTGACTACAAGCTCTCAGGAAGAAGTCGGTAATGAAAGCACATTGAATGCGGTGGATATTACCCTGCGTAAAAATGCAGGTACCTGGCTGAAACTCGAATCAGCGCAAACAGAAGGTGCCGGTAGCAGTGCATTAAATTCCAGTGACGGTGGTTTTAACTTTGATGATCTTGATGGGGGTTTAACAGCGGATAGCAAAGCCTCAGCTTATCGAATAGATTCAAGCTTACGCTTCAGTGATGTGATTGATGGCCTGCAGGGGCAACTTACCTTCTATACACAAAATAGAGAAGCCGGTTACTCAGCGCCCGGGCAGCTAACTGCAAATGATATTCAGCAGTATGGTGGTACATTAGCCATGCCTGTCACCCATGATATTAAACTGAATGTTAAAGCCGATGTGAAAGACCAGGATCTAGCGCTTAAAACTGAAAGTGCGGATATTGATGTTATTTATAAGCTGAACCATAACTGGCAGTTTAGTAGTGGTGTACGTGTTGATACACGGGAAGATAATTCAGGTGCAGTCGTAGCAACACAAAGAGAGGGAGCAAGAACCGACGTTGCTATTGATGCAAGTTATAACTCACTGCAAAACTGGAAAGCCTATGGTTTTATTCAGGGCACTGCCAATACAACCGGTAATCGAGACGAAAATAGCCGCGCAGGTGTTGGTGGTAGCATGCGAGTTACCGAACGATTTAATATTGATGGTGAACTGTCCAGCGGTGATACCGGAACTGGTGCAAGATTTGGTACAGATTATCTGGTTTCTGATCGCACCAATGTTTACGTGAGTTATGCGCTGGATAATGAACGCACAGATAATGGCGTGCGCTCACGTAAAGGCAATTTGGCCACAGGTTTCCGTAGTCGTTATAGTGATACCACCAGTGTTTATGGTGAAGAGCGTTATGCACACGGTGATGTACCAACTGGTTTAACCCATGCCTTAGGGGTGGATGTAGCACCCAATGACCGTTGGACATATGGTGCCAGTGTTGAAGCCGGAACATTAAAAGATGAAGAAACCTCAGCGGAAACCGATCGCCTGGCGATGGGCTTTACCCTGGGTTATGAGCATGAAGGTTTAAAATATACCGGTGCGATTGAGTATCGTAATGATGTTGTGCAAAACGTTGACCTGACTGAAACCGAACAGAATACCTGGTTATTAAAAAACAGCTTCAAGTATCAGCTGAGCCCAGCAGGAAGGTTAATTGCCAAGTTAAACTACTCTGACAGTGAAATCACAACGGCAGGTGTATCACAAACTGATTTCTATGATGGTCAGTTCCAGGAGTATGTGATTGGTTACGGTTACCGCCCAATATACAATGATCGCTGGAATACCTTATTTAAATATACGTATTTTTATAATGTTCCCTCAACCGGTCAGGTGTTAGTTGAAAACACAAGCACTGAGTTCTTACAAAAAACCAATGTCTATTCCATCGACAGTATTTATGAAATAAATAAAAACTGGAGCATCGGCGGTAAATACGCCTATAGACTAGCACAGGTTTCTCAGGACCGTACCAACCCAGAGTTCTTTGACAGTAATGCCAGCCTGTATGTAGTGCGAGCAGACTGGCACTTTGTACATCGCTGGGATGCGTTGATGGAATATAGAGTGCTAGATTTACCTGAGGCGCAGGATACCCGGTCCGGTGCATTGTTAGGTTTATATCGCCATGTTGGTAAAAATATTAAACTGGGTGTGGGTTATAACTTTACTGATTTTTCAGATGATTTAACTGACCTGAGTTTTGATAGCCAGGGTGTGTTTATTAATATCGTGGCTAAGTTGTAATTTTTTGTTTGGGTTTGTGGGTTACAAACAAGATCAAGATCAAATTCAAAAGAAAACGCAAATGAACGCAAATAATAGGTTTTATATATTTTTTTGTATACGTTGTGCTTTTCCTGATCAGGTCAATTCTTTAGGTGTAGTGCGCCGCAGGCGCACAAACAAAAAATTTGCGTTCATTTGCGTTTTCTTTTTCTTTATTTTTTTAACGTTTATTTGCGCTAGTCTTTTGAGTCGGGATCCAGTGACTTTCATTCTCGTCATCCCCGAATGCTTCTGTCGGGGATCCAGCGACATTGATTTTTAGTTATAGGTTTGGTTTTAACCAGGCCTCTTTCTCAACAAAGCCTCAATAGCCTTAGCCGAGGCCACAAAACCAAAGGTTGCCGTCACCTGAGTAGCCGAGCCAAACCCCATAGCACAATCCAGGTGAACCCCTTTTACTCCAGGCTTGGCATAATCAACACTTCCATCGTCATTGGGGTAACGTTGTTGCTCAGTTGAATAAACACACTTAATGCCAAAACTACGTTTGGGATTTTTAGTATAACCATACTGATAACGCAACTGTGAGCGCACTTTGGCGGCCAAAGGGTCATTCCAGGTTTTAGCCAGGTCAGTAATGTCAATTTTTGTTGGGTCTGTTAAACCACCCGCACCCCCGGTAGTAATCACCGGAATTTTATTTCGCTTACAGTAATAAATAATCGCACACTTAAACTTAATGCTATCAATGGCGTCAATCACATAGTCATAATTATGTGAAAGATGTTTTGAGCAGTTTGATTCGGTAATAAAATCATCAATCACATTTATTTTGCACTCAGGGTTTATCTGTTGAATGCGCTCAGCCATGGTTTCAACCTTTGACTGTTCAAGCGTATTACTTAACGAGTGTATCTGGCGATTAATATTACTCTCTGCAATATCATCATGATCAATCAGGGTGATTTCACCAACACCGCTACGCGCCAGTGACTCCGCCGCCCATGAACCAACACCACCAACACCTATCACGCAGAAGTGGGAGTCACGTAAGATCTCAAAACCCCGCTGGCCATAGAGGCGGGCGATGCCGCCAAATCGGTTGTTGTAGTCACTCATAAAATAGGTCGTAAGTCGTAAGTCGTAAGTCGTAAGTCGTAAGTATATAGGTAAATTCTTAATTAGTCTTTAATGAGGGTGAGCAAATAAAAGCTGTATTTCAATATAAATATATGTGATATTTAGTTAAGAACCTGGTGATTCACTGGTCACATAATTGAGTGTGCTGTTATGCTTGAAGATCCCTATAAACCTATTGCCTGTGGTGATTACGATATATATGAAATTGCCATAATGAAACAGCGTAAGCTAACGCTGGAGTGGACAGATGCAGATGGTGGTACTGTGAACGAAACAGTAACGCCACTAGAGTTAAAAATTATAGAGGGTGCTGAGTATCTGTTTTATGAAATAGAAAATAAAAAAACTAAAAAAACCACAGATAAACTTAGACTAGATAAAATAAACTCAGCCACAATCTGTTGACGAACGACGAACGACGAACGACGAACGACGAACGACGAACGACGAACGACGAACGACGAACGACGAACGAGTCAGCACACGGTCGTTAGGTCTTAAACACAATGAGAAGTCATCAGGCTTTTAATGCATTCAAAGTTACAAAGTGAGGCGAGCAAGGTTAACAGTATAAAACAGCTAAAAGAGAGTTTAGCAAAAGATAAAACTAATCTTGAATTACGTTATCTGTCTGTGGCAATTGATGCCTTAAGCGCAAGAGGATTGATGCTTTAAATCGCTTGCCAGGATGTTAAAAATTGATTCAACTTATGAAAAAAGCCTGATTAGTAAAATGATGGATATGCTGGCTTTAAGTGCAGGGGTTTTAAACTCAAAAAAACCAGAATAATTTAACAATAAACCAGGCCCGTCATTCCCGAATGCTTCTGTCGGGATAAATTCGACTGGATCGAATTTAAACGTGTTATACATGGCCCTAGATAATTTGTTCAAGGGCAAAACACAAGGACGTGTGTGACTTAAATCTCAATAAATACCTATTCCTCTCGATACTTAAGCTGCATGCCCTTCAAAAAATTACGCAAAATCTGATCTTTACACTCACGATAATGCTTATGCCCCTGCTTACGAAACAGCGCACTCAACTCATGTTTGCTCAGCTCAAATTCTGCTAGCTGCATCAGCTCAATAACATCTTCATTTTTAAGATCAAGCGAAATCTTCAGCTTACGTAAAATAATATTATTGTTTAATTTTTTCTCAGGCTCAGGTTGCACGCCCTCTTTCTTGCCCCGGTTCTGGTTGATCAGGCCATTAAGAAATGTCGCAAATAACACATCACTAATTGCTTCAAAGGCAGGGTCATCATCCTTTTTTAACCAGTCGCTAATCTGTTCCCGTGTGACTTCAAGGTCTGCCAGGGCAAAAATATTGATCATTTTTGTATCATTAAGGGCGAATGTGTAGCGAATGCGGCGTAATATATCGTTATTGGTCACTTAAAAGTCCTGAGTTATGGTTATGTAGCGTTGCCCTTGGGTATTAAGCGGCAATACGCCTTCTACGCTTTAAGCTGTAATGATAACTCATAATTCACATTGACCCGACAGAATTTAACGTTTAAGAAGGAAATAAATAAAAAATTAAACTCGATTAAGTACGCTCAAAACCCCAAAAACCAGTTAATAGCGAGATAAGTCTAGCAAGACAAGCTCGAAATGCCTTAAACCATAAGACTATGGTGTTTTTAATATCAAAACGTGTAAGTAACTGGGTTTCAGCGATAAGTAGACAGAAATGTCAGATTTCTATAGCTTTTAGATAGTTGAGGTGCGTATCATAAAAACTCTTAAATTTAAACATCGTCTTTGCAATATCCTTAAAAATTATACAGATTATCTCGAATTTTGTTATTAATTAATAAATGTATAATCTAACATATTTAAACTAAACCTAATTAGTTGAATATGTTGATGGCTTGTTACAGCGTTGCTCCTGAGTAAATAATTTAAATATATAGTTGAATTGTCAGTAACAGTTAACTGTTAATTAAAATAATAACTATTGTTTATACGCTTGATTAATCTATACATTGAAATTTGAAGCATGTCTTCTTTAATTCGGAGGAATAGACTAAATAGTTAAGCTTCTCATAGGTAAGGCAATCTGGTAAATTGCGTGGTTGTTCGGCTTGTATTTCCGTTCAGTATTGAAATTATAATAAATTTAAGGAAAAAAAATGCTAAGAAATATACTTAAGATAGCTTTTTTATTTAGTTCTATAGGATTAATTGGTTGCGCACATGTGCAGAAGCCGATACAAATGGATACTAGTTATCTATCTGCAAATAACGGCAAAATTGGTGTGGCTATTGCAAAAGCACCTGAAGCGGGTTATCAACCACTAGGAAATATTGGTCTGTTGGACTTTGCCATTATCTCTGGTGCTACAGGTGAGTTAACCGATCATTTAAAAACACTAAATTCTAAAGATTTTTCTCGTGTAAAAGACACTGCAATTAAAGTGCTGACACAAAAGGGCATAAAAACTGTTTCAATTGAAGAAGAAATTGACTTATCACAACTTCCAGATACTTCTGGTAAAGATGGTTTTGCAGCAAGAGACTTCGCATCTATCAAGAAAAAATACGATATTGCTAGCTTGTTAGTGCTTCGATTGAGTTCATATGGTATCAAGCGTAATTATTATGGCTTCATACCAACGACAGAGCCTAATAGTTATGCATCAATTGAAGGACAGCTAATTGATTTAAATACAAACGCACTTAAATGGCATTACTCAGAAAATCTGGAAGATAGTATTGCTCAACCCTGGGATGAACCAGAAGCTCAGTTTCCTAATGTGACAAACGGTATTTACCATACAATTGAGAAATCAAGCTTTGCCATAAAACAAAGTCTTATCAAGGGATAGAGTTTAATGTTTATTTCATTTGAAATATTGAATGAAACAAGCATCAAAAATACAAAGCACAAGGATGTGTTTTTAATAATGAAGTGTTTGTTTCTGTCAGTCATTTTGCTGGTGACGGTGAGTGGATGTACTAATTATGGTATCAAAGGTACAACAAATTTATTAAAACAAAATCAATATCAGTCAAATCTGGATAAGTCATTTGTGCTTTATAGTCCAAATGACTTATGGGCAGTAGAGTTGGGCGATTCAGCTTTTAATGCTGCTTCAGTAAAAAGCTCTATAGAAACAGCCAATAAACCTGCCCAGCATTATCAAAATTCCGTAGGTGGTATAGAGGGCTTAATCGGGACTATATTGGCGACACAAATAATAAAAGGCGCGAGTTCATCAGAGCCTATTCGCTCCGTTTTTGGTACTGAGCTTGGGGCGCTGCGAAAATATAAGGATGAGTCGGTAAAACAAATACTGAGTGAAATGTTTTCTTTATCAGTCAGGCAAATGCTCAAGAGTAGTGATACTTCTGTTGATGATGTTAGAGCTGGAGCGGGTGATAACTACTTGACGCTTATCTATCCAAGTTTTCATTTCTCAAAACAGTATCGTGTTTTAAAGACTAATTTACTGGTGGAAATATTGAACGAGGATTTGGATGTCGTCTTTAGAAATTATTATACACACAGCAGTAAACCGGTTGAGGGTAATAATAAACAATGCGTAAACTACTGGCTAGGTAATGAAATTGCTTTACTGAAGAAGAATGGAAAAGAGGCGATTAATCAGTTAATAACTCTGGTAGAGCAGGACTCTTCATCAGGGAAAAGACTAATTCCAAAAAAACACTCCTCTATCAGATATAAAAACTTTCAGGGTGAGCATTATTTAAGAGGAGAGATCATTGACAAAGATGAAAACAGGGTTTTAATGCGCACGTTACGAGGGCATATTCGCTCTGCCTATGTTGATGAGTATCTTTAAGATAAAATCACGTAAAAGCTAATTATAAGAGGGTGGGCAGGTCATATGTCTACTCTACTTATAAAGCATTGATATATATTTCAATTAGGGTGTAAGCTGTAATAGTAATTCAAAAGTCACTCTAATCTGACAGAAATTAACCGATATGAAAAAAATAGATAATGACAAACTCGATCGGGTAGTCGCCAAGGCCAGAAAAGATGCCGAAATCCGCGGCCACGGTTACCGTGAGCAGGCCTTAAAGCTTTATCCATGGATCTGTGGGCGTTGCTGCAGGGAGTTTAATCGTACCAATCTACACGAACTTACGGTACATCACATAAACCACGATCACGACGATAACCCCGAAGACGGCAGTAACTGGGAGTTATTATGCCTGTATTGCCACGATAACGAGCACCAGCGCTTTGAAGAGCAAATGGCCAACCACGGCATAGAACTAGGGAAAAGCGAAAAAAAAGAAGCCACTCACTCACCCTTTGCCGACCTTAAAGACCTGTTAAAAAAATAACTAAAAGGCCCCTCGTTAGAAAAGAGGGAACTCAAAACTCCCCTCTTTAGCAAAGAGGGGCTGGGGGAGATTTGAGAGGGCTACTAATCACTAACAGCAAAAGAAAATCCCCCTCAGTCCCCCTTTGTTAAAGGGGGAGGCCTTATCTATCCTCAATGTTAAGCGCTGATGTCTTGCTTCTCCAATATTTTTTATATAATAGCCATTGCCACAGAGAATGCGGAGTTTATTATTAGTTATACTTAAATAAACAGCTTTTCTCCGTGACCTCCGCGCCTCTGCGGCAAGATCCACAAAAGCTTAAACATTCTCATAACATCTCAGTAATACAATTGTCACAGTCTCCCAATAAAATACCGGTATTCATTAATTCTGGAGTGCTTGAAAGTGCTAAAACGTTCATTATCTATTTTAAACCTGCTGGTAATTGCAGTGTCATTATCTGCCTGTAATCAAACAAAAACGGATTCAGCTTTAAATGAGTCATCCGAAAAAAACATGGAAATATATGAAGTCCATAAAGATGGGCGCATCCATGTATTTTATGACCGCGCACTGTACACAGAATTTTTAAGCCTGGGTGAAACACCGTATCGTTTAACACGCATCGGTGAAGGTCCTAATGGCGAGACTATGGTATTTGGGTTAACCAAAAAAGATAAAAAGAAGGGTGAAAATACAAAAGCGGTAAAACTGTATAACAATAAAGCAGCAGTTGAAGGTGGCTTCTACGCAGAAACACGCCGTCACGGACGCATTTATGTTTTCAGCACATTTGAAGATATGAAACCCGTAAGAATGTTTGGCCATCCAACATTCTTCTACACTGAAATTGGCTCAGGCCCTAAGGGTGAAACAGTTGTATACGTTTTAAATAAAGCCAATAAGAAGAAAAAGCCAGTGGTTTTGATTAATGATTTTAAAATGAGGAATAGTTAAACCCTGATCAGTTTTCTATTATTTAAAAAGTGAAGAAGCGGGCTCATTGAGTCCGTTTTTTTGTTTGTTTTCACTAGTTAATTCATTTTGTCCTGAAAATTAATCTGCTTCAGTATTGCCAAAATTCACTGGATTCCGGCTAGAAGCATGCCGGAATGACGGTGGGCTGGATTGGGTGGTCGATCTGTTTTTATTTTCTCCACTGAATAACTTGTGTGGTATCAATACAGGGGGCCGATATGTGGTTTTCTTCGAGTATTAAGCTGCTATTCCTTTTTTATCTCTGTGCCTCAGCGCCTCTGTGTCTAATCAGCTGAAACTAGTTATCAATGCAAACCTTGGCATCTATCCTGCTATCTATCCCCTGAACGCTTATTTTTGTCAAAAAAACGACGGGAGTCTGTATGACGCAGGACACGGTAATGCAATTGGCTAGCCAGACCTTGTGGGTCACCATACTGCTGGGTGGGCCTTTATTGTTGTCTGCTCTGGCGGTTGGCTTGATGGTGGGTATGTTTCAGGCGGCTACACAAATTAATGAAATGACCCTGAGTTTTATTCCCAAGCTGGGTATTCTGGTTGTTGCATTGCTTATCTTTGGTCCCTTTATGCTGAGCACCATTGTTGATTTTACTCAGACCTTAATTAGTGAGATTCCGTCTCATCTAGGTCAATAGAGTTTTTAGTATGCTGGTGTTAAGCACAGAGCAAATAGCACTTTGGTTAGGCGGGCTGTTCTGGCCCTTTGTGCGTATTAGCGCAATGATGATGGCGGCACCTGTATTTGGTGCGCGCATGATGCCGGTGCGTATTCGTGTTGTTATGGCCATGGTCATTAGTGTGGTTACGGTTCCTTTAATGCCGCCGGTGCCTGCGGTTGACCCGATTTCTTTTGCTGCGGCGGGAATTTTGTTTCAGCAAATTATTATTGGTGTGGCCATGGGTTTTATTGTGCAGATGGTGTTTCAGGCGCTGGTTATAGCGGGTGAGGCGATTGCCAGCACCATGGGTTTAGGTTTTGCGCGTATGGTTGACCCTGCAAACGGCGTGCAGGTGCCGGTGATTTCTCAGTTTTTTGTGGTGATGGCGACTTTATTGTTTGTGATTTTAAATGGTCATCTTCTGCTGATTCAGTTAGTGATTCGTAGTTTTGAAATTCTTCCCATTGCGGAAACCGGTTTGTCATTGCCAGGCTTGATGCAGGTGGTTAACTGGGGCGGGCAGATGTTTCTTGGTGGTTTAATGATTGCTTTGCCGGCGGTTACCGCACTGCTAATTGTGAATGTTTCAATGGGGGTTATTACCCGCGCAGCCCCTCAGTTAAATATTTTTGCGGTGGGTTTTCCGTTAATGATTTTGCTGGGTTTTATTTTTATTAGTGCCACCTTGCCGAGTATTTTTTCACAGTTTACGCAAATGCTAATGCAAAGCTTTGAGTATATCAGTCACGCATTGAGCTTGCGTTAGGGGAACCGTGTAATGGCTGAATCAGAAACGGGTCAGGAAAAAACCGAAGAACCCACCCCCAAAAAACTCGAAGAGGCGAAGAAAAAAGGTCAGATAGCTCGCTCACGAGACTTCAATACCATGGTGATCATTGCCATGGCGGCAACCGCGCTGATTATGATGGGGCATATTATGGTGGCAGATATAAGCACCATAATGATCGAGTATTTTCAGCCAACACGGGCAGATATTTTCGACCCCATGGGGGTGATACGCTGGTTTTATGCCGCGGTTCTCGATGGTCTTTTTTTATTAATACCCTTCTTTGCATTAATGTTGGCCGGTGCACTGTTTGCGCCTTTATTGATTGGTGGTTGGGCTTTTAGTGTTGAAACCATCACTCCAAAACTCAGTAAATTAAATCCCATAAAAGGCTTGAAAAAAGTTTTTTCAGCAAAAGGCCTGATGGAATTAATTAAAGCGCTGGCTAAATTTATGCTGGTCGCTGCAGTGGCTTTAGTGGTGATCTGGGTGAATACCAATGATTATTTACAGCTTGGCGCTATGCCCATGAAGGCGGCGCTGCTTAAGTCTGGTGAGTTAATTACCTGGGCATTTCTGTTTGTCACCATTGCATTAATGATTATTGCCGGCATTGATGTACCTTTTCAAATATGGGATCACAAAAAACAGATGCGCATGACCTTGCAGGAAGTTAAGGACGAAATGAAAGACACCGAAGGTAAACCCGAGGTGAAAGGCAAGGTTCGCCAGATGCAACGCCAGATGGCGGAAGCGCGCATGATGGATGCGGTGCCCGATGCGGATGTGGTTATTACCAACCCAACTCATTTTGCAGTGGCCATTAAATACGACCCAGAAACCATGGCAGCGCCCCTTGTACTGGCCAAAGGAGCGGACGTTATGGCGATGAATATTCGTCGTGTGGCCAGCGCAAATGAAATTTTATTGATGGAAACGCCACCTTTGGCACGGGCCTTGTATCACTGTACAGAAATAGGCGAAGAAATACCCCATGGTCTCTATGTAGCGGTCGCTCAGGTGCTGGCTTATGTATTCCAGCTACGTGAAGTACAAAAAAATGGCGGCGAAAAACCGACACGGCCGGAACCGGAGGTTCCTGAAGCGTATGAGAAGTTTACGCATATGCGGGGGGATGCACCTTTAAAAGAATAAAAAGACGTCATAGGTCATAGGTCGTAAGTCGTAGGTCAAAAGCATAAAAGCTCTCCGCAGGAGAGACCGCTTTAGACATACGACCTATGACATACGACCTACGACGATTAGTTAAGACAAAAGTGCGAAACAAAATCAGTTAGCAAGATTAATTAAAAGAGTAAAGAGTATGGAATCTGTTTTAAACAATATTCAAAACCTGGGACGTCGCGGTTTAGTTGCGCCGATTATGGTTATTGCTTTGCTCGGTATGATGATTATACCGTTACCACCGATTGCGCTGGATTTGTTTTTTACGTTTAATATTTCTCTTTCCATTATTATTGTTCTGGTCAGTATTTATGCTGAGCGCCCGTTAGAGTTTGTTATTTTCCCTACCGTGATTCTGGTGTCTACTTTATTTCGCCTGGCATTAAATGTGGCTTCTACCCGCGTGGTTTTACTTGAGGGGCATACCGGCACCGGTGCTGCGGGTAGTGTGATTGAATCATTTGGCGAGTTTGTTATTGGTGGTAACTACGCGGTGGGTTTAGTGGTGTTTGCCATACTGGTTATTATTAACTTTGTTGTGGTTACAAAAGGTGCGGGGCGTGTGTCTGAAGTGAGCGCACGTTTCACACTGGATGCCATGCCGGGTAAACAAATGGCGATTGATGCGGATTTAAACTCCGGCATTATTGATCAGGAAGAAGCTAAAGTTCGTCGTGAAGAAATTGCATCTGAAGCGGATTTTTACGGGTCAATGGATGGTGCGAGTAAGTTTGTTCGAGGCGACGCGGTAGCGGGTATTTTAATTTTAATTATTAATATTGTGGGTGGTTTTGCCATTGGTGTGGGTCAGCATGATATGGCGCTGGCGGATGCGGTGCGTAATTATACTTTATTAACTATTGGTGATGGACTGGTCGCGCAAATTCCTTCCCTGTTACTTTCCAGTGCTACTGCAATTATTATTACCCGCGACTCTCGCAAACAGCAGTTAGGCGATAAAGTTAAAGAGCAGATGTTTGCTAACACCAAAGTCATCTGGGTAACGGCAGCTATTTTAGGCATTATGGGTGCCATTCCCGGCATGCCAAATTTTGCTTTCTTAACCATCGCCGCGGTATTGGTGGCAACCGCTAAATGGCTGGATAAAAAAGCACAGGTTGTGGAGATGGAAGAAAATACTCAGCTGGAAGAACAACAGGCGGCGATTCCAGCAGAAGCCAAAGAGCTTTCCTGGGACGATGTTCAACCGGTTGACCTGATTGGGCTGGAAGTGGGTTACGGTTTAATCCCCATGGTTGATAAAAACCAGAACGGACAATTGCTAAACCGCATTAAAGGTGTGCGTAAAAAACTTTCTCAGGAACTGGGGTTTTTAATTCACTCTGTACATATTCGTGACAATTTAGATTTAAGCCCAAACGCTTATAGCATTACATTAAATGGTGTGCCGGTTGGTGAAAACAGCGTACACCCAGATAAAGAGCTGGCGATTAATCCCGGTCAGGTTTATGGGGAATTACAGGGTATACCTGGAAAAGACCCGGCCTATGGCATGGATGCGGTGTGGATTGAACCGGGCTTACGTGACCATGCACAAACCTTAGGTTATACCGTGGTTGATGCAACCACGGTCATCGCCACACATTTAAATCAAATTCTTCATGATAATGCACACGAGTTATTAGGCCATGAAGAAGTGCAACAACTCATGGATAACCTGGCAAAACAATCACCTAAGCTGGTGGAAGATCTGGTGCCTAAATTATTACCGCTAAGTGTGGTGGTTAAGGTGATGCAAAACTTATTGGGTGAAGGTGTATCGGTTAAAGATGTGCGCACCATTGCAGAAGTGTTAGTTGAGCAGGGAAGTCGCACGCAAGAACCCATGGCACTGACTGCTGCGGTGCGTATTGCTCTGGGACGATCTATTGTTCAAAAAATAAATGGTATTGAACAGGATTTACCTGTGATTACGCTTGAGCCTTCTCTGGAACAGTTATTAATGCAGTCTGCACAAAATGCATCGGAGGGCTCGATTGGTGTTGAACCGGGTTTAACCGAAAGAATGTTTAAGTCTTTAGAGGAAGCCACCCGTCAACAGGAAATGGCGGGGCAGCCTGCAATACTGGTGGTTGCACCGAATTTACGTTTGTGGATTTCTCAACTGGTGAGGCATTCAATCGCCGGATTAAATGTGTTGTCTTATAGTGAAATTCCTGACAATAAAAATATAAAAGTGGTTGCTGCGGTGGGGGCTGAATAATGAGTTGTTTTTATTTTTATTCAGGCTGTTTGTTTTGTGACGGTGCTGAATTTTCAAAACGAGTTCCAGGGTCGCCGGATCCCGGCTCAACAGCATACCGGGATGACGAAGAAGGTCGGTTTAGTTTATTAAGTTTAAATTTTTTGTTTTTCAATCTTATGAATAGAGTCAGCGGCTTTAAACAAAAATCATCATCAATAAAAATATTACCAGAAGAATTAATCGGAGAAACATCATGCAGGTAAAACGATTTGTAGCAGATGACATGCGTACCGCCATGCGAATAGTTAAAGAAGAAATTGGCTCCGATGCGGTGATTCTTTCTAATCGTGTTGTGGATGGTCAGGTCGAAATACTCGCAGCACGGGACTACGATGAAACCTTAATTAATAATGCATTAAATCAAAGCCTGGTGAGTAGTAAACCCGATAGCGCGGCAGCTTATTATGAGCGAGCGGCGGCTGAGCGAGAGCTGTCTAAACAGGCTTCGGTTAATAATGAAAATGAATCGCTAAAAAATAAAATCGCAGAAAAAACTTCAGCTGAAGGTTTTTCTCAGGCCATTAAAAATGAAATAAACAAACCGGCAATAACCGAACTTGAAGCCGCTTTAAATACAGCTCAGTCAACGCAGCACCAGGCAGCGGGTTTATATCAGCAACAGGTGCCGGTGGTTAATCACGGCATTACTGAAATGCGCGATGAATTAAAGTCCCTTCGTTCGATGATAGAAAACCAGCAGGTTCTGGGTGAGTGGAGTGATCTGGTTAATAAACATCCGTTACGTGTGACACTTTATAAGCGTCTAACTGAAATGGGGTTTAGCCAGGAAGTTTGCAAGTATCTGGCTAAAGGCCTGGATAATATGGTGGATATTGAGCATGCCCTGCAAGCGGCATTAAAGCAGCTGGTGCATCAGTTACCCATTGCCGATGATGATATTTTAAATCGCGGTGGTGTGTATGCCATGGTGGGGCCAACCGGCGTGGGTAAAACCACAACGGTTGCAAAACTCGCAGCACGCTTTGCAATGCAGCACGGGCAGCGCCATGTGGCATTAATTAGCACCGATACCTATCGAATAGGTGCCCATGAGCAGTTGATGACTTATGGTCGTTTGCTGGGTGTGCCGGTACATGCGGCTAATGATACTCAGGAGCTGCAAAAGTTATTGCATAAACTGCATGATAAAAAGCTGGTATTAATTGATACCGCTGGTATGAGTCAGCGTGACCTGGGTTTGAGCGAGCAGTTTGCTCACCTGAGCCATCCGGCCTCACTGATTAAACCCTACCTTGTGCTTTCCGCTAATGCGCAACTGTCGACTCTAGATGAAGTGATTAGCGCATTTAAAAAAGCCAATCCGGCGGGCTGTATTTTAACCAAGCTGGATGAAGCGGCGAGTTTGGGCGGGGTGTTAAGTGCGGTGATTAAGCATCATTTACCCACGGCGTATATCAGTAATGGCCAGAAGGTGCCGGAAGATATTCAGCCTGCGCGCGCACGGGACCTGGTGAAACAGGCGGTGAGTCATAGTCGATACCATAAATTACCGGTGGATGATGAGTTTATGGCTACAGCGTTTAGTTCGGGTATGCCGGGCTTATCGCTTTAACAGGTAATAATTCTAATCGTCATTCCCGAATGCTTGTGTCGGGAATCTAGTGACTCTAGGTGACTTCAGGTCGCTGGATCACCGACACAAGCATTCGGGGATGACGGGGATATTAGTTCACAGGACTACTGTGAAATGAGATGTAAAACATTGTGATAAAAAATAACAAAGTAAATGTCGTCCAGGGCAACCTGTCGTTAACAGAGCATCTATACTTAGACTAATATCAGGATAACTTAAAAAAGACAAACTATACTCGACAGCGACTTTGAGTTACCCATAAACCAGCGAAACACACATGTATATGAACGATCAGGCGGCAGGCATAAGACGTATGGCAACAAAAAAACCGGTGCAGGTAATTGCAGTTAGCAGTGGCAAGGGGGGCGTGGGTAAAACCAATGTCTCGGTTAATTTGTCACTGGCAATGGTAGAAGCTGGTCAAAAGGTACTGCTGATGGACGCAGATCTGGGGCTGGCCAATGTTGATCTGTTACTTGGCTTGCGCTCTGAGTTTAATTTATCCCACGTGGTTTCCGGTGAGCGTAGCCTGGAAGAGGTGGTGGTTGATGGGCCGGATGGTCTGAAAATTATTCCGGCGGCCTCCGGGATGCAGCAAATGTCTGAACTTGGTGCAGAACAGCATGCTGGGCTAATTCGCGCATTTAGTGATTTAAGCCTGCCGGTTGATGTGCTGGTGGTGGATACCGCGGCGGGCATTTCAGATGGGGTTGTGAGTTTTGTAAAGGCCTCAAATGAAGTGATTGTGGTGGTATGTAATGAACCCACTTCACTAACCGATGCCTATGCACTGATGAAAGTTATGTCGGAAGATCACGGTGTCACCAAGTTTAATGTGCTGGCCAATTCGGTACGTGATCCGCAGGAAGGCATGAAGTTGTTTAAAAAACTGCTGCGGGTAACTGACTATTATCTGGATGTCACACTTAATTTTATGGGGGCAGTGCCCTATGACGAATATCTGGTGAAAGCGGTGAAAAAACAGAAGGCGGTGATGAATGCCTTTCCCCAGTGCCCAGCATCAATCGCCTTTAGAAAGCTGGCGAAAACCGCATTGAGCTGGCCAACACCCAGTGCTGCGAGCGGAAATCTTGAATTTTTTGTTGAACGACTCATTAAGTTTAGTGCTGCGTGAGAGGTGTTTAGGACGATGAGAAGGCTGCTTATATTTTGCTTATGACTGCGGGTAGCTCCATGTACTCTGATGTACAAAAAGATCAACGCGATCAACGTATTATTGAGCATATCGGTCTGGTAAAGCGTATCGCCTACCACCTGATAGCCCGCATGCCGCCGAATGTTCAGGTGGATGATTTAATTCAGTCGGGTATGTTAGGTTTGATTGAAGCTTCCAAACATTATGATCCCACCCAGGGCGCGAGTTTTGAAACCTACGCCGGCATTCGTGTGCGTGGAGCCATGCTCGATGATGTGCGCCACTCAGACTGGTCGCCGCGTTCCTTACACCGCAAAATGCGCCAGGTGCGTGAAGCGATTCATGAGATAGAAAATGCCACCGGGCGAGATGCAAAAGATCAGGATATAGCAGATAAACTGGAAATTACCCTTGAAGAGTACCATGGGATTCGACGTGATAGCGCGAATGCTCAAATCTTTAGCCTTGATCAGGAGGAAGAAGATCCGGGGCAGCAGAGCCGATTGAAATCAGCTCAAAGTGACCCACTGGAAGCCTTGCAGAGTAGTAGTTTCAAGTCAAATCTGGCAAAAGTCATCGGTACATTATCCGAGCGAGAGCAGATGGTGATGTCGCTGTATTACAACGAAGAGTTGAACTTAAAAGAGATAGGTCAGGTGCTGGATATTTCTGAATCAAGGGTGAGTCAGATTCATAGCCAGGCTTTGAAAAACATCCGCAGTAAAATGGGGGACTGGGTTGGGTGATCATTGAAAACTTAAAAAAATCAAAAGCTGTTTACCGCAAATGAACGCAAATATACGCTAATAAACTCAAAAGCATATGTTTGTTTGTACGCCGTAGGCGTACAAGTAAAACCATTTGTGTTTATTCGCGTTCATTTGCGGTAAACAGCTTTAAGCCTTTGGTTACAGAGTAAATTTCCATGTGTATTCATATTTCTTGCCAGGTTTTTAAGGAAACCTGAGAGAAATACCCAATTCGACTGGAAATTGCTCAAATGTCTGCCAAAATCATATAAGTAAATAAAATAACTGGGGAATTCCACCTTGGATAAAAATATGAAAATCCTCATTGTGGATGATTTTTCCACTATGCGACGAATAATAAAAAATCTGTTAAGAGATTTGGGCTTTAATAACACT
>Ga0316204_10004840_pt1 | contig 23473 bp, 21 predicted proteins | sample 6monrhotite_MG_2_FD_205661 | JGI IMG/M metagenome (GOLD analysis project Ga0316204, IMG submission 205661) | Microbial mat bacterial communities from mineral coupon in-situ incubated in ocean water Damariscotta River, Maine, United States -... | ecosystem: Environmental > Aquatic > Marine >... | reverse complement strand
TATCGACATCAAAAGATTTACAAAATTAATTTACGAAAACAACTTGAAATGGAATAATATACTTGAAGAACTTAGTGTTACCCATGTGCCCGAACATGTGTTACCCATGTCTCCGGTCTATACAGCAAGCTTAACACCAACCTACGACAAAACTTTTTAGGTGATATAAATGGCACGACCAATTTGGCAAAAATCAACGACTTCTATTAATCAAATCATGATGGACTATATGACGGGTGAGGATGTCATTCTTGATCGAGAATTGATTCAATATGATATTGTTGCGAGTCGTGCTCATGTTAAAGGTTTGCAATCGATTGAGATCTTAACCAAACAAGAATCCACCCAACTATTACAACAGCTTGACGCATTAGGTGAGGCGTTATCTTCTGGCGATTTTGTGTTAGATAATCGTTTTGAAGATTGTCATTCCGCGATTGAATATTGGCTGGTTGAAAAACTCGGAGAATTAGGTAAAAAAATTCACACCGGTCGATCAAGAAATGACCAAATTTCGGTTGCTACCCGTCTATATTTAAAAGACTCATTAAAGACAGTTATAGAACAAACCAAGCAAAGCGCGCTAGCTTGTTTAGAGCAGGCCAAAAAGGGCGAGATGATTCCTATGCCTGGTTACACTCATCTGCAACAAGCAGTACCATCCTCTGCCGGAATGTGGTTTGCTAGTTTTGCTGAATCTATGACAGATAATTTAATCGGGTTAAACGCTACGCTTTATTTAGTTGATGCCAATCCATTAGGCACTGCGGCAGGTTACGGCGTAAACTTACCTTTAGATAGAAAACTAACTACTAAAGAACTTGAATTTTCTCGAATGCAGATAAATCCGATTTACGCACAAAATAGTCGAGGAAAATTTGAAATAGCCGCGTTAAACGCCATGTCTCTTTGCCTATTGGATGTGAGAAGATATTGTTGGGATATTTCGTTATTTTCAACGCAAGAATTTGCCATGGTGAAATTGCCTGATGAAATGATGACCGGTAGTTCAATTATGCCAAATAAAAACAACCCCGACTTGGTGGAGTTAATGCGCGCATCTTATTCTGTTGTTCAATCGGCAATTGTCGAATTACAATCTTTGTTATCGCTTCCATCGGGTTATCAGAGAGATCTTCAACTTACCAAACCCCCGATGTTAAGAGCAATTAAAAAGACCATTGATACCTTAGCTATTTTTCCAAAATTAATTGATGGGACGGAGTTTATTGTAGAATCTTGTGTAGCAAAAATGAACGCGCCTATGTATGCAACGGATTTAGCGATTGAATTAAGCGCGCAAAATATTCCGTTTAGAAACGCCTATCAACAAGTGGCTAATAGTTATGATGAGTTAGAAAAAAGACAACCGATTGATAGCTTAAAAGCCAGAGTCTCGCCAGGTGGTTGTGCTAATTTGATGTTGGATGAGATAGAAGAAAGATTAAAATCTTGGTAAGAGCGACGTCTCTGCCGCGAATGCTCTCATTACCATTAATAATTGTAGGTTAGCCTTCAGGCTATCAATTTCTTTTTAAAAGTCAGCCTAAAGACTGACCTACCAATAACCAAGGCATGATGTTTAACACTTAGTAAGGTTCAGAGCTATGCTGGTAAAAACCGTATTTGTGAACACGGATAAAAAATCTGATACTATCTACTGTAGTCCTATTAGGAAGCAAGATGACTCAAGCTAAGTTTAATTTATTTCGCTGTTAAATACTCAAAGGAGGAGTTATGAAGTTTTTATCAAATTTTAGAAAAAACAGAACTATGAAATCCTACATTATGAAATTACCTAAGCTCTTGGTGAAGGACTACGGTGGGAAGTCACAAAAATATTCTCCCAAACAAATTAGAAAGACTGCTGAAAGGCATGGATTAAACCTTGAATATATAGGTTTTGGTATAGCTATGTTTTCTAGCAAATCAGAATTTATCTCCTATGCAAATAAATTCAATGTTAAATGGAATTATAAAAATATGCGTTCTGAAATCGGTGATAATTTTTTTGGTGGAGATACCAGTTTTAATATTGTTTTCCCAAAAAAGAGCTCTTTATATCGTGTAGATGATGGTGATTTATGGCGAATGTGATTAAAATAGCTCGTAGGCTGGGTTAGCGTTATCAACCCAAGGTTAATAGTTAAGAGTAAAATAATCTGGAAAACTACTAAGCTATCACACAATAATGCCCGGTCTTGCTTCTAGTAGTATTAAATGATGATACCTTTTAAACTGAGGGGTACGACAAACGAAGGATCGCTTATGATTACCTCAATCCAAAAACAAAATTATCACACACCCTAAATGACTAAAACCAGCTCAATCATAATTTCATTAATTTGCCTTTCCCTAATCGCATTGCTATTTAGTTTTTCGCCAATCGCACAAAATATCAGCTATCATCTGTTTGCGGATAACCGCTATTTATTATTTATTCCCAACAACCTAAATGTCATTTCAAATATTCCATTTTTATTAGTCGGTTTATACGGGCTTTGGGTTGTGCTGTCATCGAAATCAAATCAAATAAAAAGAGAATTAAAACCCGAACTAATAACATTTTTTATTGGGGTTTCGCTCGTATCCGTAGGCTCTGGTTACTATCATATCGCACCCGACAACCAGACTTTAATTTGGGATCGTTTGCCAATGACGATTGCTTTTATGGCATTGTTTTCTGTCACCATTGGAGAATTTATTTCTTTAAAATATGCTAAACCACTTCTGATTTTTTTGCTTTCATTTGGGATTTTTTCAGTTGTCTATTGGAGTGTTACCGAAGCAAAAGGTGTCGGCGATTTAAGGTTTTATATTTTGGTTCAGTTTTTGCCGATGCTGCTAATACCTGTTTTCTTGCTTTTGGGTGAAAACAATTCAAGAAGCACATCAGGTTACTGGCAGTTGATAGGTTGCTACGCACTTTCAAAAGTATTTGAACACTATGACGAACAAACATTGACATTACTTTCTGAGGTAAGTGGACATAGCCTAAAACATATTTTCGCAGCAATTGGTATTTTCTTATATGCCCGTTCCTATTTAGATAAAAGTGATATAGTAGAGCGAGTAGCGAGTAGCGAGTAGCGAGTAGCGAGTAGGTTAGCTTAGCTTTATCAACCCACTATCGTGGTTAAAAATAAAAACAAATAACTAGTGATAAGCTATCACCTAACCCTCGATATATTTCCCAAAATGCTTATAATACAAACGTAACCAAAAGGGCGTAAATAGTTGAATGATAGGTTTCATTTGCTCATGTATATGAGTAGAAAAATTTTGATCTGCTCTTAATGCGATACCGAAGGGGATAAAAACCTTCGTGAAAGAGCAAGACCCGTTGCAAATCCATCGAGCAATTCCGGAATACCTATTGAGTGAGATAACCAAGCTAAAAACAAAACTAAAGAAACAATGGTGCTAGGAATAATTCCAGGTGTTGAAGATATTGGTTCAAACCGTTTGATTAGATAGCTAATGGATTTCGCCAGTGTTGGTGCGATTAAGAAAAATACAAACATAAAAAGTAAAATGCGTGACGCGCCTATAAACCTATTTGAAATAATAATATAATACCAATTTCAGCCAGAATTTGGATCAAGCCACCGAGCTCTATAAGGCCTAACAGTGAAGGCCCAAGAATGACGCCTGCTATTAGTTCTCCAATAACAGAAGGCGCTTTAAAGTAAGCCGCAATTTCACCAAATATTCTTGCTAGAACAAGAATCATGGCTATTTGTAGAATAATTGTTGGAGTATCCATAATATTTATTACTCTCCGGCCAAAGATAGCGTAACTCTCATGTTTTTGAAATTTACTGATCTAAAGCAAAGTAACTGTGAGAATTGAGCATTCTATTCCTTGGCTGATGTATAACTTGGTCGATAGTTTCTCTTTGTTGACCTAACATAACGTCATCAGTGATTCTAGTTGACAATCAATATGGGGTAAGAAATAATCGGACTTTCAGATAAAAAGGAACTAAAATGAAATTATATCCCTACTCAACTATTAAAACTCAAAATTTAAAAACATTATTGTTGGCCTCTCGCGTGGTAGCTGTTATCGGTTATGTCTTGCTTATTGTGGCTCTAATAGCTGGAATGAAAGCTATATTCGGTAGTTTTGGAGGTTCTAAAACTCTTAATAGCGGGGTGATATTAACAATGCCGAATAAATCTGGAGCGACTAGCTTATTGGTTGCTTGGGAATTGATTACATCGCTCGGTATTATAATGTTAAGTGGGTTTGGAGCAGCGGTGGTTAGTATTGAAAATAAATATTTAACAAAAGAAAAAATTGAATAACAAAAACGATTTCAAAAAAAATCAGTCAATAAAACACCAAAACCAACACGTTGAACATAGTGATTATAATCAATTAAACTCTCGCCATAACCATTAAAAAATTGAACATAACCTTTAAAGCGTTTTCCCATTGGAAAAGACCAATCCAATTGTACAGCGCCTCGATTATTACTTCGCAAGTTGTTACGCAACATGATGCTAAAGTTTTGATCGTCCCAATGGTAGACAGCAGCGAGTTCAAAATTACCCATATACTTTCCAATGTCTGGGTTATCATCTCCATCGGGTTGATTTATATCTGATTTCTCTTTTTCTGGAATACGATACCAAGGTTTAAAAGATACTGCCCAGTTTTCTTTTTCAAAGATAAAATCAGCGTAGATTCTATTCCAGCTTCTGGAAAATTCTTGTGTTCTTCCGTTGGATTGATGTTCGACTCCAAACATGATTGCACGGTTTACCCAATCGCCAAACTCCCAGTCATTTTGAGTCGTGTAGAAAATTTCCGGTTGGTAATTTGTTTCTCTAAATGGTGACGATAGATTGGTATTGTACATTTGCCAATAAGACTGCAAAGTAAAACCAAAGTGAACGACATCATCTTTGTTTAGAATATCTGAAAAAACGGGAGCTTTAAAACTGATTTGAAATTTGGCTTCTAAATTATCAATGGGGTTGTCAGTGAGAAGTTCTCTAAAGGGAGCGTCATTGGGTTTATTAACATAGCTCAAAGGAAGAAAGTAGTTTCTTCGGTGAGAAGTGATGACATTGGGATTGGAAGCGGTGGATCTTTCTCTCGCTATTCGCTTTTCGATATTAGAAAGTTTTGCCACTGATTTTTTTTCAGAATCATTTGTTTCGGGAGCTTGAATGGTTTGTTCACATTTACTCTTTAGCTCTTTTACTGTGGTATCAGAAGCGCTAATTTCTAATTGTTTAAGCAGACAGTTTTTCATTTGCTCTGATAATTCGGAGCTATAAACCAACTGACTATTCAAAATAAATAGCAGGATAATAGAAATCGGAACTATTGTTATTTTAGATTTCATCTTTAGAGAAATAACCTTAATTAAAACTGCCTGATAATCGAAACAAGACTTGTAGCTTTTGTTAGACTATTTTTTTGAAATTTATTCAGCTTGTTCAAGTTTCAAACTGGCGTTAAGTTCGTTAAAAACACACTCATCGAAATCATTACTGTTTATCGTGAGTGGCTTTTACCGCTTCGGCTAATTCTAATTCGGTTGCTTCATCAATGGCAATTTCTTCATTATCAAAAATACCTGCTTCAGGATCATTAAAGGTATCAACACTAAACTTACCTTCACTTTTTGCAACAACTGTTGAGACTACCGCGTCACCGGAAACATTTACCGAGGTTCGAACCATATCTAACAAACGATCAACACCCAAAATTAAACCAATTCCTTCCATCGGCAATCCGACTTGGGCAAACACCATCGATAGCATAATAAGCCCAACGCCTGGAACGCCGGCTGTACCGATCGAAGCTAATACCGACATTAGAATAACCGTTAAATAACCTGCAATACCTAAATCAACGTTATAGACGTTGGCAATAAAAACCGTGGCGACACCTTGCATGATCGCCGTACCATCCATATTGATAGTCGCACCAAAAGGAACTGTAAAAGAAGCGACAGAATTATTAACACCTAATCTTTCTGTGACTGTTCGTAATGTCACTGGGATAGTTGCATTAGAGCTTGAGGTGCTAAATGCAAATATTTGAGCATTTCGGATTTTTTTCAAGAACACTGCTGGATTTAAACGAGAGAAGAGTACTAGAACTGTTTGCAGAGTTACGAATAAATGGAACAAAAGTGCGCCAATCAAAACCAATACATAACCGATTAGTTGATACAGCAAATCCATTCCTAAGTTTGCCATTGCTTTAGCGAGCAAACAAAAAACAGCATAAGGTGCCAATGACATAATAAGTCCAACCATTTTCATCATGACTTCATTCATCAACTCAACGCTTTCAACTAAACCTTTAGCTTTTTTACCAACCAGCAAAATACTGATGCCAACCAACATAGCAAAGAAAATAATTGATAGCATTTCTCCACTAGCCATAGCTTGAATTGGATTGCTGGGAATGATATCGATAAAAACTTGGGTTAGAGGGGGGGCTTCTTTGCCAATAAATTTAGATTCAGTCACTGCGTTCATCCCTTCGCCTATGCCAAAGCTTGCAGCAATTAATATTGCCGTGGCAATTGCAACTGCGGTTGTTAGTATGTAGAGAGCGAGAGATTTAGAACCAATGCGACCAAGTAGTTTTATATCACCGATACCACAAACACCGCAAATTAACGAAAATAAAACTAACGGAACAACGAGCATTTTTAGAGAGTTAACAAACATTTTACCGACGACATGAAAAAATCCGTTGACGATATACTCGTTAACAAATGAGCCCGCAATCATTAACGAACCATCCATGATATGGGTGTTTGTAAGGTTGATTCCTAGCCCAACGACCATACCTGCCGCCATACCAACTAGCACTTTAGAAGTTAAATTCATTATTTATATTGCTCTTGTATTGTAGTTATTTTATGTATTATTAATAGTGTCACCCACGGTTCAACCAGCAAGCCTAAAGCTTAGAGCTTAATTTTGCAAATAATAACTAATATTAAAACACTTATTGAAACAGCTATAGTTGGAATGGATAAACAGAGCCCAAATTCAATATTTGAGTAAGTTGGTCGAGAGCGGTGCGCGATTCTACCAACAACTTGGGGTCGGCTAGGTCGCTTTCTATTAACGAATCACGATAATGAGCTTCAACCCATTGATTGAGTCGATGAAACAATTGCTCGTTCATATAGACAGACTGATTACTCGCTGAAATTTCGGCCTCATTCAAAACAACGCGCTGCCTTAGGCAAGCCGGTCCACCACCATTTTGCATGCTCTGTTTGACGTCAAATATTTCAACTTTACTGATTGGATTGTCATCGGCGATAACTGAATCGAGATACGATTTCACATTTTTGTTTTCTTGACATTCTCCGGGAGCAATAATGGCCATCGAACCATCTGCAAGACTGATTAATTGACTATTAAATAGATAGGTATGAACCGAATCATAGATACCAACAGCATCTACCGGTACTTTAATAAAATGCATCGGAGACTCTCCGTAGGCTCTCTGAATATCAGCAATCACCTTATTCGAATCTAAAAATGCCATTTCGTGATAAAACAGACAGTTACGATTACCCACTGCTATTACATCATTATGAAACACCCCGGCATCGATAATATCTGGATTTTGTTGAGCAAAAACGGTCTTTGAGTTTTCAAGTTGATGAAGCCGAGCAATCGCTTGAGAAGCTTCAAAGGTTTGTCTTGCTGGGAATTTTTTGGGAAAGGGTTTGCTACTATCAAATGCATACTTTCCAAACACAAAAAATTCAACACCTTGTTTACCATAATCAGAGCAAAAACGAGTGTGATTGGCGGCACCTTCATCACCAAAATGATCACCTAAGGGTAATGGTTCATGATGGAAAAAATACTGTTCGTTAGAAAAAATCGCTTTTAAAACACGAGATGTTGTTGGCGCTTCAATTGACCGATGAAACTTGTTAGATAAGTTAGCTGCAGTAAAATGAACTTTATGGTCTTGAGTATCTGCACTCGGCGAAATCGTACAGGCATTGGCTGTCCACATGCTTGAAGCTGAACAGGTTGCGGCAAAGACCGATGGAGCTTCTTTGGCTGCTCTGGTGATCACTTGCTCGTCCGTGCCGGCGAAACCTAATTGACGCAACACATGCACATCAGGTCGCTCTAGCGGTGGTAATACGGCTTGTTTTAACCCCATATCGCTCAAGGCTTTCATCTTAGCAAGACCTTGCAATGCACCTTGTTTAGGATTTGATGCTTGAGTAGCACTTTTTAATGAAGCGATATTACCGACAGATAAGCCAGCATAATTATGGGTTGGTCCGACTAAACCGTCGAAGTTAATTTCAAACGCAGTGGTTGATGGGTTCATTGTCAATGACTCCTTTTCTCAATTTGAGCGTCATTTCTAAATAGTTGTGTTGACAGACTATTTATTCGGGACACATTGAACCGAGGAGGGCAATGATATTTTATCCTGTTCTCATACTCAAGTTCAGTTTTTGCTTCTTTTGCATTCGATGACAGGTAATAAGTGCTTTAGCACAGTTTTAACGATGATTTTTTGGCCTTCCTCATTTGGATGCAAACCATCATCAAGCATAAACTCTTTGTGAGTTGCTACACCATCTAAAATAAATGGGATCAGGCTAACTTTTTCCATCTCTGCAAGATCAGAATAAATTTGGTAAAACTTCTGGGTATAAGTTCTTCCATAATTTGGTGGAATATGGATACCTGCCAAAATGACATGCGCACCCATTTTATGGCTCATTTCAATCATGGTGATTAAATTATTGCGAGTTGTTTGCAGGTCGAACCCACGTAATCCGTCATTTGCACCGAGCTCTAAAATAACAATATTGGGTTTAGATTTATCAATTTGTGATTGAAATCTGACAAGCCCACCTGAGCTTGTTTCACCACTGATGCTCGCATTGCTCACTAAGGAGTCGATCTTTTTTGTTATAAGCGATTCTTGTAACAAATGAACCCAACTCGTTTCCGTGGGAATGTTATAGGCTGCACTTAAACTATCGCCGAAAACCAGAATATTGATCTTATTAGGGTTTGCATCGCCAATAACAGACTGAGTAGCGGATAATAAAAATATAAAAAATAACGTCTTCAAATAATTCACGGGAGGACACAGTTGAGCCAAGGATGATTCAGACTATCATAAAATTTGATTGCTATGCCAATGGGTTGATATAGAAAAGTGGATAGATGAATAATTTGTAACACATTTCATTAGTTTTCATTGAGATTATTATTTGAAATCAAGTAGACTTGGTGGCTGACTAAGCTCTCGGTAAGTTCTTGAGCTTTACTAATTTTGATAAATTTTTCATAGAGTTAATTGTTAATGCTAGTATCCAAAAATTTAACCAAGCGTGTAACCACCAGTGAAGGTGAGATTGTTATCCTAAATAACATTTCTTTTGAGTTGCCAAAAGCTCAGAGTTTAGCCATCGTCGGTGAATCAGGATCGGGAAAAACCACTTTGCTAGGGCTTCTTGCTGGACTTGATACGCCGACCAATGGCGAGGTTTGGCTAGCTGGGGAGTCTATTTTTAATCTAACAGAAGAGCAAAGAGCTTTGTCTCGTAAAGATAACCTTGGATTTATTTTTCAAAGTTTTCAGCTAATTGACGGCTTAACTGCACTCGAAAATGTGATGATGCCACTTGAGTTAAAAGGTGATAAACAAGCTAAAGTTAAAGCGACGGCAATGCTTGAAAAGGTTGGTCTGTCTCACCGCCTTACTCATTTTGCTAATCAGCTTTCAGGGGGAGAGCAGCAACGAGTAGCAATCGCTCGTGCATTTGTCGCAGAGCCAAAATTGTTATTAGCCGACGAACCAACCGGTAATTTAGATACCAATACCGGTCAAAAAGTGATCGACTTAATGTTTGACCTTAACCGAGCATCTAACACCACTATGATATTGGTTACTCACGATCATCATCTGGCACAACGATGCGACCATTCAATTACTTTGAGTGCAGGCGAGATGGTTGAAAATTCCATGGTAGCGGGGGCGGAACAAACCACCTCTAATACGGAGAGGGTTAATGATTAGTCAATGGCAATTATTTAAAATTGCCTTGCGGATCTTCAGCCGCGATTGGCGCCGAGGTGATTTACTGAATCTCATTTTTGCGATGGTGATCGCAATGGCTTCGGTCAGTGTTATCTATTTAATTATTGATCGGGTTGAATCGGCAACTAATCGACAAGCATCAGAAGTGCTTGGGGCAGACTTGGTGATTACATCCCCGGCAGCAATTGAAAGCGAGTGGTTAAATAAGGCGACAGATTTACAATTGGAGCGTGCTGAAACTGTCGAATTTGCCAGTGTATTATCGGCTAATGACAAGTTACAACTATCAGCCGTCAAGGCGGTTTCTGACAATTATCCCTTAAAAGGACGAATCGAAATTGCCGATACGCCTTATTCGCAAAAACGAATTGTGATCGGTTATCCGCCGCAAGGAAAAATATGGATTGAACCAAGAATTCTAGCGATACTCTCGGCGGAAAAAGGTCAGAAACTAGAGCTAGGCTATATGGACGTTGAAATTGATGGCGCGATAATGTTACAACCGGGTCAGGGTTCTACTCTGTTTAATATTGCACCAACTGCGATGATTGGTATTCAAGATCTTGAGGCAACCAAAATTATTCAGCCCGGCAGTCGGGTAAACTATCGATATTTATTTATCGGTACCAAGGATAAAATATCAGAGTACCAACAATGGCTTAAACCTCAACTGGAAAGTAGCCAGAGATTAGTGAGTGTTTTAGATGAATCGCCAATGGCAGGTTCAACTATTAGTCGAAGTAAAAAATATATTAGTTTGTCCGGCTTACTTACTTTAATCTTGTTGGGCGTTGCGATCGCAATGTCTGCTAATCGTTATGCAACTCGCCAATTTGATATGAGCGCGTTAATGCGCTGCTTTGGTATGAACAATAATCAAGTATTAAGTATATTCTTAATTATTCTTCTTTTGGTCAGTATTTTAGGCATTGGTTTGGGAGCGATTTTAGGTGGCGTATTTCAATCTTTAATGGTGGATTGGTTAGCGGAGCTCTTTGGCGAAAACTTACCTTCGGCAGATTTTTCAGTACTTTGGCTTCCGGTACTCACATCTTTCATTTTATTACTTGGTTTTGCTATGCCGGCATTAATGCAGTTAAAAAGTGTACCGCCTATGCGGGTTTTGCGGCGACAGCTAGAGCCAATGGAAGTGAGTTCTTGGGTTGTGTATGTCATCGCAATTATTTCTCTTTTTATAGTCATGTACATTCAAATGGGCGATCTTAAACTATTGGCTAGCGTGTTTGCTGGCCTTGCTTTGATGGCATTTATTTTTGGGCTAATCTCGAAGTTATTAATGGCTCAAATTCGTCGTTTAACTCATTCCAAAAATGCAGCCATTAATTACAGCTTGCGTCAACTCGATGCTAACAAAGGAGTGACATTACTTCATTTGCTGGCTTTTAGTAGTACGGTTTTTGTTATAGCACTAGTGATTATTGTCCGAACAGAATTATTAGCTAAATGGAAAGAAAGTCTGGCGGAGGATGCGCCTAATCATTTTATGGTCAATATACCTGCGACTGAAGTAGATAAAATAGATAACTTTCTTGCAAGCCATCAATTACAGTCCACAGAAACTTATCCAATGGTCAGAGGCCGTGTGACTCACATTAATCATGTGGAGATAAAAAAAGCGGTTTCCGAGGAAGCGCAACAACACAATTCTCTTAGACGAGAGTTAAATATGACATGGACGAATGAATTACCAAAAGGTAATAAGTTGATTGCCGGAGATTGGGGCTGGAGTTCTAAAACCACACACCAACAAGATGATGAAAAGCACATTGATGGTGAAATCTCTATCGAAGATAAAATGGCGGACAGGTTAGGTTTAAAGCTCGGCGACAGTCTGACCTTTAAGGTTGGTGGTGATAGTTGGTCTGCAGTCATTAGTAGTTTTCGAAAAATAGATTGGCAAACTTTTACCCCCAATTTTTACATTATTGCTAAGCCGGGCACGCTTGACGGTTTTTCCCCAACCTACATTAATGCGTTTAATTTGCCTAAAGACAAGAAACGACTTGTCGCCGAACTAACCGATCAACATCCCACTTCAATTATTATCGAATTAGATCGAATCTTTGATGAAATTCGCCAAATAGTTGAAAAAATTAGTTCAGCTATCGAATTGATTATGGTCTTTGTCGTCGCCGCAGGAACTGCTTTATTGTGGGCTGCAATGGAGCATAGCTTTACTCAAAAGATGCATCAATCTGCGATATTGAGAACCTTAGGTGCGAGCCGACGTTTTATTGCCGTTAGCTTTCGCTTTGAGTTTTTGTGGCTAGCTATTTTATCCGCCTTTGTCGCAATAGCCTGTATCGAACTTGCGAGTTACTTTTTATATGATCAGATTTTTAACATCGAGTTTGAGTTTCATTTCCAGTTGTGGTGGCAACTCCCAACGGGACTCTTTTTATTGATGATGATTGCTTCTTGGCGAGGGGTAAATAAAGTAACGACTCCTGCGCCTCTTAGTTTGTTAAAGTGAATAAAATTTAGTCAACTGTTCATCTCGTCTTAGAATTATTTTTAAAATAAACAAAAAAACAGTTGACTAACACCATACAAATAACCATAAAATAAAAAAAGGCAAGATCGATTGTTTTTACATTTAGTACCAGTAAAGCATGGTCGGTCATTTTATAACTTATTAATATTCAAAAAGAATTTCTTTAGGAACCAGTTCAATTCATGGGCAAGTCATTAGTTATCGTCGAGTCACCGGCAAAAGCAAAAACCATTAATAAATATCTCGGTAACGACTATATTGTTAAATCAAGTGTCGGTCATGTTCGTGATTTACCAACTAAAGCATCAACCGGAACTTCTGATCCTAAAGAGCGGGCCAAAAAAGCGGCCGCGACTCGAAAGTTATCACCTGAAGCTAAAATAATACATAAAGCCAAGATGGCTAAAGAAGGTTTATTTAAGCGCATGGGCTTGAACCCCGAAAAAGATTGGGCTGCAGAATATGCCACGCTTCCCGGTAAAGAAAAGGTCGTTAAAGAATTAAAAAAATATGCCAAAGACGCTGACCATATCTTTCTCGCAACGGATTTGGATAGAGAGGGAGAGGCTATTGCGTGGCATTTACGTGAAGAAATTGGTGGCGGTGATGAGAAATATCAACGGGTGGTTTTTAACGAGATAACAAAAAAAGCGATTACTGAGGCGTTTGCCAAGCCGTCTGAGTTGGATATGAATTTTGTTAATGCCCAACAAACTAGACGTTTTCTTGATCGTTTAGTTGGTTTTATGGTTTCACCTTTGCTTTGGAAGAAAGTATCACGCGGCCTATCAGCAGGAAGAGTTCAATCAGTCGCGGTTAAGCTAATTGTTGAAAGAGAGCGTGAAATCAGGGCTTTTATTCCAGAAGAATATTGGAGTTTATCGGCTGATACTTTGACCAATGGAAATGATGATTTAAATTTAGAAGTTAGACGGTATCAAGATAAAAAATATCGTCCTCTCAATAAGCAACAAAGCGATGCAATGCTGGCTAAACTTGAAAATGCGAGTCTTGTTGTCGATAGCTGCGATTCGAAACCAAGCAAAAGTAAACCGAGTGCACCCTATATCACTTCTACCTTGCAACAGGCGGCTAGTACACGTCTTGGATACAATGTTAAGAAAACAATGATGCTTGCTCAAAGATTATATGAAGCAGGCTACATCACCTACATGCGTACTGATTCGACCATGTTGAGCCAAGATGCTTTGGCTATGTGTCGAGATTATATTCAGGAAAATCACGGTGAAAAATATCTGCCGGAATCACCAAAATACTATTCAAGTAAAGAGGGTGCTCAAGAGGCGCATGAAGCAATCAGACCAACTAATGCCCGCACCCGAACTAAGCACCTTAAAAATGTTGATGATGACGCTATCAAGTTATACAAGCTTATTTGGGGGCAGTTTATCGCCTGTCAAATGACTGATGCAATTTACGATGTAACTAATTTAGTGGTTAAAGCGGATGAGTTTAAATTGGCAGCCAAGGGCAGAGTCGTTAAATTTGATGGTTGGACATCGGTTCAGCCTCCTCGAAAAAGTAAAAATGATGATGATACAATTTTGCCAGAAGTCACTATCGGTGAAATATTAAAATTAAAAGAGTTATTACCTAAGCAACATTTTACCAAACCATCGCCTCGTTATAGTGAAGCGGCTTTGGTTAAAGAGCTTGAAAAAAGGGGAATTGGTCGTCCTTCTACCTATGCTTCAATCATTTCAACCATTCAAGATCGTGGTTATGTTATTGTAAAAAATAGACGTTTTTATGCCAACAAGATGGGAGAAATCGTTTCTGACCGTTTAGGCGAAAGCTTTGAAAATCTGATGGATTATTCTTTTACGGCTAAAATGGAAGAGACACTTGATGTGATTGCTAGCGGAAAGCAGCAGTGGAAAGAAACCCTGACTCGATTTTATAAAGACTTAACCAAACGATTAGAGAAAGCCGAATTACCAGTTGAAGAAGGTGGCATGGAGAACCAAAAGTCGGTTGAAATGGATATGCTTTGTCCTAAGTGCCAGACTAATAACATGATGATCCGAAATTCTTCAATGGGTACTTTTTTAGGATGCAGTGGTTTTTCTCTTCCCCCCGCTGAACGTTGTAAGCATACCATGAACCTTGTTAGTGGTGACGAGATAGAAGCCGTCGATAAAGATGAAGAAGCCGAAAGTCGTAATTTATTATTGAAAAAACGCTGCCCTGTTTGTGAATCTGCAATGGATAGCTACTTAATTGACGAAGATCGAAAACTGCATGTTTGTGGAAATAATCCAAAATGTAAAGGTTATTTAATCGAGCAAGGTAGCTTTAAAATTAAAGGCTACGACGGTCCAATTATCGAATGTGATAAGTGTGGCGATAATATGGAGTTAAAAGTCGGTCGCTTTGGTAAGTATTTTGGTTGTACGAGTGAAGATTGTAAAAATACCCGTAAATTACTTCGTAGCGGTGAACCGGCTCCACCAAAAGCCGACCCAATTCCAATGCCAGAATTAAAATGCCTGAAAGTTGACGATCATTATATTTTACGTGATGGTGCTTCTGGTATTTTCTTAGCGGCAAGTCAATTCCCAAGAAATAGAGAAACTCGCGCTCCTTTAGTTGAAGAAGTGCTATCGGTTAAGAGTCAGCTTGATCCCAAGTTTGACTACCTAACCTCTGCTCCAGTAGCCGATCCCGATGGCAACAAAGCCATGTATCGCTATAGTCGTAAAATGAAAGAGCAGTATGTAATGAGTGAAGTCGATGGCAAAGCCAGCGGTTGGAGTGCTCATTATGTTGATGGTAAATGGGAAGAGACTCAGAAGAAAAAGCCGGTTAAGAAAAAAGTGACCAAGAAAAAAGCCGTGACAAAAAAATAGACTATCCCTCGGGTTGGGGAGACCATTCCCCAACCATAATGATGATTTTTTAATCAATTTTATTACCCTTATTGGTTTCTAACCACGACAAAGCTTGATTCTACCGTTATAATTGCGCCTCAAAATTTCTCGGTTCTGTTGCTATGCTCAATATACTCTATCCACTGATTCGCTTTTTCCTCTTCCGTATGGATGCTGAAAAAACGCATGATCTAACCTTAAAGTGGCTAACAAGGATAGAAAAATCACCATTTAAATTTCTTATTCGCCAACCTCTGATTAACGATCCTGTTGAAATTTTTGGAATTCAGTTCCCTAACAAGATTGGATTGGCTGCTGGACTGGATAAAAACGGAAGTTGTATTGATGCCTTTGCCGCGATGGGATTTGGTCATATTGAAATCGGTACAATCACGCCTCGGCCTCAACCGGGAAATCCCAAACCGCGTTTATTTCGTTTACCAAAAGCACAAGGGCTAATTAACCGATTCGGATTTAATAATCTGGGTGTTGATCATCTTATCGAAAATGTTAAATCGTCTAAATTTGATGGTGTACTGGGAATTAATATCGGTAAAAATTTCGATACGCCGGTTGAAAATGCAACTCAAGATTATTTGATTTGTCTTGAAAAGGTTTATCCTTACGCGACCTACATTACGGTCAACATTTCCTCACCTAATACGGCTAATTTAAGAGAGCTTCAATTTGGAGAAGCACTGGATGAATTAATATCATCAATTAAGCAATCTCAAAAGGAGTTGGAAATAAAACACCAAAAATATGTACCTATTTTAATAAAGATTGCACCGGATCTATCTTCAGAAGAAATTTTACAATTGGTTGATACATTTAAAAAGCATCAAATTGACGGTGTGATAGCAACCAATACCACTTTTTCGCGTAAAGGCGTTGAAGGACTTGAGCATTGTGATGAAACCGGTGGGTTAAGTGGTAAACCTGTTTTTCGGTCAAGCACTCAAGTTCTAAAGCAAATGACTGAGCTAGTGAATGGACAGTTTCCCGTTATCGCTGTTGGAGGGATTTGCTCAGCAAAAGATGCGAAAGAAAAATATGATGCAGGTGCATCTTTAGTTCAAATATATTCTGGATTTATCTATCAAGGACCAAGTTTGGTGACTGCGATAGCTAAAGCTTTAAAAGGATAATCCTTATGCCTCAATTTTTCGCCACTTGTGCGACAAGTCTAGAATATCTATTAGTTGATGAACTAAAGGAGTTAGGTGCGGAAAATGTTAAAGAAGGTTTATCCGTGGTTAACTTTGAAGCTGACTGGTCGGTGGTTTATGATATTTTGATGTGGAGTCGTGTCGCCAGCCGAGTTTTGTATCCGATTGCAAAATTTGAAGCGAAAGATGAACAAACTTTGTATGACCAAGCATCGATTATTGATTGGTCACAACACATGAATTCTAATTCAAGTTTTTTAATTAACTCTCAGAGTTTCCGATCTGAATTAAGTCATACCAAGTTTGTTTCCCAAAGAATAAAAGACGCAATTGTTGATCATTTTAAAGATATGAATGAACAACGTCCAGATGTTGAATTTGAGCAGCCTGACGTTTCTATCCAATGTCGCATTAGGCAAAACCAAGTGATCCTATCAATTGATTTAGCGGGTTTTGGTTTACATCATCGCGGTTATCGTCTTCAAGGTGGTGCGGCACCGATTAAAGAAAACTTGGCAGCCGCTTTATTGATACGTGCTGGTTGGCAAAAACTGTGCAAAGAGAAAACTGATGCCGATCTTACTCTGTACGATCCTATGTGTGGCTCAGGAACTTTCTTAATCGAAGCGGCAATGATGGCCTTGGACATCGCTCCGGGAGCTTATAGAGATTATCTTGGAATTTTTGGATGGAATCAATTTAATCAAGATTTATGGAACAAAACAATTACCAAAGCCGAGCAAAAGAAAGAGCAGTCTGCAAATCGAAATCGCCTGCAAATTATCGGTAGCGACATCAATCCAAAAGCGGTAAGAAGCGCGCAATCAAACATAGGGCTAGCGCATCTTGAAGATGTGATCAAAGTTCATATTGCTGGGATTGATCAAATTGACCAGATTGAATTTCCGAATGACGGACTTGTTATAGTTAACCCGCCCTATAGTGAAAGATTAGGTGAGTTCGACCAAGTTAAGTCACTTTATTTCGAGCTTGGTAAGCTACTTAAAACAAAATTCAAAGGCTGGAAAGCGTCAGTTTTGTCGCCAGATAAAGATTTTGGTCATTCTCTTGGAATTCGTGCAAAAAAAATCTACAAATTTAACAATGCTAGTATTGCTTGCGAACTATTAAATTTAGAGCTTGAAAATGATAATTTTATTAACCGAAAAAATGAAAATTTGGTTGATGAGAATTTTAAGGAAAAATTATCAAATTCTGCGATTCAGTTATGTAATCGGATTGAAAAAAACCGTTCAAAATTAAAAAAATATTTAAATAAAAATAATATTAGTTGTTATCGAATTTATGACGCTGACTTGCCTGAATACAATGCAGCAATTGATGTGTATCAAGATAAACTGCATATTCAAGAGTACCGTGCGCCAAAATCGATTGATGATAAGCTTGCATTGAGGCGAATAAAAGATATCCAACGAGTGGCTGCCGGAGTGTTTCAGTTGCCGTTAAAAAATGTTTACTTGAAACAACGTCGTCAACAAAAGGGTGATTGGCAATATGAGACCAAAGGGCGTGATGAGTTTGGTAGTGAGGTCAACAAGGAATATTTCGAAGTCGAAGAATCAGGTAGAAAATTTAGGGTAAATTTGAAAGACTATTTGGATACAGGATTATTTCTCGATCATAGAAAAACGAGGAGTATGGTTGCCGATCTAATTAGAGGTAAAAAACTACTCAACCTCTTTTGTTATACCGGATCTTTTTCAGTTTATGCTGCTACAGCAGGAGCTTCGCAAACAGTCAATGTGGACATGTCCAATACCTATTTAAATTGGGCTAAGGAAAATTTTAAATTAAATAATATTAATTTAGATAAACATCTATTTTGTCGCGACGATAGTTTAAAGTGGATTGAAGACGCGATTTCAAAACAAGAAAAATTTGATGTCATTGTTCTTGACCCACCGACGTTTTCGAATTCAAAAAAAATGGAACAACATTTTGATATTCAGCGGGATCACTTGCTGTTGATTGAGCGTTGTTTAAAATTGTTAGATAAAGATGGAATATTAATTTTTTCCAATAATTTTTCTCAGTTTGAAATGCTTTTTAAAAGTACAGAGCAATTTAAAGTCCGAGAGATTACCAAGCAAACAACTTCGGATGATTTTTTTAGAAAACCGCTTCATCGTGCTTGGCGAATTGATTTATTGTAAACCTTAGAGAATTAAAATGGGTTAGATAGAATTAACATGAACAAAACGGAAATTAAATTATATACCACGCTCGGTTGTCACCTTTGCGAGCAAGCTTTAGGAATGTTCGACTATCTATGCCAAAACGATCCCGACATTAATGAAGGTTATGTTATCAAGCTAGTTGAAATTTCGGATAATGATAAATTAGTAGAGGAGTACGGAATTAGAATTCCAGTATTAGCCAAGTCTAATAGTGAATTAGCTTGGCCATTTGAATTTGAAGAATTACAAAACTGGTTAAAGTAGAAATCTTATTTTTCTTCAGATTTTTCGCAATATTTTTCCCGCTGAGCTTCCATTTGAGTAATTTTTTCAGCTTTTTCTTCGTCGCTCATTAAACGAGTACCACCTTGCCCATCATCCATACCCATTCGCTTAGCATTTTTTAGCATATCCAAATTCTGATTCGCGATAGTACAATTTTCTTCTCGCCACTTACCGTAACTATTTTCCTTTTTTTGTGCTTCTACTTGAGCTGCCGGAAGTTTTACCGCTGGTGAATTGACGGCTTTACTTGTATCAACATAAGTACGGATGCGAGTATATTCAATACCTTTTGGTGCTCTCTCGCTATAATGTACTTCACCTTTGTCATCAGTCCATTTATACATTATTTTTTCACCAGCCATCAAATTGAAGCTGACTAGAATAAAAAACATACTGACTATCGAACGAAATAAAGTTTTCATAAATCTTCCTAAACTATCCACTTGTACTAAATATAGCGGTAAAAGGGGGTAAAAGTTAAGTAATTTGTCAACAAATTGAGAAAAAGATTCAAAAATGCAATTAGATCCTATGCAAACAAGAAGCTAACATTTATATATTGAGTCTAACTTTTGGGACTCTGTTAGCTTTCTTTTTCAGTTTGTAGGTTATTCTTATGAGCGAAGTGGATAACGTCTTGCAAAATTGCAGGATGTTCAATGTCTAATTTTGAATCGACAATGACACATTTTATGCCATCGATTACAGCAGGCCGAAGCATAGGTGAGTAGTACATTCGACGATTACGAAAGGTACACAGATTGCCGCACAGCCTTTCAGCCCAGTCGCTTGGTCGAAATTTACTACCTTCTGATGTTATTCCTTTCAGTATCAATCGGTTAAAATCGACTTGACTCATATTTTTGTCTCTTAATAGCGGCATTTACGGCGCGGCGAATAATGCCAGAATATGCTGGCTTGTCAATAGCTCTGACTCACTGTTTTAAACCTATTAATCATCAAATTAAAAAGGCCATCAAACAAGCACCGAATTAACTCAGTTAACAATAAGTTTAGCAAAGAATGAGAACTTATCTAATTTAAAGTGAAAAAGGATTTATTTATTTGTTAAATTGGTCGCTTTATGACTACAGGGTAGCTAATTCATTTGAGCTTTAGCTTTTATTTAGGCGTAACATAAAATGATTAGCTAGGTCATATTGGTATGGCATAGGCAAGGTTTTGAAGGCCTGCTTCCGACAAAGTAAAACAAAAGAATATGAATAATAGAAAAGAGAGAGAAATTTACTCAGGTTTCAAAGATTACCAAGTAACTTGCGAAAATACTTTTTGGAATAGGAGAAACTTTATTAAAAAGTTCGCGATGTCGGCAGTTGGAACTTCGATTGCGGGAAGCTCTTTTCTACAGTCATCAGAAAAGACAAATACTCTATTTTCAACTGAAGAAGCATTATCTAGTGAATTTGTAGTCACTAACCATAACAATTTTTATGAATTCTCGACCAGTAAAAGTAAGCCGGCCAAATTAGCCAAGAACTTTAATCCCGGTAACAACTGGAAGGTAAAGATTTCTGGAGCGGTTGAAAAACCGGGCAATTATACTTTGGAAGATATTTTGAAGTGGTCAAATATCGAAGAGCGTATTTATCGTTTGCGCTGTGTTGAAGCATGGTCAATGGTTATTCCTTGGAGCGGTTTCCAGCTTAGTCACCTGATTGATCGAGTAAAGCCGTCTTCAAAGGCCAAATTTGTAGAGTTTAAAACCCTCAAATCACCTTCGGTTTTTCCAGGACAAAAACGAGGCTCGCTAGGTTTTCACACCTTGCCTTGGCCTTACAAAGAAGGGCTGAGGATAGATGAAGCAATGAACCCTTTGTCATTTATCGCTACAGGCGTTTATGGAAAATCACTTCCTGGACAAAATGGTGCGCCGTTAAGATTGATTGTACCCTGGAAGTATGGGTTTAAAAGCATAAAATCTATCGTTTCAATTCGTTTTTTAGAGCAACAGCCACAAAATACTTGGCATAAAAATGCTCCTCGAGAGTACGGCTTTTATGCCAATGTCAATCCTGAAGTGGATCATCCCCGCTGGAGCCAAGCGAGAGAGAGAAGAATCACCGATGAATCTTTTTTTGGGGTGAAAAAAATCCCAACGCAAATGTTTAATGGTTATGCGGAGCAGGTTGCTCATCTCTATAAGGGAATGGATCTGAGTAGGGACTATTAGATTTTGCTTTATAAGATTTCAAAAATTGTTGCTCATCTATCTTGCTGGTTTCCTCTTGGTTATATTTTGTATGCAGTCAATAATCGTCTGCTTGGTGCTGATCCGCAAGAATCAATGTTGGAATTGCTAGGCTTGTGGGCATTGATCTTTCTATTTTTATGTTTGAGTGTCACACCAGTTGCTAGGATTTTTAAAAAGCCTGTGTTTACCAAATTTAGGCGGCTACTTGGGATATATTCAGCTGTCTATCTATTGTTTCATATTGCGCTATTCTTCATCTTTTATTTAGAAATGGATTTTGGATACTTGTTTCGTGAAATAGTAGAAAGGCCTTATATCTCGGTTGGAATGCTAGCTGGCATATTATTAATACCTCTGACGGCAACCTCCACAAAGAAAATGCAACGAAGATTAGGTCGGAGATGGAAAAAGCTTCATCAATTAACTTACCTAGTTGCGATTTTGGCGATCACTCATTTTATATGGCAAACAAAATCGGACTTAAATGAACCTTTCATTTATTTGCTTTGGCTAATATTTTTATTAGGTTATCGTATTTATCAAAGAAATCTTGGAAAAAAGAAGCTAAGAACCTAATGTATTAACCGCACAAGGATTAAAAATTTAACCAACAAAATAGTTTTTTTCGCCAATTCAGTGATGAATGTTCACTTCCTAATTATGTAACTCCTTGAATAACCGTAAAAAATAACATGGCAAGCTATTTGCTGTGTTCTAGGTTTTTCAATTATTAAGGAAAACATATGAATCTTTTAGTCAAATCTACTTTTATTCTAAGTTTTTTACTGGTTGCTTCCGGTTGTGGAACCATCCATGTGAATGCCCATTCAAACCAAGACGGGCAAAATCTTGATAGTGTTTTCGGTGGTATCGAGGTTGGAAAGAATGCGAAAGTAGGTAATGTTTCAAGTGTCAATGGCGGGATAGATATAGATTCTGGTGCGACAGTATTGAATGTCGAAACGGTTAATGGTGGGATCGAAATTGGCAATGATGTGAATATAGAGAATGCTGAGACTGTTAACGGTGGGATTGAAGCCGGTAGTGGGTTAACTGCGAAAGGTCATCTAGAAACCGTAAATGGTGAAATTAATATCCAACAAAATGGGTTTGTAGGGGGAAGTGTGACGACTGTGAATGGTGATATTGAAATATCAAAAAGTGAAATAGTTAAAAATATTGAAACCGTTAATGGTGATGTCACTTTGAAAGATGGTACCCTCCTAAATGGTGATATAGTTATTGGCACTTCATCCGGTTGGTTTTCAAACTGGGGTGGTAAAAAACTTGTCATAACAATTGATGCTAGCTCTCAGGTAAAAGGAACGATCCATTTACATAAAAAAGTTGATCTGAAAATCGATGAGAGTGCGTCAATAGGAAACATCAAAAAATATTATTTAGATGAGTAGCGGTTTTGTGTGCCAAACGATATCTGTCCGATATTCTAATCTTGGCTAAATAAATAATTGTACAAATAATAATCAACGACTCCTGCTTAGTAATAAGCTTCGTAAAATCAGTAGGTTAAGAGCTTTTCTTGGTTCAAGTTTGCACAGTATTTTTGAACTGCTATTGGTTAATCTTAAATAAATCATGAAAAGCTAAGAAAAGACTTGCAACTGGAATTTAACTACCTATAATGCGCGTCCGCTTCGGGTTAAAAGGGAGCGGATGTAGGGTTAGGAAGTTGGTTGTTATGAAGGTATTTAAATAAAGTGAATTTATTTAGATTATAACGGTTGACAGGGTGTGTGTAGGATGTATAATTCGCGCCCCAAGCTTGGCAGGACTGGTTTCCGGAGCTTTAAGTTCTAAAACAAATTGAAGAGAAGAAAAACAATCTGTGTGGGTACTCTTAAAGGCAGCACAATTAAAAGCCTTAAGAAACTTACACAGTTTGAAAGAGACGAAAGAGGCTGAGTTTACTCAGTTGATTGAGTCAATTCCAAACAGTAATTTTTTTGAGCAACGGAACTTTTGTTCCAACAAGTAACATTATTAAACTGAAGAGTTTGATCATGGCTCAGATTGAACGCTGGCGGTATGCTTAACACATGCAAGTCGAACGGTAACAGCAAGAGCTTGCTCTTGGCTGACGAGTGGCGGACGGGTGAGTAACGCG
>Ga0316204_10004839_pt1 | contig 23484 bp, 28 predicted proteins | sample 6monrhotite_MG_2_FD_205661 | JGI IMG/M metagenome (GOLD analysis project Ga0316204, IMG submission 205661) | Microbial mat bacterial communities from mineral coupon in-situ incubated in ocean water Damariscotta River, Maine, United States -... | ecosystem: Environmental > Aquatic > Marine >... | reverse complement strand
TATGGTGAAATATTAGAGGTAAAAACATGAATGTATTTATTCAAATTTTTTATTAAGTTGTTCGAAGATGCTTTAGGCACCCCACCTTATCCCCCTAGACATTAAGCACTCACACCATTTGAATTTTAATGAAATCATTTCATGTAACAAATTTTTTTAGGGATAAAATAAAAAATCTAAATTTTCTTGTTCATTAAATTTATATCCTAGCGCTTTATATCCTTTCTCTCGTTTCTTCCACATACGTTGTAGTGTCGGGAAATCATCAATGAAATCGTAAACTTGAATAACAGTTTTACTACTCCATTCTCGCTGAATTCGTCCAGCATATTGCGCTAAAATTCCTTTCCAAGCTATCGACAATCTTTATACCCTTATCAGTCATCATTTTAGCAAGTAATTCAATCTGCTCTTTTCTTTCGGTAAGCACCATGACAGATCTCTCATTATTAACGGACTGCTTGATGCTGTTAACAATCATTTCATTTCTGGCCTGATCACAAACTAAGTGTTTATAAACTTGAGATATATGTGGCTTAGTTTCAGGAATTAACCATTCTGGAGGAAAACTAGTATCAGTCTTAACCACCTTCACATGTTGTTCAAAGCTACTGGTAGTTGTTGCCGCCTTTAAAATATGAAAGGAAAAGGTCAATTTTAGATTCAGGAGAGGCGTGTAGATTAAAATTTTGAGCTAAGTCAGTTTCATGTTGTGTTATTAACTTTTGGCGTTTAATAAGCAAAGCAAGCCGCTCTTCATCTAATAATTGAAGGCGAACATCTATTTCGGCAAGTTTATTAATATGGCTTTCAGGCATGATTATAATCCTACCAAAATACGATTAGAAATGTTTTGTGAGATCCATGTGTTGATGAAAAATACGAGCAACATCAATGCCGTTATCACTGACTTGATAGAACACAATATGCTTTTCTACAGGAAAGTTTCTGGCACCATTATAAGCATCATTTCTTTCTTTGCCGAAGTCAGGGTATTGAGCTAGTTTCAATAATGCAGCATCTATAGTTTGAGCATATACTTTTGCCTGTGTGCTCCCCAAGATTCAATTGTGGTTAAAATTATTTTGAATAAATCCTCTTCAGCTAAAGGAGATAACCTATAGCTCGACATTGACCCCCTTGCTTGTAGACTTTCCATCTACTGAGCTGAAGGCTTGTTCAAATATATCCATCACACTATGCTTTGATGATTCGCCAGCAGCTAGCTGTTCAAATCCTTTAGCTACCTCTTTTGTAGTATTTCAAGTTGCTTGTTTTTGGCAACGTCTTTTTCAAATAACAGTCTCAATCCATCACGGATCACTTCACTTGCGGAGGTATATAAGCCATCAGATACCTTTTCAGTGATTCTTCTTTCGAATTCTTTACCTAAAGTAATATTTATAATTAGTACTCCAATGACCACATGCTCACATTGTGTGCATGATATGCGCGCAATTCAAGTTTATTAACTAGTTTAGGACTATTTTATATTGCTGTATCAATTTTAAAGTCTTCATGAAGCTTGCTCCAATGGGTCTTCAATTCTGCTTTGTGCCCATCATCCATTGGCAGAGTCTTAAGCGCTTCAGGCCAAAACTCTCTTGCCTTACTTAGTGTGTCGTCCAAATGTGGCTTTATTGCCCGCCATGGGATACCTGATTTATTCGCCCACGATTGAAAGTGTTGCAATGAAGCTAGGTACCACTCCTTTGTTTTACCAAGATTGAGTGCGTACTGGCTTTCGTTTTCGATATAAACGCTGGTTGTCACAATATCGTAGGCAGGAGAAATACGTGGTGTGATCTTATCGGGGTATAGAAAGCTCCAGTTCTTTAGGTGTGCGTCTCCGTTTGCCAACAGAATATTTACCAGTAATCGCCTTGCGAACTGTTGAGCGTCGGCTAGAGCGTCACCAGAAAAGTCATAAATGACTTTGCCGATATTCTCATAATTAGCACCAGTGTATTTTTCGTGCGGGTATTTGACCAGAATCTGCGCAAAATCTTCCATGTGGATACGCTGATCACCTGCGCGATCAAATCGTTTGATAGCGAAGGCTAGCTTCTCATCGGGTAAATTGATTTGCGGAAGATTATCGAGCTTATCCAGCTCTACAAGTTTAATTTCGGGAATATCAACGCCAACCAGCGCGGCCAGTGACATTGCAGTATATTCATTTAGTGGTACAAATTTATGTTTAGTTGATGGTGTCTTGATAATCCAGTCACCCAGAACATCACCCTTGGATAAATTATAGCGCCCATCCTTTTCTTTCATGGAAAATTTCATTTGCACGCCAGCCAAGGAAAATTTGCTTTCTCTTCCCTTTATACCAAGGGCACCTTTATCAAATTTAACCGCCTTGGCCTTTCCGTGCATGTTGAGCACATAATCTGGAACATCTTTTGGTTCCATGGGCGTGGCTTCGATAGCTCCCGGTAAATCTGCGCCCAAATACGAGAGAATGTGAAATTCATTGTCGATATGCACCTTCAGGCCTTGCGCAATAAGCTCTCGTAAAGAACCTTCTGGCAGCAAGTTTGAAAGTACAGGATGTAACCGTTGATTTCGTGTCCATGGCTCAGCCATCAGTCTGTCTGCATTCGGAAATTTGGGGTGGGTAATCAAGCTGAATGTCGGGCGGTTAGAATTGTTTTTAAACTCACCTGCCATACTCAACACATTGCGACCATTCTTAAAGCCTGCGAGGTAGCCGATCAGTGCTCCATGGATAGTAAGTTTTAAGACACTCACTTCATCATTTGTATCTGTGCTCACTCATTTTCTCCCAATAATCCTTGCCATGGATCATCACTTAGCGACTTACCTTTTTCTTTAGCTGATTGACTTGGTAGGTTAGATGCTTTGGATCCGTCAGCTAGCAAGGCCAACACGGCATTTAACTTCTCTTGTGGAATGAGTAGCAATTCGCTTTTAAGCCCTTTAGCAATCAGCTCAAGAGTATCGAGCCTTGGATTGCCTTTGGATTCCAGCCGCTGATATTGCTGGCGCGATATGCCCACGCGTAGCATCATATCGTGCTGCTTAAGTGACAACGCTATGCGACGTTTTTTGATCTGTTGGAGTACTGAATTCATTATGAAACACATATATTGCTATTTTCAAATAAGAAGCATATTAGTTTCTTTTTTTTATTTTAGCAATATATATGTTTCCTTTGTGTATTTAGAATTTATTGCACGATAAAAGCAACCAATATATTGCTATTCTGTACAGTAGGTAAAGTCATCTCTAGTTCGTAAAAAAACTTTCTATGTTTTACAACTCTATCTTCTCAGAATTACGCTTTTTTGATTAAAAGGGTGACAAACTTCTCAAAAAAAGCAATTATTGAGAAGGAATGTATTTGTGTGTTCAATATAACGAGGTTTTGTGAAGATGTTACCCCCACTGCCGCCCAAAAGCGACGTTGAATCTCCGACTGTACTTAAGGCTCTTATTCACGCTCATCGTCATCTAGCTGAGTTAAAAGGTATTGCAAAAACCATCCCAAACGAGAGCATGTTAATTTCTACACTTGCTTTACAAGAAGCCCAAAGCAGTTCAGAAATTGAAAATATCATTACCACCCAAGACAAATTGTACAAATTCACGCTTCAAAATGAACAAGTTGATTCAACGACCAAAGAAGTCGCCTTCTACGCTAACGCGCTTCAACTTGGCTATGAACACGTGAAAAAATCACATTCATTAACTCTGAATACTATTATTGAAATGCAAGCGATACTAGAGGGAAATAACGCGGGAATGCGCAAAACATCAGGCACTGTGCTTAAAAAAGAACGCACCGGTGAGATTGTATTTCAACCACCATCACCTGAGACTATTGCACCATACATGTCATCATTAGAGCTATTCATGAACACTGAACAGCAATTAGACCCACTTGTCTGCATGTCACTTATTCATCATCAATTTGAGACTATCCACCCCTTTTATGACGGTAACGGCCGTACAGGACGGATCATCAATATTCTGTATTTAGTTCAACAAGGTCTATTGGACACCCCTATTTTATATCTCAGTCGATATATCAATCATACCAAAGATGACTACTATCAGCTTTTACAGCAAACCAGAGACAATGGTAATTGGGAACCTTGGTTGGTTTATATGCTAAAAGCGGTTTCCAGCACAGCGAAACATACCACCATTTTGATTGAAAAAATTAGTCAGTTACTGGCTCAGCAAAAGCAGCTTATTCGAGGCGATTATAAATTTTATAGTCAAGATCTAATGAATAACCTGTTCTCACACCCATACACAAAAGTCGCTTTCTTAGAAAAAGACCTGAATGTCTCGAGGGCAACGGCAACCCGTTATTTGGAAGCGCTTAGTAAAGGTGAGATATTGGAAAAGCACAAGTTGGGAAAAGAGAGTTATTATGTAAATAACGCCTTGGTGAATATACTATTTAATTTACCGCCCATCGAATAACGCGTGATACTCCCCCAAATATGCAGGACTATGTTGGCTCTTGATAGGTAGCCAAAATAACTATGCCACTTCAGTCACTGTGTCTTTGAACAAAATCAGAGACACAGCAAAAAACCATTAAAAAAGCCCACAGACCATAAAACCTGCGGGCTTTAAAAGTGTCACATTGCAAGCTTATGCAATGTTATGCACGGCTATGCAATTTAATGCATTTACATCATGCCGCCCATATGGCGTATATGCCATTGATAATAAATGAAAAATAAAAAACTTTGGAAACGGTACCCCGCTTTATATCCCCTTCAATAATGCAAATCTGGCAATAAAATACCTATCACATTAGACTATCTACCCCATAACGATGATAACGGTGCTGCCCAAATGTTTTCACCGAGTGGCATAGTTTCGGTACCGTCATATAACAACAGGCCTGTTTTAAAATGATTACCAGCGAGCCCTGCCAACTTTTTTAATCCTTTTAAGTCTTTCTCGGTAACAGTAGCAGACGCTTTGACTTCAACCCCAACAATATCTCCTATCGTATTTTCAATTACAAAATCTACTTCAACTTTATCAGCATCTCGGTAATACATAATGCGATAATTACCGTCAGAATTTGTAGTATGTTTGAGAAGTTCGCCATAAACGAATGTTTCAAGTACATTGCCGAATCGAGTTTTATCTAGTTGAATTTCATCTGTTGTTAAATCAAGCAGTGTGCTCAACAAACCTGAATCAATAAATTGTAGCTTTGGGGTTTTGACGACACGATTGAGCCGATTGCGAGACCAAACGTCTATTCGTTTTAGTAAATACATTTGCTCAAAAATGCCGATATATCTGGATGTTGTCTTACCATCAAGGCCGACTTGACCGCCAAGTTTACTATAATTACACATTTGACCCACAGTCTGGCATAGCGCACTTAGAAAACGAGGTAATTGATCAAGTTTATCAATATTTGCAATATCTCTAACATCCCGCTGAATAATAGCGTCAATGTACTGTTGTGACCATTTGGCTCGTCTGCGACTTGTTTCTCGTGCCACCGATTCTGGATAACCACCTTTTAGAACACGATCAATAAGCTCAGCACCAACTGATAGCTGCGCAGCCTCAAGAATGTGCCCTTTAAACGCGTTATCGATCCAATTAGCAGTTTGTAGCTCTATTTCGCTTTGAGACAGAGGTAATAAAGATAAAGTTTCCATTCGTCCGGCCAACGAATCAGCAACCTTTGGCATTGTCATTAAGTTTGCAGATCCGGTAAGCAAGAATCGCCCTGGACGCCTATCTTCATCTACACTCTTTTTAATCGCTAATAGTAATTCTGGAGCGCGTTGAATTTCATCAATAACAACCTTGTCTATATCTCTTATCATGCCAACTGGATCGTTTTTAGCGGAAAGAAGTGTTAACTGATCATCTAATGTCATGTACTTCATTCCCTGCTCAACCGATATTTGCTTAACTAGGGTTGTTTTGCCAGCCTGACGTGGTCCCGCGAGTAAAGTGACGGGTGTATCTTGTTGTGCTTCGAGTAGACGAGGCTTGATGAGTCGAGAATACATATCTATTTTATCCACAATAACATTTCGCGTTAATTTGGGATTATGCTAACGTAAATTACGGAATTAAACTACTTGCATTTCGGAATGTGGGCTGTTGCATTCTGGCGAGACTAAGCTAGTTAACCGCAGTGATGAATCTTAAAAAACAAAGAGCATATAAGATTTTGACTTACTTTAATCTATTAAAAAAGCCCGCAGATTATAAAACCTGCGGGCTTTAAAAGTGTCACATTGCAACCTTACACAATGTTATGCATGGCTATGCAATTACATCATGCCGCCCATGCCACCCATACCGCCGCCCATGCCGCCCATATCAGGCATTGCAGGTGCTGCTTCAGTGGGGGCATCGGCAATCATCGCTTCGGTAGTGATCATCAAACTTGCGATTGATGCTGCAAACTGAAGTGCAGAACGTGTGACTTTAGTTGGGTCAAGAATACCCATTTCTATCATGTCGCCGTACGTGTCGTTACCAGCGTTGTAACCATAGTTGCCAGTACCGTTTTTCACTTCGTTGGTCACAACCGATGCTTCTGCGCCAGCGTTAGCGGCGATTTGACGCATAGGTGATTCCATAGCTCGAAGTAATAATTTGATACCCAGTGTTTGTTCTTCGTTGTCGCCTTTAAGATCGCCAACTATAGCGGCTGCGCGTACAAGAGCTACACCACCACCTGCTACAACACCTTCTTCAACAGCTGCGCGAGTAGCGTGAAGCGCGTCTTCAACCCGGGATTTTTTCTCTTTCATTTCAACTTCGGTGGCTGCGCCAACTTTGATTACCGCAACACCGCCAGCTAGTTTAGCTAGACGTTCTTGCAGTTTTTCTTTGTCGTAGTCAGAAGTCGATTCTTCCACTTGAGCTCGGATTTGTGCAATACGACCTTTAATAGCATCTTCTTCGCCAGCGCCATCCACTATGATGGTGTTGTCTTTGTTTACTACTATACGTTTAGCCGTACCTAAGTCTTCTAATGTTACTTTTTCAAGTTCAAGACCGATTTCTTCAGAAATGACCGTACCACCCGTTAAAGTAGCGATGTCTTGAAGCATAGCTTTACGACGGTCACCAAAACCAGGTGCTTTAACCGCTGCTACTTTAACGATACCGCGCATGTTGTTAACTACTAATGTTGCAAGGGCTTCGCCTTCAACATCTTCAGCGATGATCAACAATGGCTTAGACGATTTAGCGACAGCTTCAAGGGTAGGTAACATTTCGCGAATGTTAGAGATTTTTTTATCAACCAATAGGATGAACGGGCTTTCTAGTTCAACTGTGCCGTTTTCTTGGTTGTTCATAAAGTAAGGAGACAAGTAGCCACGGTCGAACTGCATACCTTCAACCACTTCTAGTTCGTTTTGAAGTGCTTGACCTTCTTCAACAGTGATAACGCCTTCTTTGCCTACTTTATCCATAGCTTCGGCGATTAAGTCGCCTACTTCTGAATCAGAATTAGCAGAGATAGTACCAACCTGGGCAATGGCTTTGCTGTCTGCACAAGGTACAGATAACGTTTTTAGGGCTTCAACGGCAGCAATCACTGCTTTGTCGATACCACGTTTAAGATCCATTGGGTTCATACCCGCAGCAACAGACTTAAGACCTTCAGTTACGATAGCTTGCGCCAATACAGTTGCTGTGGTTGTTCCGTCACCGGCTTCGTCGTTAGCTTTAGACGCTACGTCTTTAACTAATTGTGCGCCCATGTTTTCGAACTTATCTTCTAATTCAATTTCTTTGGCCACAGTCACACCATCTTTAGTGATGGTAGGTGCACCGAATGATTTGTCTAAAATAACGTGACGGCCTTTAGGGCCAAGGGTTACTTTTACTGCATTTGCAAGAACATTAACACCGGCTAACATTTTCGCGCGGGCGTCTTGAGAAAAACGAACTTCTTTAGCTGCCATGATGATTATTCCTCTAAAATTCTGTTAATGGATTGGGTTTATTCGACTACTGCTAAGATGTCGTTTTCGCTAAGAATAAGCACTTCTTCGCCATCTAGTTTCTCAGTCTTTACCCCATAGCCATCGCTGAAAATTACGATGTCCCCGATTTTAACGTCGACCGCTTTCACGTCGCCGTTGTCTAATACACGACCATTACCTACAGCGATAACTTCGCCGCGAGTTGATTTTTCTGCTGCAGAGCCTGTTAATACAATACCACCTGCAGATTTACTTTCTTGTTCGTGACGCTTAACGATAACGCGATCGTTTAAAGGACGAATTGCCATTTTCAAATCTCCTGAAAATTCCAATGTTAATGATGCTTTGTGCCTTTTAAGTAAAGGCGGTGATTAAGCAGAAGACGCATCGTCTGCTTAGAATTAATTTCTAATAGAACTTTGTTCTGCGTCCAGAGATGGGGTTAGCAGAAGTGATCTCAAGGCTTTCTTTACAAAAAAGTGAAATAAATGCGATGTTTTCCGGTATAAATTTGACATAGGATACGGGAATAACTTTACAGGACTCTAAAAGTGGGATCTTTTGTCGATGTCCCAGAGTACATATTCAAACAGCATTAATAGGTGCTTACTAGAGGATTCATTTTGGTTGTAATACATAGTCGGCTTAGCCTAGTAAAATATTGGGCAACAATATTGATAGTTGTGGCGAGTGCCAACATCCAAGCACAACAGGAAATTGCCTTAGAAGATGATATGCGCCCCGTATGGGAAGCAGGTATATTTGCAGCGGCTTTCAATTCACCGGAATACCCCGCTGCCGATCAAAGTCAGACTAACGTTTTTCCCTCCCCATACTTTATTTACCGAGGTGAAACCTTACGTATTGGTGACGGCTCAATTGCGCGGGCAGTCGCAATAGATAAAATTTGGTATGAGTTGGATTTATCTTTAGCCGCTTCATTTGGTGCAAACTCCGATGACAATTTTGCAAGAGAAGGTATGCCAGATTTGGATTTTATTTTTGAGCTTGGGCCGCAGCTAAAACTGCGTTTATCCAAATTTGAATTTGAGCAGCATGGCAAAGGAGAGTTGTTTTTAAATCTGCAAGCCCGCGCAGCATTTTCTACTGACTTTTCAGGTATCAATAAACGAGGTTACGTTTTTCAACCGGTTTTTAGTTATCGCCAACGAGGTTGGTTAAGCGAAAAAACGGCCTTGTCTGTTAGCCTATCACCTACATGGGCAACCGAAAAGTTACATGACTATTTCTACCAAGTTGATAGCGATTTTGTAACACAGCAACGCCAAGCATATGATGCAAAAAGTGGTTATTTAGGTACCGACTTATCTATTGGTTTGTCATTTAACGCCACGAAAGATATTCGAATATTTACCTTCGCCCGCACATCCCTGCACTCAGGTTCCGCCAATGAAGATAGTCCACTTTTTCGAGACAAGAGCACGTATTCCTATGGTGTTGGCATGGTTTGGCGGTTGTGGGAGAGTGAAGAGAAGGTGTCTGGGCGTTAGATAAGGCGATGATATCTAAAGCATATACCCGTCTCCCTTGAACCTAGATTCCGCAGTTAAACCACGAGAAATAGCGGCATCCACTGATGCGCTTGGCTATGGAGGAAAAGTTCTCATCACCAATAAGGTGACTACGAATTTTCCCCCTAACGCCAATCACACCATTGGCTACCACTCTTTCCACGAGTTCAACCGCGGAATCTAGGTTGAAGCTGCAGCGTTGTTGGCTGCTCTCACTCACCCCAATCACTTAGTACGCCTAAGCTCATGGGGCTGAGTTCCTTTGCCGCCTAGCTGCAACTCCAATGGCTTTGGGTATAGACCAAGCCATTTAAGAATTTTAAATGGCTTGGTTTTTAGTTATTCATCCACTTTATAACAATACAAGATCACTCATTGTGTAATTAGCGGCGTCACATTCTTCACCACCCCCATTGATAAAATACTGTTCAGGTATTCCCATGGAGCTAAAAACGGGTAATTCGAGAGGTTCACTGGCGCTTAAACCAGCTTCTATGGGCATGAGTTTTAACTCTAGGTCAATCTCGCTATACAGTTCATCTATGGTTTTGTAGTCAGTGATGTTGCTAAGGAAGGTTTCGTCATCTATGTCATACACGGTATTGATCGCGTCATCGATGACAGAAATGGTGACAATTGGAGTGGGGGCAAAAGTCGGGCAGTCGCTAAAGCTCACATTAAATTGAAATTGATAATTTGATGTATTGTTGGCTTGCCATATGACGTATTGATCATTTAATTGGTTAAGTAGATCGTTTTTTCTTGTGTCTGAAATTACCTTAAATTCGCATTGCGCATCAAACTGAGCATCAGGAAGAGTGGATAACTCTGAAAAGCCTAAAGATTCTGCTGTAGCTAAGTCTTTATCGTGAATGGTGAAAATATTAATTGAGCCGGTCTGTGAACCACATGATTCAGTATAGCCCATACCGTCATGACCTTTTTGCGAGCAGTGTAATTCGATATCTTTATCAATAAGCAACTTGCCGTGAGTTTTTACCGAGATGGCCCCAGTATTTTCGCAACTAATTGCTTGATCGTCTTGATACACACGAACATGCTGTTCGCCGTCTAAATCGATTATGTTGTCGTTACAGGCAGTCAAACTCAAACAAATTAATCCAAAAGCGAGTCTAGAGTTCTTAGGCATGACATTTCCTTTTTAGTATAAATTAATGGCCTAGATAGTAATCACTGTAGACAATTATTTCTGCTGTTAATTGATACTGAATGTAAAAAAATGCAATCCACTGCAATAATCTACTTAAAAGTGGAAATGTTTACATCACTAAGAATAGATAGAATAAGGCATCGGCCGCGCGGCGGGCGCATTACCGATTGAAAGGCCAAAATGGCTATACCATGAGTTCACAAATGTTCTTCAAACACCATTCGCTGCACTAGGTTATGCACGACATTTACGGACTTTAGAGGTGTTTTGTTGTATCCATATTTTTGTGCAGGACTCTAAGGATTGTTATGCCTTTTAAGGTAAAGGTGTAATATAAAATATGACTGGCATAGGGAAAGCTAAACAGCGCTTGGCGAAGTTCATTTCTGGGCCTGCCAATTTGGGGTGTTTCAGCTAAACGACTAGCGAGTAAGTTAAGACCATTAACATAATTTCTAGCTTGTGGTTTATCCCACTTTGCTAGGGTGTATAACACTATATTATCAAGATCTTCTAGTGCTTCAGGCGTAAAGCTGTAGTTAGGCATTATCTATAGTGTGCATCAGCTTATTAATCGCATCTTGCCCGTCAATTACTTTCCCTGCCTTTAGGCTATCAAAGCCTTTTTCCAGTTCCATCTTTAAGACCCTTTCTTTTAACGCTTGGATCTCTTGATATTCTTTAGCCGACATCACCACAGCTACGGGTTTGTCGTGTCTGGTGATCCAAACAGGCTCTTGTTGCACTTTTAACACCACATCACTAAATGACTTTTTAGCATCGGTGGAATTGATTGAATCCATAGGTAGGTCTTCTATGTTTGTGATAACTATTTTGTACATAATAGTCATTATGTACAAAATGTACTAATTTTTGTTGATGGTAATTATATGGAATTGTTGGGTAAGTGGTTTTGAGGGAGTATTGAGGCGAGGAAAGTCAAAAGCATCGATGATGCCGACCATGAGTTTTTAATGGCTTCGCCACAAAGGTATGCGCTAGCGCTTACTGGCTTCCCTGCCAGTTTTTGACTCGAATCCCTTCGAGCCAGTTACTCTTTTTATAAAGTGCATCCTTGCACTTTATCTTTCAGGCCAGCTGAAGCTGTTCCATATTTATCCCGTAAATATGGTCAACAGCAAAAAAGAGTAACCAGACAAAATGGTCTGGAACCATTTTGAACATCTGCAAGATGGCCCGAAGGGCAAAGTACAGGACGTACTTTGTAAAATGCCGCTCGCTACCAAACCAAAGTTTTTAACCGCACAAACTTTAAATGCGGGAACCACAGCAGTGGCGGAGCCACCAAAGAATAAAATCGGTGTAGACAATAATTAACGTACATGTCCCGTTCATTTCACCATCAATTTCATTTGTAAAATTGTAAAGCATGCGCAGCGCATGATCTTAAGCTCGGTTTAATTGAGAACATCACAGATTTACAACATTTGTTCAAAATTGAAAGTTTGTTGCTATTATCATATATGTCCTGTTAGCGTACTTACATACCAATCGATGCATTTGAATTAATCCGGCATTGCCGTATACTTGTTGTATGATTTTTATAGAAACTAGTATATTCACAAAAATCTTACCCAATTACCTTTCTGATGATGATTACCGAGGGTTGCAATCGTATCTTTTACAAAAACCTGATGCTGGTGATATTGTCCGTGGCTCTGGTGGAGTAAGGAAAGTTCGCTGGGCTGTTTCTGGTCGAGGAAAAAGTGGTGGAATACGCGCAATCTATTATTGGAAGAAATCAGAACATGAAATTTGGATGCTAACGATGTATAGCAAATCTGAAAGGGCGACAATTTCTGGTAATGTCTTAAAACAAATAGCGGAGGCAATTGATCATGAATAATCGTGATATTGGATTAGAAATTCTTGAAGGGTTAGATGAGATTAAACAATTCAAAAGTGGCAATGCTCAACTAAAAACAACTGAATTGTCTGAACCATCTAAACCTAAAATAATCAGAGCAAAACTAAAATTATCACAGTCAGCATTTGCCGGTTTGCTTGGTGTAAGCATGCGGACATTACAAGACTGGGAGCAAGGGCGTAGAAGCCCTCAAGGTCCTGCATTAGCGCTTCTTCGTATTGCAGAACAGCATCCAGAAGTTTTTGCTGATTTACACTAAAACACGTAATAAATCCGTCAAGAACCTGTTGGCCTTACACATATGGAAAAGTTAACGTGAGTGTTCTGATAGCGTTCCACAAAATAACCGGCGAGCCTTGAGTCGAGGGTAAATCAAAAGCATCGACGTTGCCGACTCAGGGGGTTGAATGGCTTCGTCAAAATTAACGTGTGTGTCGTGTTAATTGCTTCTGTCAATTGCTCTCTTTGAGGTTCAATCTTTTTGTTCTTGTGTCCAGTCTTCAAGCTGAAGACCGATGACGCGTTTAAACTCTCTAGTATTATTAGTCACTAAAATGCAATTGCTTGCCATCGCGTGGCCAGCTATAGCAGTATCATTCGCACCGATAGGCGTGCCTTTGTCACTTAAATCTTTCATTATGACTGTACTCGCTTCTACCGCATATTGATCCCAAGCAAAAACACTGTCTATGCGAGACATAAATTCATCAACGATAATATTATGTTTGGGTGAAGCTTTCTTACCGATGGCACCAAAGCGCATTTCAGCATAAGTGATCGCTGAAACCACAATGCGATCTTTATTCTCCACATGAGCTTGTAACACTTTTAATAAATACAATGGGCGCTCACGCATAATAAAAGAGCAAATATTTGTGTCTAACATGTAGGTTTTTTTCAAAGCTTAACCCTACCGCTTTCAACAACGTCTGAGCGCTGCGTCATAAAATCATCGTCGGCTTTCTTTACATCGACAAAACTGCCCCAGGACTTACGTTTTGGGGTTAATACAATAGAGTCACCTTGACGAGTGATCTCCACCTCGTTAATGCCCTCGAACTCTAACTCTTTCGGAATACGTACCGCTTGGCTTTTGCCATTGATAAATAGTGATGCTGTCGCCACAAATAAAACCTTGCATATGTCGTGTATATGCTAAGTGTAGTGTTCTTATGGCATATGTCAAACATATACATGAGACTTGTTGCTTCGCCGTTGTAGGCTCATTATTTTGAATGGCTTAGCCAGAATGAACGTGCGTGTCCTGATAGCGTACTGTTATGGCGAAGCCTTTTATGCGCTGCGCTTATCAAGCATATGCTTCGCATACTGTCATCCATGACATTTTTCAAACGAATCCCTTCGTCCAACCTACTTTTTTGCTACAGCCAAAAAAAAGTAGGTAAAAAAGGCCGCTCGCCAAACTATGTTCTTCATCCAATTATCTGGCAAATTTAGCAGGTCGTTTGTACACGTTCCTAACCAACCTGATGTATACGCTTCGAATTAGTCACTCATACTTCCATGATAATCAGCACCCAATCTCGACTTCTCGACAATTGCTCCTGCATTGTTCTACCTTCCGCCTTCCATGGCGGTCGCTTGTCGAGCTGTTCAACTGGGCGAAGCCGTGCTTCTTAGGAATCCAGTTTCACCCATATAAATTGCCCTACGAAATTCACAAAATAATTGGCGAACATAAATGCGAGGGTAAATCAAAAGAAAAGAGCATCGGCTTTGGCGACTAAGATTATTGCTTGGCTTTGCCAATGATTAACATGCGTGTCCTGATAATTTGGATTTTGCTGTAACCGAAGTCGATATTACAAAAAGAGAACGAAGCAAGAAAGTTGGCTATGTATTTTTGCCAGGAGTTAGTTGCAGCGAAGTTGACAGATATAGCGGCTCGATTTCATTTGAGTCATGTGGGTTCTGTGAGCTTTATTACCCACCAAATCCGCAAACGCGCGAGAGAAAACAGTCAGTTTGGGACACGAGTTGAGGAATTGATCAAGAGTATTGTGAAGCAAGCAACTTGACCCCTTTTTCTGACCCCTTTTTTCTTGTGACGACCTGCTAAACATCTGAAATAATTGGCGAACATACATGCGAGGGTAAATCAAAAGAAAAGAGCATCGGCTTTGCCGACTAAGAGTTTTGAATCGCTTCGCAAATAATTAACATGCGTGTCCTGTTAATTCGTTAATTGATTGGATCGCAGATGATCTGCTTCCAGCGGTACATCACTTAATTGGCTATCTCGCGCGGCGTCCGCATGCCAATTATCCTACTGAATTCACAAAATAACCGACGAGCATTGAGTCGAGGGAAAATCAAAAGCATCGGCGTTGCCGACTGAGAGTTTTGAATGGCTTTGCCATTAATTAACGTGCGTGTCCCGATAGAGGTTTTTATCACATAGTTTTTTATTATTGACAACAATACGTTATTACATAATACTGTTCATATGTACAGCATTGGTTGTTGTGAATTATTCTGTCATTATTGTTTGATATTCAGGCTCAGGGATTGACTTGGTATACCCTTCTAAATCCTCAGAGTAACTTCAAACAACAATGGGTTACGTACATTGGTCAAACTTCATGAAGTCTCCCCTCGGGAGCAAGATGGCAGGGACACGTTAGCCAGATATAAAGCTCAAACAAAAGCAGCAGGCTTAGCTAGTCTAGAAATATTAGAAAATAGAGCAGTAGACCGTATTTTTTGTGATTGGCATGATGATTTTGTTGTCAGAAAAATTATAGATGGAAAAGCGGTATATCATTTCTTTCAAGTGAAAACCAAACGGAAGCAGAACTATCAATGGTCTCTAATAGAGCTTATTGGGGTAAATAACACGAATAGGAAAAAGGACTCTGCGGATGTTATTTCAGAAAGTTACGTAGGTAAGTTGTTAGTGCATACTGTAAATTTTTACGATACTTGCGAGCGCGTTGTATTCCTTACAAATATATATGTCAAAGATGAGGTTGAAGGCTTACTTGAAGCTATTAGTAAAAAAAATTATTCCCACAAAACATTAGCAAAATTGTTTCAATACTTTGATGAATCCTTTTGTGATGCTAATGGTCTTTATAGTGAAGATGAAATAAAGAATTTTATATCAAAGTTCACAATTGAACAGGGTGCGGAGTACATAAAAATAGTTGGTGATAATTTTGAAACATTAGCAAAAGCAAAAATTTTTGAATATAGCGAAATAGATTTAGAACACATTGAAGCAAAGGAGATTTTGGAGAATTTATTAACGTTAATTGACAGTAAAACCACTGGCGTTTTGCCTGAGAGCCTCAGCGAAGATGAATTAGATAAACTAACAGGAATTGGTTTGGATGATTTGCTAAGTATTTTAAGTTTATCAAAGATTGCTTTTCAAAGTTTGGTCAATGGCGGCGATACAAAAGCGTTGAAAAATCTTTCAATTCTTCAGCGCATTTTAAAGAGATCAAATACTCCTGAACATATGATCAATTTTGCTGCCCAATGTAAGACGGAATGGGACATTTGGTACATGAAGAATAGGCACAATGTTCCTGAATACGATATGAATATACTAGAGTCAAGTCTTTCAGAAGCTATTGAACGAACAATGATCTCAGGTAATATATTTATAGCTCTCGACTCCACGGTTGAGAACATACTGCAAGCAGTTGAAAAGAAACCTAATTTAAAACATTTATCAAGAGAGACTGTTTTAGGTGGGTTATTTTCTGTGATGGTGAGGTCACACTAATATGGATTTTGAAAGTTTTTGCAAAGAAGCCAAAAGACTAAATTTGACATTAAATTCAGATGATGTCGAACAAGTTATCCCGCCAAGACTAGATAATGAAGCACTATTCCATTTGCCATTTATCTCTATGGTGATTCTTTTAATGACTAAAGATGCACGAAAACCTAAAATACCAGATTTAGGGCAATTGGTGGGGGACTGTTTTGAGCGAACGTTTACTGCATACAAAAGTTCATCTCAACATTTAAGTTGGTCAGCAAACCTAAGGATAAGAACTGTAAAAGCTCTGTCTTTTCTAGAATTATCTAAATTAATAATTGTTGAAAACCGAAAAGGCAAGGTAACAGCAACTGAACTAGGGAAAAAGGTCGTAAATGATGCTATTGAAGCTAACTCGGACTTGTCTTACAACCTTCTGACAATGCAACGAAACTACAGAAACATATGTAAAGAAAGGCAAATGGAACTTGAGTTACTATGAAACTTAAAAGCATACAAATAACTCCTAGTGGCGAAAATGGTTGGGGAACTAAAGAGTTAAAGTTTTCAGATGCTGTTACCCAATTATACGGTCCTAATGGAACAGGAAAAACTCCGCTTATTAAGTCATTGGCATATTGTTTGGGTTATCCAAGCGTTTTTAGAAATGACATTTATGCTAAATGTCATAGTTCCGTCCTTACAATTACTCATGATAATAAAATTTATAAATTGGAGAGATTGTTTTCAGACGACTTCGATATAGTCGTTCATGAGCCAACTAAGACCAAACAAAATTTTTATAACGAGCAAGATTATAGCAAGTATCTATTTGAGCTACTAAATTACGACTTTCCTCATTTAATCAGTATAAGAAGCGAAGCTACCCGTCCTTATTTATCCTTACTGTTACCAATGTTCTATGTTGGACAAGATCAGGGTTATGATGGATTTTACAAGCCACCTGCAAATTTTATTAAAGACCAATTTGAGGAAATGGTAAGGTTAGCTGCTAAGTTTCCTCTCAAAAACTCTTTTAGTAAACGAAAGAACGCAATTGACGCAAAAGCAGCCGAAGAAAGTGCGCGTAAGAAAAGTCATCAAATAAAAAGTTTATATGAACAACTTTTGAATGATACAGACGTTGGTGCGCTTTCTCTTGAAAAAATAGAAGAACAAATCTTAATTTTTAAAGCTGAGATAGAAAGAGTAAAAAGTGGAAACAACATAAAGGCTGATACAACTAGCAGTATTGACAAATTGATTTCCTCAAAAATGCAGCAAGCAAGAGAAGTAGATGATGAACTTAAGGCTCTTGAAAAGAAGTGCCAAAGCATTAATTCAGTTCAATCGGAAATTGAAGCTGAGATTAATACATTATCTTTAAACGAAGAGTCTCGTAGAATATTTATGTCGTTTTCTGAAATTTGTTCCGTCCAGGGATGCGGGTTGTTTCTCGGAAGTAACGCGTCATATGGCAAGAACTTATTATATTTAAAAGACCAGATTAAGGATTTAGTTGTAAGTGCAGAGGCTGCTCAATTACGAGTTGAAATTTTGAAATCCACAATGGGTACACACCTAAATGATGTTGAAGATTTGAACCGGGAGCGTGAAAAAGCACAAGAGGAAGATAATATAGACGTTGTAGTGGATTCCATGCATAGAACTATTTCTGAAATAATAGAACTTGAAATTACAAAGAAAGAAATTGAAAGCCTAAATGAACTTGAAGCTAGATACATAGAGGCTGAAAATGACCTAAATTATGCGATTAATAAGTTAGAAGCGCAATCTAACGCTCCAAATAAGTCATCATTAGATATCATTAAGTTTAAATCAAACCTTAAATCTTCAATTCTTAAATGGGTCGAAGTAATTAAAACTAAAAACATTGCAAAAGAGATTGAATTTGTCGATGGATTTAAACCAAATTATGGAGACGAAAAACTAAAGCAATTGTCGGGAAGTACGCATTTACGAGCAGTTTTATCTTTCCACGCCGCTTTGTTTGAACAGCTAATTCAGTGCCATCATGATGGAATAAGGTTTTTAATTTTAGACACACCAGGTCAGCATGATATTTCTGCTGTGGATTTAGACTTGTATATCACTGCACTGAAAAGTCTTGCTGATAAATTTGATATCCAAATTGTGTTTTCTACTACAACCTATAAATATGAGGCCAAAGGAAATGATATCGATTGGCTTCCTACTTATTTTGATGAAGGATTTGAACAGAAAATGTTTATGGGTAAACAGTAGTGATTTACATCATAAACATGTCAAATGAATAATCTAGCTGTATTGATTAACTCTAACGGGACACGCACGTAAATTCTGGCGCAGCCATTCAAAACTCTTAGTCGGCAAAGCCGATGCTCTTGATCTTCTTTCGACTCAAAGCTCGCCAATTATTAGGTGAATTTAGTGGGGCAATTTACATGGATGTAAATTGAGTTTGCCATTGCCGGGAGCAAGTGCAAACGACCTGCTAAATTTGCCTAATAATTGGAAGAAGAGCATTGCCCTCGAGCGGACTTTTTTGTTTACTTTTTGTGACTGTAGTCAAAAAGTAAATCATTCAGAAGGGATTCTGTGTGAAAAAAGCCATGGATGGCAGTAAGCGTATAGCGCATGCTTTGTGCACAAAGTGCATGCTTTCAAAACCCCATCACAGCATAAATTGCCGAACAATTTACCCAACCCCCCCTAAATATCTGAAAAACCATCTGTTTACCGGCTGTAAGCCAAATAAACCTTGTACAAAAAGTCCAGTTTATATACAATCCGCGCCGCTTAAATCAGTCACTAATTTTAGTTCCTTGTCTCTATATAGTTTGACTGTGCTATCGAGGCTACAACCGTGAGGAGCAACATACATGCGTCATTATGAAATCGTATTTATGGTTCACCCTGACCAGAGTGAACAAGTTCCAGGTATGATCGAGCGTTATACTGGAATTCTTACCCAAGAAGGCGGCGTTATTCACCGCTTGGAAGATTGGGGTCGTCGTCAATTGGCTTATCCAATCGATAAACTTCATAAAGCACACTATGTCTTATTAAACGCTGAAGCTACTGCTGAAGCTGTTGAAGAGCTAGAAACTGCTTTCCGTTTTAATGATGTTGTTCTGCGTAACCTTGTTATGCGCACCAAAGATGCTGTTACTGAACAGTCGCCTATGGCTAAAGAAGAACGTCGTGAAAAGCGTGATGAAAAACCTTATGAAAAGTCTGCTGAAAAGCCGGCCGAAAAGCCTGCTGCTGCCGTTGAAGAAACAGCCGCTCCAGCTCCTGTAGAAGAAGGGGATAAATAATGGCTCGTTTTTTTAGACGTCGTAAGTTCTGTCGTTTTTCTGCTGAAGGTGTTGCTGCGATAGATTTTAAAGATATCGCTATGTTGAAAAACTACATCACTGAAAGTGGTAAAATTGTACCTAGCCGTATTACTGGAACTAGCGCGAAGTATCAGCGTCAGTTGTCAACTGCAATTAAGCGTGCGCGCTTCTTGGCGTTGCTTCCATATACTGATTCTCACAAGTAATCATAGGTAGCAAAGATGGAAATCATACTATTAGACAAGATCGCTAACCTAGGCGGCTTGGGTGACAAAGTCACTGTAAAATCAGGTTACGCGCGTAACTTCTTGTTTCCGCAAGGTAAAGCAGTTCCCGCTACTAAAGTAAATGTAGAAAAATTTGAAGCGCGTCGTGCTGAGTTGGAAGCAAAAATTGCTGAACAACATGCTGCAGCACAGGCTCGTGCAGATAAAATCGCTGCATTAGGTGAAGTGACTATCGCTTCTCCTGCTGGTGATGAAGGTAAGTTGTTTGGTTCTGTTGGTACACGCGACATAGCTGCTGCAATTACTGCTGCTGGTGTTGAAGTGACTAAATCTGAAGTTAAATTACCTGTTGGTACTTTACGTGAAACTGGCGAATTCGAAATCGATTTGCAAATTCACTCAGACGTGACTACCACTATCAAGTTGGTTATTATTCAAGAAGCGTAATAGCTACTTGTTTTAAAAATCTGAAAACACCGCTAACTTAGTGGTGTTTTTTTATGTCTGCAGTTTGAGAATATATTCTTTCCAGGCCGATGTACGAACTACAAAGATTTTGTCATTTAATATTTCTTTCCTCTGTGTAGCGCAGCGCTCTTGGTTCTCTGTGGTGAAATTTTTTGTAGTTGAAAGACCAAAGAACAAGATATTTGAACCACCGAGGACACAGAGAGCACAGAGAAGTACGGCCGGGCAAGGTCTCTTGATTAAGCAAATCTTGCTCTGCCTCTGAATTATACGGATTGGTATTATGCGAAATTCATGTTATTTAGCTTCTTCATAGGCTTCTTTTATCCACGTTAACAATTCATCATCAATTTGCTCTAAGTTGCTGATCTGTACTCTATGAGTACACATAGTGCCAAATGGTCCTGATGTCTCGAGTCGCTTACCATGGGGTTTGTCATTAAACTTCAACCCTAAATCGATGCGTTTTTTAGTCGAAGGCTGAATAAGGGCGAATTGTCGCTTTACGCGCATGCTGACTGCTGATTTTTTGGGGGCAACTTCGATATCAGCCCCAAGATTGGTGATTGCCCTGTGTAATTTTTCGAAAATAGGTTTGAGGTTTTCTTTGCCTATATATTGATTAGTAACTAAATCATCAACATTAGACGACGCTGCATCGGCTTCACGAAATTTCAAAGTAATAAAATTGGCAAAACCGTGGGTAATGCCATGCTCTTTTTTAAGAAACGTCATGTATTCGCCATGTTTACTAAATGTCTGTTGTGATAACAACAGCTTCCATTGATCCAGTGTTTTGCCGGTTTTCTCTAATAAATTTTGTTCCATATATCGTCTCTCTTTCTAAGCTAAATTATATTTTTTTTGTAGTCGCTTTTGCCATTCAGGATCAAGGCCAATGGCGTTAGTTGCCAGTTCAACTGTCTGAGATTCAGCCATACCATAAATAACCTTAAGCATAGTATCGACGGTGACATTTGTATTCGGTCTTTGTTGTAAAAGGAATTCATCATTTAGTGAAATGTTTCCTGATTGTAATACACGGTAGTACCAGCCATTGAGCCTATGCTGGCTAATAAATTGGCTTAAATCTGGCTGTTTAAACTTGACATCAATTTTCCAACAAGGGATACGCGGGGCACTAACTTGTAATATGGCACTCCCTACTTGGTAGATATCACCAATACACACATTGTGCTCGTTCATATCTGTAGCAGTTAGGTTTTCGCCTATCGTTCCTGGCTTGGCTTTTCTATACAGAAGAGGGTAACGCTTGATGATTTTTTCGTAGCTGCTTAATGCGTACTGATGTAATGCTTTCTCTGAGCCGCCATGGAAACGTTTATCAGCCTGAACATCGCCTATGACGCCTAATTCATCCACAGATACTTTATCTACTGATTGTTTATAGATACCAGTTGGACTGCGCTTTTCACCAATTTCAGATAGCTTTCCAGTATATAAACCAATGATTTTCAAGATTATTCTCATTATTTTAAATTATTATTTTGTGCTTTAAACCTTTGTGATCTAGTCTGCGACTAATCATTTAACAAAACAAGAGTAAGACCTTAGATTGATTACACAAGGAAACGTTGTCGCTGCACAGCATAAGTTTGCCACAAAAAGTGAGTGGGACTTAATAAAAGCGGTGCAGGGCGGAGATAAACAAGCTTATAACCAATTGTATCAACAATACATTGGGCAAGTGTATGGGCTGTGTTTTCGGCTGACAGGTGAAAAGATGTTGGCTGAGGATGCAACACAAGAAGTGTTTATTCAGTTGTGGCGAAAAATCGGCAATTTTAAAGGTGACAGTAAGTTTTCGACTTGGCTACATACTGTGACTTCAAACGTCACAATTTCTTATATACGTAAGCAAAAAGGATGGCTGCAGAAGATGTTTAATATCGAGGACTCTGTTGCCATGAATGCTGAGGCAGAAGAGTCGAGCAGTAGCGTTGATATCGAAAGTTATGTTGCAAGACTGCCTGAGAGGGCGCGGATTGTGTTCGTGCTTCATGCAATTGAAGGCTATCGACACCAAGAAATTGCCACTATGACCGATATGGCAGTGGGCTCGAGTAAAGCGCAATTTCACCGCGCCAAGGGGTTGTTGAAGGAGTGGATGGGATATGAGTAAAACTAATTTTGAACAAGCGTTAGCGGATCAGCTAGCGGACTTAAATAAAGGTCAACGGCCAGATAGGGATTTATGGCCAGGCATAGAGTTGGCATTGTCGAGTGAGACTTTAGAGCCTACTCGTGTCGTGGTGGGAAAGAAAATGTACTTGGTTGCAGCTACGGTTGCTATGTTTGGATTGATTGGCTGGTTAGCGGTTAATCAGCAGGCTGTTTCGTTAACAGGTGATGATTTGGTCGCGTCATTAAGTGAGCAGCATTTAAAGCAAAAAAATGCTTTATTGGTCAGATTTCAAGATCAACCTGCACTGACCCAAAATTGGCAAAACCAACTAACCGAATTAGATGATGCCGCAGATGCGATAAAAACGGCGTTAGAAAATGAGCCAAATAATATGGCGCTATTAAAGATGCTACAAAGTGTGCATCAACAACAAATTAATTTAATTGAGCGTGTGCATTCACCTAAGTGGTCTCAAATTTAAAGTGCTAAATTTTTAGGAGTATAAAGATGAAAAAGTTATTAATTTTTGCTGGGGCGCTATGTCTGAGTTGGATGGCTTTAGCCGATGAAAAGATCAACCGTTCATTGGACGTATCGAAAACCCCTTATGTGCAAATTGAGCATGTAAATGGTTCAGCCAAAGTGATTGCGTGGGATAAGTCTGAGGTGAAAGTAACAGGTTCTTTGGGCGATAGAACAGAAAAGTTTATCTTTGAAAAAGACGGCAATGAAGTGCTCATCAAAGTCAAAGTAAAGAATAATAATGGTTGGAACAATTGGGGGTCAGATAATGGCGATGACTTAGAAATATTTGTTCCTCTTCAAAGTAAAGTGTATTACAGCGCAGTTAATGCTGACGTTGAACTCGAACAAGTGCGCGGTGGTGCCAGAGTTGAAACAGTTAACGGGGCTATTGATGTTAAAGAGTTGGCTGGGCGTATTCGTCTAGAGTCAGTAAATGGTCGCATAACTGCAGATAGTTTAGAGGGCGATGTAAAAATAAGCACA
>Ga0316204_10004838_pt1 | contig 23485 bp, 15 predicted proteins | sample 6monrhotite_MG_2_FD_205661 | JGI IMG/M metagenome (GOLD analysis project Ga0316204, IMG submission 205661) | Microbial mat bacterial communities from mineral coupon in-situ incubated in ocean water Damariscotta River, Maine, United States -... | ecosystem: Environmental > Aquatic > Marine >... | reverse complement strand
CATGATGGTATTCCTCTATTTTGGACACCTTCGAAATTGAAGGTGAAATAGAAGTATTGACGACAATGACCTTCTCCGCGTCAGCGGCTTCGTTCAACAAAACACCTAGTTTGTAAATTTATTTTTTAGGTAAAAATATTGTTCGGATGGTTTAAAAGTGACTGTCTGTTATTATCGTTATTATCTTTTCCTGTTATGGACAATTTTTGCCTGTACAAAAGTTGACTCTCTGATAAAATGCTTGAAAAGTGGCTGTCTGTTATTATCATTATCTTATTATCTTTTTATTAGTTTTTCTGTTATTAGTTTGTTTTCGAGTTATTAGTTCTTTGATGTTTTTTTTGGGGGGGGGGTACGCTTTATATGGTGTTTGTGGGTGCTGGTGGGTATCATTAGGGTGTGTTAGAGTTGTATTTTGAATGGAAAAGGAAGTTCGTATTGTCATATCGATATATCAATATAATCATAACCCTAGTGTTTTTATTATTCTGTAATTTTGTTCTAGCAGCAACACATCCCTCTTTAAGATTTCTAAAGCCACAAGTTGATGGAGAGGCATATAGAGAACAGGTAGTTTCAGCATTAATTGATAAAAATACTTTTTCTTGGTTTTGTACTCATGACGGTTTAGTTCGTTATGATGGTTATACGTTAAAAAGGTATGAATATAAAGATGATAATCCCAATTCAATTTCAGGAAATTCAACTACGGCAATACTTGAGGACAAAAATGGGTACTTATGGATAGGAACAGCAAATAAGGGGTTGAATCGTTTTGATCCACAAACAGAAGTATTCACTCGCTATTTACCGAGTGGATTAGAACAAACAACAATCACACATTTATACCAAGATAGTTTTGGCTCTATTTGGATATCAACCGAACTTGGTTTATACCAACTCGATCCAAGCGCTGAAACTTTTCTTTTTTATAGGCATGATAAAAATGATCTTGCAAGTATTAACAGTAATGATATAAGGGAAGTCCTAGAAGATGTTAATCAAAAAGGCAATTTATGGGTAGCGACAGGAAATGGTCTGGATTATTTTAATCATAAGACTCAAGCCTTCTTGCACTATACCCATGATGATAATATTACTTCAAGTCTAAGCAACGATCGCGTTCATGATTTAATTTACGACTCAAATAATGTACTATGGATTGGAACGTCTAGCGGATTAAATCAGTATTCCCCTACTACTGATAACTTTTCTCACTATTATCCTTCTCCCAAAACTAAACACCTGCCTGATAACAACAATGCCATGTTTGCTCTTCACGAAGATAACTACGGTCAGTTTTGGATTGGTACCTTTTATGAAGGATTAAAAATATTCGACCCTCAAAAGGGAGCTTTTATAGGATACTCACATCAACCTTACAATCCTTATAGCCTTCGTGCAAATTGGATATTGCCCCGAGGAATTTTCAGTGACTCTCGCGGGTTACTTTGGGTATTGACAATGGAAGGCATAAATCAGCTAGATTTATCGGAGGGAGTCGTTAAGAGCTATCAACACGAAAAGAATAATGCCGATAGTTTAAGCAGTAACATAATATGGGGAATTTATGAAGATCCACAACAACAGCTATGGGTGGGTACAAATGATAATGGGTTAAACCTTTTCGATGAGAGTCAAAAGCGATTTATACATTATCGCCATAATCCCGAAGACCCGACTTCTCTCAGTAGTAATCGTGTATTTTCGATATTAGTCGATTCAGATCAAACCCTTTGGGTTGGCACTGATCGAGGATTAAACCGCAGAGATAAAGGAGAGACAGTGTTTCAACACTATACTTTTAATCCTGTAAAAGGTCTAGAGCAAAGCACCACTTATATAGTTTCTTTGCAGGAGGATCTTCAAGGTGATATCTGGTTAGCAACTAGTCAAGGTTTACGTCGATTTAACAAAAAGTCAAGACAATTCACAACCTATCTACATGATAGTAATGATCCTGAATCATTGGTCAGTAATTGGATAAATTGGATTTATATCGATAATTCTGAGCGGTTATGGGTTGGAACGGAAGCAGGGCTTGATCGATTTAATCCAAAGACTGAGACATTTACTCACTTCAAACATGAGCCTAAAATTAATGCCAGTCTTGCAAATAACACTGTGAGGGTTATCACTCAAACAAAAGATAAGAGTTTATGGGTGGGAACTAGTCAAGGTATAAGCCATTTGGATTTAAATACGTTAAAATTCGAAAATTTTCAACAAAAAGATGGATTAATACACAACCTAGTAATGGGTCTCATTGAAGATGATAATGAAAATTTATGGATAATTACAGGAGCAGGATTATCAAAGTTTAACCCCAAAACTAAATCAGCTCCTAAGATTTACCCCGGTGATAGAATGCAAAATATAGGATTTAACTCCCTTGCCTTTACTAAACGTCGTAATGGTGAAATCGTTTTAGGGAGTCCACATGGCATTGTGCGCTTTTTCCCGAGTGATTTAAGCAACGCGCCACAGCCACCTGAAATAGCGATCACTGATTTCTTAGTGTTTAATAAAACAACGCCGCTTGTATCTAGTTTACCTTCGAAAAATGCAATCCACGAACCAAATACAAAAGAAAACACCTATTATCTAGAGCAATCAATTATTCATACTGAGGAAATCATCCTCAGCCACAAGGAGTCTATGTTTTCCTTCGAGTTTGCGGCATTAAGTTATTTAAGAGCAAACAAAAACCAATACGCTTATAAGATGGTGGGACTCGACAAAGATTGGATATATACACCTGCTACTAAACGTTTCGCTACTTATATGAATATACCAGCAGGTGAATATGTATTTAAAGTAAAAGGCAGCAACAAAAATGGTGTGTGGAACGAAGAAGGTCGGAGTATTAAGGTCATCATATTACCGCCACCTTGGCTTACTTGGTGGGCGAAAACACTCTATGCAATTTTCATCATCACAAGCTTGCTTGGATTTTATGTTTATAGAACTAAAGCCCTCCGCCGACGCGCAATTGATTTAGAGAAAACCGTAAAAAATAGAACAGTTGAGCTCGCCGAAGAAAAACAAAAAGTCGAAAATTTGTTGACCCAAAAAACCGAAGAATTTGCCAACGTTTCTCATGAATTTAGAACGCCTTTGACACTCGTTTTAGGTCCATTGGCTCAACTATTAAAACGTCATCAAGATCCAGAAGATCAAAAACAACTTAACATCATCCAACGAAATGGCTATCGACTACTTCGGATGGTCGATCAATTGCTTAACTTGGAAACTTTTCGGGTAAAGCCTACTAGCCAAAAAACGCAGATAAACACCGCGCAATCAATTAAGTTAATAACAGAAGCTTTTGCTGAACTAGCCTCTCAAAAAAATATCACATTGAATATTAGCAAACTCATTGAGACCAATTTTGAATTCACTGCCGATGCCTTTGAAAAAATAGTCCTCAATTTATTATCTAACGCTTTGAAATACACCAAAACCGGTGGTTCAATCACCATCGAAACAACGCGTGAAAATAATGAACTTACCCTTCAAATTACCGACACCGGAATAGGTATCCCCAACGATAAACTCGATGATATTTTTGAGCGATTTAATCGGGTGCTAGATAACCACAGTGAACAGATCACTGGAGCCGGGATAGGACTGGCACTGGTTAAAAGTCTGGTGGAGTCTCATCAAGGAACAATCGATATCACCAGTGAACCAGGTCAAGGCACTTGCGTTAAAGTCACCCTCCCCATCATCAATGAAGTGGATGAAACTAAAGTCAAATCAAGGTCTAATCACGAAATCATAGAAATGGAAATCGTCAGCTTAACTGAGCAAGCTAAACCAACAGCTGTCGATGGTAACCTACCGACTCTCCCCAAAGACAATGAACGACCAACCGTTTTAATCATCGAAGACAACCAAGATATGCGAGATTACATCGTCGGAAGTCTTGATGATGATTACCGAACAATCATCGCAGAAAATGGTGAACAAGGTATTAAACTTGCCAAACAAGAAGTCCCCGATTTAATCATCAGCGATATTATGATGCCGAAAAAAGATGGCTTTGAAACCACCAAAGAACTAAGAAGCAATGACATCACCAATCATATTCCCATCATTCTTCTCACCGCGCTTGGCGATCATGAAAACCGAATCAAGGGTTGGCAAGAAAAAGCCGATGAATACCTGACTAAACCATTTAATACCGAAGAGCTGAAAACTCGCATCGTCAATCTATTGGACATCAGAAACATCCTTAAACGACGCTTTAGTGAAACGGTGTTTGTTGGAGCATCAAGTGAAAACCCATCGACCATCACAAATGAACTAACGATGGCTGAAAAGAATAGAGTGCAACAGCAACAACTGTTTGTTAGCCAAGTGAATGAAAGACTAGAGAGCCTCTATTCCGATGCATCCACTTCGGTTGCTGATATTGCCAGTAGTTTGGCGATGAGTGAGAGGCAAATTCTTAGAAAGTTAAAAAGTACCTTGGATATGACACCAATAGAATATTTAAGACGATTTCGATTGGAAAAGGCTAAAGAGCAACTACGCCAAGGTCAGAGTGCGACTAATACCGCCTTTGATGTTGGTTTTTCGTCACAGAGCTATTTTACTAAATGTTTTAGAGCGCAATATGGCTTGCCACCGGGGCAATATATTCATCGGAATTAGTATTAGCAACAAAACCTACCCCTTAAATATCAAATTAGGATCATCAATCTGTTTAAACTCATTCGGTGTATCAGACAAAGTCTTCCCCTTACCAACCCTAAACTCCCCTTTATTATCAACTTTAAAAGGCTCATCAACATCGCCTACTTGATTCTTCGCTTGCCACAACATCACCGCCTGCATCGCACTTTCAACTTGTTTTTGGGACAACTTATCCCCATTATCCCAACGACCAATTTCGACAGCAGTGGTTAACTTTTTAATCGTTGCAGCGTCGAGATTATCGACAAATTGCTGATATTCCATAGCTTTTCACTTTATTAACGGGTGATTTACAATAAAACTTAGCCGCATTATATAATGGTAATAAAGCCTCAAACAGTAATAGTTTAAGTATTTATCGAATATTTGCCGTTAAATAACTGATTTTACAATATAAATTTGCTGTAGATCCGGTTAATTGCTATAGTTCGAATGCTGGAGGCGCATTTACGCGCCATTTATTGAACCTAAATTTTCCTCAATGTATGAGACGCTGGTTCAAAACCCCAGAAGAGCGTACCACTTTATTTATATGTTCAGTTATGGATTATTGTGTAAATAAGTAAATTTGTTACGCCAGATGCGGATCGAATGATCGATACCGTTAAACGAAATTCAACAATGTCAGTCCAGTTGGACGACATATTAAATAGAACAACAAGTCTATCCCGTGAAATGAGTAAGTATTGAAATCTTACAAAAATAGACTTGTATTAATGTAACGTCGGCATAAGGACGTAAGAGAATAGAATTGTAAATAGCGATGTTGGCTTTCAGTCATATTTAAGAACAACATCCGAAGAATTAAAGAAAAATTTATTACAACCTGCTACTGAATTAGTAGCAATAAAGCTCGAAATAACTGCAACAGCTATAGAACCTATGAATTTAGGCGTGCATAGAAACTACATCTAAAACCATTGTTAATCTGTTGATTTATAAGAGTATTTTATGTTTTGATAGCGTAGAAGCTGTCGCATTATAAAGATTTAATTGTAATAACCCGCTCCTTTTCTTCTCAAATCTTCCTCTTATCTCTATTTGTGTCACATCAATATTTGATCAAACAACGGTCAAAAGAGAGATTAAAAATGAAAAGAATGTTAATTAACGCCACTCAACCAGAAGAGGTTCGAGTCGCCTTAGTTGATGGTCAGAACCTATTTGACCTAGATATAGAGCTCGTTGGTAGAGAACAAAAAAAGGCCAACATCCACAAAGGCAAAATCACCCGTGTCGAGCCCAGCCTAGAAGCTGCATTTGTTGACTACGGCGCTGACCGTCACGGATTTTTGCCCCTTAAAGAAATTTCCCGCGAATACTTCACTGATAAAAACACCCGAGGACGTCCGAATATAAAGGAAGTTATCAAAGAAGGTCAGGAAGTCATTGTACAAATTGACAAAGAAGAACGCGGCAATAAAGGCGCAGCATTAACCACTTTTATTAGTTTGGCAGGCTGCTATTTGGTATTAATGCCAAATAATCCTCGCGCTGGCGGTATTTCACGCCGAATAGAAGGGCAAGAAAGAGATGAGCTTCGTCAGGCGATGCGTGAAGTTGAAACCCCGCAAGGAATGGGTTGTATCGTTAGAACAGCAGGTGTTGGGCGCAGTGCTGAAGAGCTCAAATGGGACATGAGGGTTTTACAAAATTTGTGGCAAGCAATTGTTAAAGCGTCTGAGTCCCGCCCTGCCCCATTTTTGATCCATCAGGAAAGTGATGTCATCATTCGTTCTTTACGCGATTACTTACGAGCCGATATCGGTGAAATTGTTGTCGATAAAAAAGAAATTTTTGATAAAGTAAAACGCCAAATTGAATTTATTCGCCCTGAATTTTCTAATCGGGTAAAACTCAACGAAGATAGAGAGATCCCTCTATTTACTCGATTCCAAATAGAAAACCAAATTGAATCTGCGTTTTTGCGGGAAGTTAGATTGCCGTCTGGTGGCTCGATTGTCATTGATCCGACCGAAGCGCTCGTTTCTATCGATATTAACTCCGCAAGAGCTACAAAAGGCGCGGACATCGAAGAAACTGCTTTCCATACCAACAAAGAAGCGGCAGTCGAAATTGCCCGCCAGTTGCGCTTGAGAGATATGGGTGGACTCGTAGTAATCGACTTTATCGATATGTCACCAGTAAAAAATCAAAGGGAAGTTGAAAACGTGCTACGCAAAGCCCTCACCCATGACAGAGCTCGTGTTCAAGTGGGTAAAATTTCTCGTTTTGGATTATTAGAAATGTCCCGCCAAAGACTTAAACCATCTTTAGGAGAGTCGGCTCACGGAGTATGCCCTCGTTGTTCTGGTACAGGGGTCGTACGCGGCGTTCAATCGCTTGCACTCTCTATTCTTAGACTATTGGAAGAAGAAGCGACTAAAGATTCTACAGCAATGGTTCAAGCCATTTTGCCAGTTCCTGTGGCTACTTTTTTACTCAACGAAAAACGAAAAATCATCGCAGCAATTGAGCGAAGACAAAAAACCGAATTGGTCATCATCCCTAATCCCTATATGGAAACGCCTAACTACGAAATTAGTCGATTACGTAAAGACGACGCATTACAAACTGCAAGCTATAAAGTTCCTTCGCAACCAGAGCTTGAAATCGTCACCCCAAGCCATGAAAATACAGCAAAACCTGTTGAACAAGCAGCCGTCACCGCTATTGATATTCATACTCCAAAAGCGCCTGTGCCAATTCAAGAAGAACAACCGAAAAAGCCAGGGCTAATTGCTCGCATGCTGAAAGCTTTATTTGGAGATGAAGAAAAAGATAAAAAAACCAATAACAAGCGCACGCACCAACAGCAAAATAGAAGTCATCGTAATCAACAAAATCGAAACCGCAATAACAGAAATCGAAACACTCGCGGCAAAACAAATGAAAAACGTAAACAAACAACGACCCAATCGGACACGAAAGGGATCAGCGATGACCAACAAAACAAAAAACAGACGAATACGCAAAAGCAAAGTCAACCGGAACAAGGCAAACAGAATAAAAGCCCAAAACGGGAAAGTCGCTCGCCTAGAGGTGTTCGTAATGATCGCAATAAAACACCTCGAACTGGAGATAAAAATAGTCAGGATGAGCGCTTAGTTAAGAATAAAAATGAGCCAAGACCTGAACGTAAATCAAGAGATGAACGTCGCAAGCAAGTTGCTAGTGACCAACCTGTTAAAATGGCGTCGCCCGATTCTCCCACAAAAAGCGCCGTAAGCAAAACTGAAACTCATATTGACAAAGTTAGTGATATAACCTCCCAGAAAAAAGAGGTCAAAAGCAAACAAAGTAAGTCGAATAGACCAAACCAAAAGCGCACTGTTTCGGAAGAAAACACCCAAAACAAATCCGAAAAACTGAAAACGTCTGTCGATGAAAAGCCTCAAGTAGAGAGTCAAGTCGCTGTCGAAAATCAAAAACCGATAAAAACTGCTGAAGCAAAAAAAGAAGAAGCAAAGAAACTATCACAACCAGTACAAATATCAGTACCACGGAAATCCTATTCTGCAGTAGCAAAAGCAAGTAATCCTGAGCAATTAATAATTGTTGATTTTGGATTTGCTGCGAAGGCTTATGCTGAAGACGAAATGATAACAACGCCTTGTATTGAACCAGAAAATATTAATAAAAGTTATAGCCCTATGGCTAAACCTAATTTGGATGAATTACTAGCAGGATAACTCTCGGCAAGGCGCTAGCTTGAATCTAGCGCTAGTCCCTTATCTATTGAAAGTTAGATTTATTGAAAGTCAGATTTGTTGAGAACGCAAATTATTATTACAAAAGCATAATAGCTGAAAGCGTCAAGTCATCGGTCAATTCAGATTGACCATTGAAATCAAATAATGCTTTTTCTACGTGTTTAACCAGTTTGTTAGGACAGTGCGGCGCACTTCCAATAGTATCTGAAAGTCGTTCTGCGCCAAACTCTTCTTTGTTGGTATTTCTTGTTTCCAAAACAACGTCAGTATAAACAAATAAAATATCACCTTTTTGTAAATTAAATTCTTGGTACTCCCACTGATAGTCTTGTTTGATACCAATTGGAATACCTTTCGATTGATCAAGAACTATCACTTCGGAATTTCGTTTGACGTAACCGTTGGGATGTCCCGCAGAAACATAACGTAAAAGACTCGTATCACTGCGATAGGAAAACATCATGGCGGTCACAAATTTCCCACGATCCCGGCGAGTAAAAAAATTCTTATTAAGATAACTTGCAGCTTCCGCTGGTGTTGAATCATCATGTCCTTTATACGTTCTGAGGATCGCATCCAACATTGCAGCTTCAACCGCCGCGCTTGGACCATGCCCGGTGACATCAGCAATAATACCACCCCATCGAGTGATCTTTGAACCATCATTCGATTTGTTTTCAATGGGCGAAGGTAGCTGAAACAAATCCAGATAATCTCCACCAGCTTGCTTGAAAGCTTTAAAAGTAAACGCAACCTCCGTCCCTTCTATTTTTATATCATCGTGTGGAAGTAAAAGAGACTGCAATCGAGAGATCTCATCTAATTCTTCATCAATCCAAAGTCTCGCTTTATCTAACTGACGTTTTTGTTCCGTACGTAAAATATTCGTTAATGCATAATTAAGCAGCAAAGAAAGCTTGGTCAAGTCCGGTTCAGTTTTAATATAGGTTTCTGAATCAACAAATTCCGACTCAAAATCAACTAATACAATCCATCGGCTTACTTTTCCTCGGATCCAAATAGGGATTACTAGAGCCTCACCAAAATATTTTAGTTCGCCTTGAAATAGATCAGGGCAGTTTGCGCAAGAGATCTTCTGCGGTCTACTGTGAGTTTTCCAGCTTTCGATGAATTTCCCTTCCAAGACCGGGAAACTAAAACTCCCATTAAGCATTTCTTCCGCTGTATAAACAGGGCAACTTTGACCACTACAAAAACCCGTCACTTGAAAATTAGCTGGTGAGAGTTTGTGGCTGCTAATCATGGCCAGTTTAAACTGCTCTAACTCTAACTTTACAACCTCTAATAAAACCGATAAAGGGTTATTAAAAGTTTCGTCATTACTAAGCCTAACCAGTAGCTCCATTAGTTTTATTATTCCTTAACTTCTGTTTGTTCAGTGTCTGCTTGCTTAACACTTGCTTGCTTAGCATCTGCCTGCTTAACATCTGCCTGTTCAGCTTTTTCTTTTCTAGACTTAACCATTTCTTCCAACAATCCTTGCATCCCAGATTTATTTAGAATAACCGCATAATTATTTTTGTAAGTAGTAACAAAAGAAACGCCCTCAGGTATAAAATCGTATATTTTCCAATTACCATCTTTCATATAAAGCCTATATCGAACAGGGATTTTATTATCTTCAGTAATAATTAAAGTATCAACAATTGAATATTTGTTGTTTTTAATTTGTTCTTTTGTATACTCAACTTTCTCGTTTGAATAATTTTTCAACAAAGTAAAATAAGTATCACTGGTAATACTTAGGAATAATTCTTTAAATTGTTTTTTTTGCTCTTCGGTCGCTATTTTCCACTTTTTAGAAATGATTCTTTTAGACACAACTTCAAAATCAATTTCATTTTTAAGAACTTCGGTGAGCATTTCTTTTTTTGCCTTATCATTTGCTTTGCTCTTAGCCACGAGAAGTATTTTGTTGACAGATACTTCTAACGCTTCAGTCGGCGTATTTGCGTAGACATAATGAGAAAATGACAATAGTAATATCATGCTCCCTAAAATTATGGTTTTCATTTTTTACCCTCAATAAAAGTTATTGTTATTTCGAATCGAACATATATTTACTGACCAGCTCTTCAATACTGATCGCCGGTTCTGTTTCTATAATTTCATCACCATCAGAAAGCAGATCCCCGCCCCCCACACTAATTTTTATAAACTTATCGCCAATAATTCCAGCGGTTCTAATTGATGCTACTGCATCATCCTGAATTTCGATGCCTTGATCAATTTCTAGCCAGACTAGCGATTCTTGAGTTTCTGGTTCCAACGATATATTTTCGACCTTGCCGACTTTAACACCGGCAATTTCGATCACTGCGCCACGTTTTAAACCAGATGAATTTTCAAACTTAGCCATCAACCGATAGCCGTCAGAACTAAATCCAGAAACGCCGCTGATGACCACCGATAAGTAAGTAACGGCGGCAATACCGGTTATCAAAAACAAACCTACAATAAATTCCACAGATAGCTTTTTCATTCGCAATGAAACTCCTTAAATCAAAAAAGAACTAGCGATATAATCGGCAAATAGCATTGAAATAGCACTGGCTACAACCGCTTTAGTGGTCACCCGACCCACCGCTTCAGCCCCAGAAACCCCTTTTTCTAAATGAACAAAAAAACCTTTGCCCATTGATATCCAGATAATAATGATCGCAAAAATAAATGACTTAACAATACTCATTTTTAGATCTGACCAGGTAATAGTGTCAATAATTGTTTGCATGTACGCTGTACCACTCAAGCCTTTAATAAATACCCCGACGATATAACCACCAGCAATCCCAATAAGATTAAATATTGCGGTCAATAGCGGAACGGAAATGAGCGCAGCCAGAAATCTTGGCACCATAACATAACGATAAGGGCTAACAGCCATACAGGTTAACGCATCAAATTGTTGTTCGTTTCGCATAATTGCTATTTCAGCACAAGTCGCTGAACCGACTCGTGCAATAATCATTAGTGCCGTCATCACAGGTCCCAATTCTTGAATTAGACTCAATGATACTGCCGAGCCCATCAAGTCGACTGAGCCAAACCGCGCCAGCACGTCGTAAAACTGCAAAGCTAGAACCATTCCGGTAAACAAACCGGAGAGTAATATAATTGGCATGGAGCGCGCGCCGATAAATGCTATTTGCTTTACCAGGTCATTGAACCCGAAAGGTCTGGTAAAAATATTTGACACCACCGTGATTAGAAACAAGCTTAGACGTCCGAGTTCTTCGAACGATCGGATCGCTTTCGCGCCTAACATTTCAATTTGAGCAAACATTTTAGTCCGCTCCCTTGGTCAATCGAGACAAATACTTTTCTGCATCGACTTGAACTTCTCGTGGGGTTCGGTTAATTAGATTGCTCACTCGTTCATCCTTACAAGCTCTTATTTCATCAACAGTGCCAGTAATAACCAGTTCACCGTCAAATAACACGGCTATCCTGTCCGCAATAGCGAATGCGCTTTCTAGCTCATGAGTGACCACAACGATTGTCATGCTCATTGCTGTTCTGAGTTGTAAAATAAGCTGGTCCAGCTCAACTGAAGTCACCGGATCTAAACCAGCAGAAGGTTCATCAAAGAAAAGTATTTTTGGATCCATAATAACCGCTCGTGCCAGCCCTGCTCTTTTTAGCATCCCGCCAGAAAGTTCTGATGGCATTAGATCTTCAAAATTAGCTAAACTCATTAATTCAAGTTTGAGTCGAGCCATGATGCTGATGGTATTCTCATCCAAATCCGTGTGCTGGCGTAACGGCAGCTTAATATTGTCGCCAACGCTGAGGGAACTCAGTAAAGCGCCGCCTTGGAACGCAACCCCCATCGAGCGTCTTAATTTGAGTAGTTCGGTTCTGGTGGCGTGACAGATGTTCATTCCTTCAAATAAAATTTCGCCGCTCGATGGCTTCATCAGTCCCAGCATATTTCTTAGCAATGTGCTCTTTCCTGAGCCGCTACCGCCCATAATAACCAAAATTTCGCCTTGATTGACGGAAAGGTTAATATCCTTCAATACCTGACGCTCGCCATACGAACTACTCAGATGACTAACCTCTATTAGTACACTAGCATCCAGTACTTCAGTGTCTGAAGATTGATTCGAATTCTCTGGCACGGTCGTTATTCTCGAATTTCCGATACAGAGTCAACGATCTTGAAAACCTGATTTAAGCGAGTCAGTTCCAAAACTTGAAGAGGTGCGCCATTCGCAGCGGCGATAGTTAACGATAATCCCTTCTTATTGGCAATATTTAAGCCTTCGACAAGAGTCGCCATACCAGATGAATCGATATATTTTAATTCTGAAAAATCAACAATAACCGATCGTTCGTTGTTTAAAATATCCAACAAACACCGCCTCACTTTAGATGAATTCGATAGATCGATCTCTCCAGTAAGGTGCAATACTTTATATGACAAATGCTCAGAACAGTCGAAGCTCATGTTATTCAGTCTCCTTGGGTAAGTTTTTCTTCATTTCCAATATATTACCCTTACATTTTTTTGTATGAATGAACTCTACCGAATCCATGACCTCTCGCATCAACATAACCCCTAAACCACCCGGTTTTAAAGGCGATGACGTTTTAATTTTTAAGCAATCTTCAGAAACGTGTTTGGCAAAATCATATAGCCGAAAAATGACCTGATGACCGTCAGTTGAAACATCAATATGAACAATTCCGTCACGACAGTCTTTGTAAGCGTAACGGATAATATTGGTACAGGCTTCATCAATTGCAAGGACTATGGCATTTGTTTCTTCTTCCGAAAATTCCACTTGTCTACAGATCGCTTTCATATTCTGACGGATATCAGACAACTCATCAGGGCATGATGTCCATTTCTTTGAAAGTAGATTTTGAGTTTTCATGGATTTCTCAACTTCTCAGAAGTATCCATAAGATTAGCATAATTTTGTAATTTTACACCCTACTAGATGCACCAAATGTTATATAGTTACCGAACTTTATCAACCGCTATTACAGAGGAACTCTAGTACTATTGCTCATATTTCTGCTATAAGTAGCTCTCATTAAAGGTTTTTCGACGAATAAATTTCAATTCAGGTAGAAAACCTTAGATTCTAAAGGAGTAAGTTTCATTTTAACCTTACTCTGGCGGTCAGAGACTTGTAGTTTTGACAATTTTTGACCATCTCCTAGAATATTAGTTAAGTCGTAGTTTCCGTTTTTTAATCGCCACTTATCGATTAATTCATCATCGAGTAATAGGTCAATTTCGAAAGTCTCTTTATCTGAAAAATTACTAACAACGATTACTTTTTCTTTTCCGTTCCAGCGTGCAAATGAAAACAATGATTCATTGTACCCTTTAGATTGAGCAATATTTAATAGATGCAAGTCAACATAATCACCAGTAAAAGCTGGATTACTTGCACTAAAGGAAAGCAGTTTAACGTAAAATTTCCTTAAATCCCGCTCTTCATCTGTCAATTTTCCACCGTCAAATTTTCCGTCATTCATCCATCGTTGTAAGCTCGGCACACCCCAATAATCAAATATAGTGGTTCTTGTAGGGTCTCCAAAACCCGCATCTCCTTCAGCCGCTTCACCAAGTGCTTGTGCGTAATATAACATCGTTGGCGCTTTACCTATTAATGCGGAAACAACCATCGCAGGCTTGCCCTTCTGACCGTTTTGGGCGAATCCGGTACTAGCGATGCGTTGTTCATCGTGGTTTTCTAAGAAATGTAATAGATGATTATCAATGTCAGAAAATTGATTAATAATTGGTAAAAGTGATGATGCTGGTTTCTGATTGAGCATAATCGCTTTTAGCGTATCGTAAAAATCAACCTTGTCATAAAGAAAATCCATTTTACCGAGTGAAATATAATCCCGATAGATTTGTGGATTGTAAACTTCAGCGATTAGTGTTGCATTGGGGTTTCTATTTTTTATCGCAGAATTCATGAAACTCCAAAACTCGACCGGCACCATTTCAGCCATGTCATAACGAAACCCATCCACTCCAAGATCGATCCAGAAGAGCGCAATGTCGCGAAATTTGATCCAAGAGTTCGGGACGTCTTTATTTTTCCAAAATTCGAAATGCTGCAAATAATGTTTACTAGCGTAATCTTTTGGCAAACGCTCAAAGTCATAACCTCCATCTGGTTTTACACCATAATTCACTTTAACCGTCTCATACCAATCATTAATATCAGGTTGTTCTTTTCTAGAACCATTTCCGGTCCATTTAGCCGGATATTCATCGAACCGTTGATCCGATAACTGATGGTTCTCGCCATTCAAAGGTTGATAGCCACTGATTATGTGCGGGACTATAAATTTTTTGCCTACAATATAATAAAAATTATTATCTCTTTTGTATTCAAAACTCACATCATCGTCTTCGCCGAAATCTTTTACCCCTTTGGGTTTTGAAATAGAATGATAATTACGAGCGATATGATTAGGGACAATGTCAATAATAACCTTCATTCCGTGCCGATGAGTTCTTTCGATTAAGCGCTTAAACTCTTGCAAACGATTAGCTGGATCATCCGCTAAGTCTGGATTAACATTATAATAATCTTTCACCGCATAAGGAGAACCAGCTCGACCTTTTACAACATCGGGATCATCATTAGATATCCCATATTGTGTATAGTCTCGAATAACAGCGTGATGAGGAATACCGGTATACCAAATATGAGACACTCCGAATTCTTTTATACCAGCTAAAGCTTCGTCCGTAAAATCACTAAATTTTCCAACCCCGTTTTCTTCGATCGTTCCCCAGGGTTTGTTTGTGGTATTTTTATTTCCGAAAAGCCTAGTGAAAACTTGATAAATGACAGGCTTCCCCTGGGTTACCGTTTTTATTTCCTCTTTTTGGAAATTATTTGACATTTGTAAATCATTTGTCTTCTCTACTATCGATTTGGGAAGGTTTTCATCGCTAGTTTGAGAACAGCTACAAAGCAAACCGATAACATATGCAACAAAAAAGCATTTTACTATTTTTTTGGATACACTCATGAATTATTGTCTCTTACATTATTCTAAAGTTAACTCAGCATCATTATGATCCCAAGTCACAAGGACTTTAGCTATTTTTAATTGTTTGTCATATGAACTGATTTTTCCACTTAATGCGCTATTTGAAAAATTTAAACTCTTTGGTTCCGATAACCAATTATGGATTACTATTTCTAGTTGTCTTTGCCGTGGTGCTCCGTTATATCCATCGCCTGTTCTCGAAAGTCCAATTTTTAATTGATGATTAAATTGTTCTGAATTAAAATTAAGAATTTCAAATTCGTTGCTCTCAATTGAACCGCGACTATGTCCATCATCTTCGTACATATAACCGGTGCTTTTTATTACGGATTCATCCGCATAATAATGTAAAACCAAATTTTCGCTAGAATAATCCTGAGTGTTATTGATGTCATTAACCATTGGTATAAAAGAGCCAGCTCGCACAACAACTGGTAAGGTTTCTAAACTAACTGGAACAGTAACTGATGTATTTCCGTCATATCGCTCGTCATTCCAAAAATCAAACCAGACTCCTTCTGGTAATGTCATTTTGTGTTCTGATTCGGAGGGATTGGTAATTGGTGACACCAACAGCGCATCCCCCCACAAATAACTATCTTTGATATCGATCAAATTAGACTTATTTTCGTTTTCAAAAAAAACCGGACGCATCAACGGCATACCAGTAGTCGAATTTTGATAGGCCATGGTGTAAATGTAAGGAAGCATTCGATAACGCAACTTAACAAACTTGCGCAAAATATCTTTTGTTTGCTGATCATGAAAAATAGGCTCCGGTGCAATATGATCTTGCGCATGCGGCCTATAAATAGGTTGGAATACGCCATACTGCAACCAACGAATATACATTTCTTTGTCGAACTTTTCACCTCCGGCAAAACCACCCAAGTCAGAATGAGTATAAGCCAATCCAAATAATCCCATTTGCAAACTCAATTCAACCTGCGGCTTAAGCCCATTCCAGGAGCGATCAACATCGCCCGTCCAAGGGAGCATCGCATAACGCTGTGAACCAGCAAAGCCAGAACGCATCATAATAAAAGGTCTAACTTCAGGTTGTATTTTTAAATGATTTTCATAAACCATTTTCGCCCATTGATGACCGTAAGCATTGTGTATCAAATCACCTCTTACCTTCATATTTTTTTCGGATATAAAATGAATACTGTCATCCGGATGAACTTCTGGTTCTCCTAGGTCTCCCCATACTCCAGCAATTCCTTGATTGGATAAATCCGTGTATATATTTGAAAACCAATCCTGGGAATTCTTATCAAACACATCAATTAAACCAGTATTACCAAAATAGAAATCAAATCGCTTGGCATCACCTTTTTCATCCTTGGCTAAAATCCGTTTATCGACAGCCTCATTCCATTTTGTTGAAGAACTTAAAATAAAGGGTTCTGTCACTAAAATGGTTTTAATATTTTGATCGTTTAATTCGCTAATCATTTCTGAAGGTTTCGGAAAGGTCTTATAATCCCATGATAAATTTCCGACATGTCCTTTAATATCAGAGCCAAACCAATATAGATCGATGATAACGGCATCTAACGGAAAACCGTCTTCTTTAAATTGATTAACAACATTTAGAACCTCCTGCTGGTTTTTATAGCCAAAGCGCGAAGCAAAGTTACCGAAAGCCCATCTTGGTGGCATAGGCTGTTTACCAGTAACATCAACATAATTGTTAATTAGTTCAGGGTAAGATAATGCGGAAAAAACAATGTAGGCATTTCGTCCGCCCACAGCCTCAAAGGACAGTATGTTTTTTTCTGATTTAGCGATATCCAAATAACCACTCGCTGAATTATCAAAAAGAATGGCATACTTTTTGTCTGACATGACCGCAGGTAAACTAAAACTCATTTGGTTAGATTCGGTGCTATATCCATAATGTGCTCGATTATATAAAGGCATGCGATGACCGCGACGATCCATACCTAACACCCGCTCACCTCCCCCCATTATTTTTTCAGTGTTATCTAATTCAAACTTAAGTTCAATTTTTTCTTTATTGTCGATGCGTCTTTGTTGTCCAAAAAGTAACTCTGAACCTCGATAAAAAGTAACTGAAAAATCAGATTTTTGTATTACTGCGGATAAATTTCCATTTTGAAAGGTAATTAAACTATCAGTCTCAAAAATATTGGGTTTGATCGAATTAACTATTTTATCTTTAGCAAATGACGGAAATACTTTAACCCCAGACCGTCGATGCAATACTTCAATGGAACCACCAGGTAAGGCGGTGAATATATCATCACCATATACCGAGTGAACGACCAACGAATTATTTTGTATTTCATGTGTGAGATTTTCTCGATAATTTATACTAGTACAAGCGGAAATTAACAGAGCTAATATCAAAGTAACTGTAACGTTTGAATTTTTCTTGGTTATAGAGATTATTTTTTTCATTATTGCGCTTCACTACTTAATTGTAATATTAATGTCGTTTTGGCAGGTATCTTTATAGCTTGATTTAAAGAGAATTTTTTTTCTGATAAAACATCTAATCCAGTTGCCGCCCTATCACTAGCTGACAGCATACTTGGATAATCATCTGGATAGACGCTAATAGCTTTATTATTTTTATTTAGAATAACCATTACTTTATCCGTTCCATCGTGCCGAAAATAGACGTAGACTCCATTGTTCGGTGCATAATGAGTCAATTTTCCGCTATGTATAACAGGAGTACGCTTTCGCCAATTAAGCAGTTTACGAGTAAAATTCTGCATCGATTTTTGAACGACTGTTAGCCCTCTGGCTGAAAAAGCATCGAACTCATCATCCTTCCAACCTCCTGGGAAATCCGAGCGAATGACTCCATGAGCAGTACTGCCCCGGTTCTCCATCGCAATTTCTGTACCGTAAAAAAATTGAGGTGTTCCTCGTGTAGTCGCAAAAAATACTAACGCTATTTTGGTTAATTCCTCATCGTGTTCAAGTTGAGAAAATATCCGACTCATATCATGATTATCCGGAAATATAACGAGTGAACTCGGATTTTGATAAACAAAATCGTTCGCCAATGTTGAATAAAGTTTATGTAATCCATCAGACCACGACTCTTTTTCCTTTAACGACTTTACCAAAGCGTCCTGTAAAGGAAAATCCATTAAGGATGTTAGTTGATAATCGAAATCATCATGCCTCTTCTTATCTTTCTGCCAATAGGCAATAATATTTGGATTAACAGACCACTCTTCGGCGACCAAGGTAAAGTTTGGATATTCGTTCATTATTCGTCGGGTATAATTTTCAAGAAACTTTTTATCCGAATAAGAAAACGTGTCTATTCTCACTCCTGAGAGATCAGCAAACTCAATCCACCAGATACTATTCTGGATCAAATAATTGGCGACAAATTTATTTCGTTGATTTAAGTCCGGCATGGTCGGGACAAACCAACCGTCGATAAAAGCAATTTGATCTTCAACTGTACTATAAGGGTCATGTAAACTTTCTCTTTTGTGGCTGGTTGGGACAAACTCCGCGTTGTGATTAATCCAGTCGTTACTTGGCAAATCATCCATCCACCAATGATTGCTTCCAATGTGATTGAGTACAGCATCATAAATAAGACCAATACCCTTTTGTTTGGCTTTTTTTGATAATAACTTGTACTGCTGGTTATCACCGAATCTCTTATCTATCTGATAAAAATCGGTCGCTGAATATCCATGATAAGAATATTGTGGCTGATTGTTTTCTATCAAAGGGTTTAGCCAAATTTGAGTAAAACCCATATCAGCAATGTAATCGAGATGGTTAATCACACCTTGAATATCACCTCCATGACGCCCGTCTATATTTTTTCTGTCAACACCTTCGATCAAACCAGCCATTTCATCATTTTGATAATCACCATTTGCAAACCGATCCGGGGTGATTAAATAGATGGTATCCGATGGATTAAATCCCTGACGTAAATGTGAGTTCGGTTTTCGTTTTTTTAGCTGGTAATTAATTGTTTGATAAACTCGATTATTGTGAAGTAATTGAAGTTCAAACATCCCAGCTTTGGATTGCTCACTAATATAAAGATTAACAACAAGATAATTTTTATTTATCACACGCTCAACCGAAATAACTTTTAGATTTTGATTGGCACTTCTTATGTCAAAACGTGCAATGTTGTCGCCATAGAGCATTATTTGAAGTTTTGGATCTTGCATTCCGAGCCACCAAAATGGTGGTTCAATGCGGGAGATAATTTCTCTTTTTTGTTCGCTATCAGTTAGGTTGACCTGCTCACTTGCGTTTAACTGCGATTGGGTCAACCACGGTAGAACCATTAACAAAAATACGGCTACACGGTTCGAATTAGGAAAAAGAAACATTTTTAATCATTTTGACAGGATAATCTCACTGATACTACGCAAGCGAAGAAGCCAAATACAATGCATTGCATACGTATTCAAAGAAATTAATTTGCTGAATTGACGGCTAAGCAAGATTTGTTACAAAACTGTCACTCGAATAAGGATTTACGAACAAAATATCACCGCCGTTTAAATCAAGGGTGCTCTCAAGTATCATCCAAATTATTCTTTGATAACTGAACCTTTAACGCATCTCTTATTTTGTACAGAGTTGATTTATCGCCGTCACTAGACATCAGTATTATTGTATAATTATTTTTACCCGCTGAAATAGGTGTAACCAATATTCCCCACTAACCGAGCAATAATGAGCCTACAAAATCAGTTAGCTGCTTCTTAAGCGGACAGACTTTACAGCACACATACTTTAATGTTTGATAGCGAGTATAAAATACAAAAGAAGCGATATCATACGATTTATGGACTTCAACACCACTTCGTTTTTGATATTTAGGGCAAAGACCTTCATAAATTTCGTTTGACGGTTAGTTTATTTCTGCATCAAAAACCTTAGACGCCTCAATATATACCTTACCATTCTCAGACCACCAAAATGCCGCTGTTGACCGGTTTGCTTTACTTATGTGTTGAAACGCGGAAAAGGTCATTGTCGTCAATACTTCTATTTCACCTTCAATTTCGAAGAATGTTCATATCCATACTTTACGCCACTCCATCGCGACTCACTTGCTCGAAGCGGGTGTTAGTCTGCGCTCTATTCAGGTGTTTTTGGGTCACTCTTCACCTGTCACCACCGCCAAGTACACCAAAATGACGGAGCAAGCCGAGCAAAATAATACGCTGATGTTAAATGCGTTAGTTGGGCAATTAAATGTTCAATGGGTGAAATCATGATCCGCTTGGCAAGCCTTGCTAGGCAATATCAACAAATACTCTTTTCGACCTATCAACATAAAATGACGCACGAGCATTATCAAGCATTAAACGCACTCATCCACTGCCGAACACCCGCTTGTGGTGAAATGCAATACGATTGTAAACCGTGTCAGCAGAAACAAATCTTTTGTCATTCCTGTGGACACCGTTTTTTGCTCCTGCAAAAACGGCATACATCACATCCTTGTGAATAATCGAAGTTGCCCTCTGCCAACACCACACCAATAGTCAATGGCTGGCAACGCAGCAGCAAAAACTGTTACCGGTTAATTATTTTATGGTGACTTTCGCCTAAAGCGCCTATTTTAAGCTTGTCAATAGTCATTTTATTCTCCTCTGATGGTTTCTTTTCCACACAAAAATTTTCAACCTAAATTATATTCAAGTTGAGTCTTTTTTATGTTGTTCTACCTCATGTTGAACAGTTGATCGTTTCCGGGATCTTACCTTAAGGAGGTAAATCTAACCTGTTATTTTGGATGTCCATTTTCAATGGCATCAGTTCAGCTTCATTGGATATTCGGTTCCTCAGGGGAGACGATAGAGTGCCTCATAGACTACAATATGAATCCTGATTACCTATAAAACACAGCTACAGTTACAGAATAAGGAGTATACTTAAGTAAGTGAAATAAAAGGAGAAAAGCCATGAAAAATAAAATTCAATTTCAAAAAGGCTATAGTTTACTTTCATGAAAGAATACGGGACGGAAAAACAATGCCGAGATGCTTTATTTCAATGGCGCTGGTCTCAAGGCTATGTTTGTCCTAAATGTAGTAGCGAAAGTTATTGTGCATTAGCAGCCCGCCCTGTTTTTCAATGTAACCACTGCCATCACCAGCAGTCTCTCACAAGCGGAACCATTTTTGCCTCCACAAAATTATCATTGACGATTTGGTTTCTTGCGATCCATTTATTGGCACAGGCAAAAACGGGACTCTCGGCACTCGCCTTAGGTCGCCAACTTGGCGTTTCTTACAATACGGCGTGGAGTATCAAGCATAAGCTAATGCAAGTTATGAAAGAGCGCGATGATCGCAAGCCTCTTTCTGGGATCATCCAACTGGATGATGTGTATTGGGGGGGCGAACATCATGGTGGAAAACGCGGACGAGGCTCACCAAATAAGACGCCTTTTGTTGTTGCGGTATCTACTAATTCGCAAGGTCATCCTATCGCGATGAATATGAATGTGGTGACAGGGTTTCGCACCAGCGAGATTGTTCGATGGGGTCAGCGTCATCTGGCTCCTGATAGTCATGTGGTATCCGACGGATTAGCTTGTTTTTCTGCAGTAGAACAAGCACAGTGTAAGCATTCCCCTATCGTTACGGGAGGAGGCTCTGAATGCGTTGTATTAGAATCTTTTACTTGGGTAAACACGATGATTGGAAATGTTAAAAAATCAATGAATGGTGCTTACCATGCGATTAACCCAAAACACCTTCCACGATATTTGGCTGAATTTTGTTATCGTTTCAACCGTCGTTATAATCTTGAAGATATGCTACCTCGTTTTTGTTATATTGCGGCTGCGCGCAACCTATCCTTATTAGTTAGACCGTACCATCCGCCTTAGAAGGTTCACTATTAGCTCTCTCAACCGGTAACGTTGTACACCTAAACGATCCAGGTAGCTTTGTTACCTCCGAATAATCGACCAGAATAGTTTCTACCCCCTTGGATTCCAATAATGAAGCCAAGCGATGACTTCTTTCACTCATTACTACCTTTCGAGGTGAAATTGAAAAAGTGTTGATTTCTATATTCTTCATTTCATCAGAATTCGCTTCAATTAAGTCAAAGTTGTTTTCGAGCCATCTCAGGCTCTTTGGTTTAAAGCTTTTAGGGTAAATCATACCTAGTCCCTTGGGAAGAACATTAAATTTAGTATCTAAGTGTATTATTCCTCTATGCGAAAACTCTATAGAAATCACCTCTCGTTCAATTCCAATTTCGTGTAACTTTCTCCTCAAACAGTCGACCCCCTTCATATCGGTTTCTTCACTAAGCCCAACTATCACATTTTTTTCATCTACAATTACATCACCGCCTTCAATAACACCACTCTCGAGATGGGCTACTTTAGAAAATCTAGGAATTAAGGATTTTAATCCCTCGATCTCGCGCTTTCTGTAATTTCTCCTTGGATTTGCGCAAAAAAATGTATCATCAATCGCAAACCCGATATCCCTGGTGTAATGCTGTGTTGAGCAATTGGCGATTTGTTCTGCTAGTAAAACCTGAACCCCATTCGATTCCAGCACGTCAATAAATTTTCGTTGCTGATCAAAAACTTTTTCTTGGTTATAGAAGACATTAAATTTGTTATACATGGCTTGATATAAAAGCGCTGTATCAATGCCGCCATAACGTATTGCAGAAATAACAGAGGCTGGATTGGGAAAACACATCACAACAGTTTTCAGCATGTCTGTTTCGGATGGAATATTTATTAAAATTTCATCAAGATCCACTTGAATCATGTGTGTCTCACTATATTTATGGTGTCACTCTTGCTCACCACGCTCATAAGCCTAACGACCAAGCTCAGCCGAGAGGAGCCGCATCGCGGCGACGAATCGGCTGGAGCGCCTTGTTGAACGAAGCCGCTGACGCGGAGAAGGTCATTGTCGTCAATACTTCTATTTCACCTTCAATTTCGAAGGTGTCCAAAATAGAGGAATACCATCATGAACGACAACGACCAAAACCATTTC
>Ga0316204_10004836_pt1 | contig 23487 bp, 21 predicted proteins | sample 6monrhotite_MG_2_FD_205661 | JGI IMG/M metagenome (GOLD analysis project Ga0316204, IMG submission 205661) | Microbial mat bacterial communities from mineral coupon in-situ incubated in ocean water Damariscotta River, Maine, United States -... | ecosystem: Environmental > Aquatic > Marine >... | reverse complement strand
GCTGAAAACAGCTCACGAATGGGGATTATAGCACAAAAAAACAGCGTAGCAGCATTAAATACCATATATTTTCTTAATTTTTTTCACCAACAAGAGGTGCCGTGAGAAAATCATGGACCCGCAGGGTTTAACAAATCGGGTGATATGGTCGACACAGGGAACACAACGGGCTCCTCAGGGAGGTCCGCCTGCGGGGCATCTCTACGCAACACAGCGCTTTGAGCAGCCTGCTCCGGCTCATCAGAAGTATAAACGATCACGCGCGGCTTCAACAGGAACACCAGCTCCGTATTTGAAACAGTTGCAGAACGAGACGTTGGAAACAAAGGCTTATTAAAACCGGGGCCAGATGTATCATACTGATCATTCTCCCTTACCAAGCCGGCAATCAACAAAGAGTCCCCCGGACGGATACGAACCTGAGTCGAAAGCTCGCGCTCAGTTGTTTCAGGAAGTTGCAACACAGTTCCATCCGCATCAAAATTCTGGAACCGCCTAAACTCCTGCAGCTCTATATCAATATTACCGTAAATCGTCGCATTATCCCAAGCGCTTGAAATTGTAAGCGTAAACCCCGTATCCACAGAATCCGTCTCCGTTGACGTTGTAACCTCTCCATTATCAACAGACCGGCTCAACGAAGACACATAATTCACAGTATCAGCAGCCCGTAGCGTCGCTTCAGACCCCGAAAGTACAGTTATTTGAGGCTGAGAAATCGTCTTAACAGACCCATAATTCGATATGAATTCCAAAACATCATTCCCATCAAAAGATGGCGTCCCGGTAATTGTTGGCAAACCAATGCTAATCGGCGTAAACCCAGCACCGACACCGCCCGGAATATTAATTCCCGCAGTGTATTTACCAAACACGTCAATATTTTGCCAATCAATACCTGTAGCGTTATCAGAGTTCAGAGACACCTCCCATATATACACCTCAAATACAATCAATGCTGTATTCGAACGCACACGCTGGAAATATCGCTCTGCGAGCTTTGCCGTTCTATTTGTCGCTTCGTAAATAATGGACCGCGTTGCGCTTTCAGTGATCGGCGTTGAACCCGTTATAGCTTGCAAGCCCGTTGCAAGCGATGACAAGATATCACCATCACCCCCGATTGGAGGAATCGTAACCGTAAAAGTTTGCGTATCCTTAATCACAAGCAAGCCGTCTTCAAAAGAACAATAAAGATCGGCCAAGCTGCAGACCTTATTTACCACACTATTTAAAGGGCCACGTAAATTTGCCACAGTGATTGTCCGGGTCAAACCCTCATCCGTCTCAAAAGCCAAAGGAACCTGATAATCAGCCAAAATCAGTTGAAGCGCGCCGGCAAGCGTTTCAGAACGCAACTCAAACGGCCCGACAATTTCAGCAGGCAGTTGACTACCCTTGCTAGTTTCAGGAACAAGGACATCACTACCAAGCGGTAAGTATATAACGCTATCCGGCTGCTCATTAACCGCTTGCGACCTTACATCCGCAATCGCCGGAGATGGGATATTCACATTCCGTGCGCCAGGTGTACTTACATCCGCACACCCCAAGAGCCCCACAGAAACCAGAACCAAAAAAGGCAGCGCCCACAACAATGGCCTTCGCTGAAATATATTATTCTGAAATACTGTAGATACTACTTTCTTCATACTAAGAAGCCCGAGATAAAGATTGAAGTGTTCTAGACACAGTTTTTACTAGCCTATCGCGCTGAACCGGTTTCATCAAGACCGCTGCAATATGCCATTTGCCCGCCTCAGCCAAAAGATCGGGATTTTGGTCCCCGGTCACAAGAATCACGGGCGTTTCATTGTCCATACCGCGCAAAGACCGCACAAATTCAAAACCATCAATTGGCTCCATTCGAACATCAACAATAGCCAAAGATACGTCTTTATCCATCTTGCCTAAAGCATCCTGTCCATCTGTTGATTCGATTAATTCATAGCTCGCTTCCTCGTCTTGCAAAAACTTTACGATTTGCATTCGCACGAAGTCGTTATCCTCTACCACTAAAATTTTATGCTGTTCCGCCATGCAATCCTAAAAAAACTCCGCTACGATTATTAAAAATTCAATATCGCTTTTACTTTAAAACAAAAAACATCCTACGAACAGGATCATTCGCAGGGATACACACAGATTTAAGCATTTGGTGAAACGCACAAAAATGATAATATAAGCCCATGTTAGATATTATCTCTATAACGCTCACACTCACGGCGATCGCCATACTCCTTACCCTTGCCGTCATCGACTTAAGGGTGAGGCTTCTTCCGAACATCGCAGTACTCGGCCTTGCCTTAAGTGGCTTTGCCTTTCATGCCAGCACTTTATTTTTCTATGCTCCTGTTCAAGATTTAATGGTTGGCGCGTTTATCGGCGGCGGGACTCTCTACATGATTAGACTTGCCGGAAACATGGCCTATAAATCAGAGACATTGGGCTTGGGTGATGTGAAGCTTATGGCAGCAGGCGGGCTTTGGCTCGGGTCCTACTTTATACTTCCAGCCCTTATCATTGGTGCCATAGCCGGTATCATTCACGGCGTTTTGCTTATGGCTATACACAGATACAAAACAAAAGAATTTGCGGCTTTTTCTACATTTTCACTACCAGCCGGGCCAGGTTTTGCTGCCGGACTTTTCATTGCTGCTCTTGCAAAATTTTCCGGACTGCCGCATCTTCTCCCGTAAATGAAAAAAGCTTTAGAAAATATCCGCGTCCTTGATCTTTCTCGTATTCTTGCCGGACCTTTTTGCACCCAAACTCTGGGAGACTTAGGCGCAGACATCATAAAAGTCGAACGCCCCGAATCAAAAAACAAGGGCGGAGGAGACGACACACGCAGATGGGGTCCACCTTTCGTTAAAGACGGTAACGGCCAAGATACAAGCGAGAGCGCGTATTACCTATCCTGTAACAGGAACAAAAAATCAATCGCGATTGATATCCGCAAGCCAGAAGGCCAAAAAATTATAAAAGACCTGATTGCTCAATCAGATGTCGTAATTGAGAACTTCAAAACAGGCGGTTTAAAAAAATACGGTTTGAGCTATGACGATCTAAAAAATGATTACCCACACCTTATATATTGCTCAATTACAGGGTTCGGACAAAATGGCCCCCTTGCCCACGAACCGGGTTACGATTTCTTAGCTCAAGCCATGGCGGGGTTAATGGCTTGCACCGGTGAACCCGAAGGAAGCCCCATGAAAGTCGGTGTGGCACTTAGTGATGTGATCACTGGCCTTAATGCCGCCGTTGGTATTCTTGCTGCGCTCAACCATCGCAGAGAGACCGGAAAGGGCCAGCATATTGATCTGGCTTTAACGGATTGTACGCTCTCCAGCCTCACCAACATTGCACAATATTATCTTACGGCTGGCAAGCCCGCCAAACGTCAAGGCAACGCACATCCGACAATTGTCCCCTATCAGGCTTTTGAAGCACTGGACGGTTTCGTGATTTTGGCTGTCGGCAACGATTCACAATTTGCCCGTTTTGCCAAATTTGCCGGACGGCCTGAATGGGCTGAAGATGAACGATTTGCTCATAATCAAAATCGCGTTCTTAATCGTGAAATTTTGGTCCCTCTTATAAAGGACATCATTTTTACAAAAAATATGGATCACTGGATGTCCGGTCTTCACGAAGCCAATGTTCCCTGTGGTCCGGTAAACACGATGGATAAGGTTTTCGAGGACCCGCAAATTCAATCGCGAAATATGAAGATCGAGATGAAACATCCTCTCTCGCCCGATCCTGTGAACCTTGTCGGGAGCCCGATTAAACTGTCAGAGACGCCTGCATCTTACGATCTCCCCCCGCCGATTTGTGGGCAGCACACGGAAGAGATTTTGAAGAATCTACTTGATTTTAATGATGCAGATGTCGCAGAACTCCTAAATAAAGAAATTGTGGGAAAAGGAAACCAGTCATGAAACACCTCTTGGGGATTGACGAGCTAAACGCTGACCAGATCAGCGATATACTTGAGCGGGCCGAGTATTACTCGCGGGCTTTAGAAAGCGGAAAATGGGACCATAACCATCTGGAAGATAAAATTATATTTCATCTGTTCTTTGAACATTCGACCAGAACACTTACGTCGTTTGAAGTCGCAGCAAAGCGTTTAGGCGCACGTGTTGTGAACTGGAATCCCGAAACAAGTTCGCTGACCAAAGGTGAAAATTTTACAGATACGATTGATACACTCTGCGCGATGGTGCCCGATGCCATTGTGATGCGTCACGCCGATTACGGCGCACCAAAATTTGTCGCCGCGCGCAGCACATGCCCGGTGATCAATGGCGGGGATAGCTGGCGGGAGCATCCGACGCAGGCGCTGCTCGATGCGCTGACGATGAAGAAAAATTTCGGCAAGATTGAAGGGCTGAACGTGACGATTGTCGGTGATATCGCCCATAGCCGTGTCGCCAGCTCGAACATGCAATTACTGGTGAAGATGGGTGCCAATGTGCGCGTTGTTGCGCCGGCTGTTTTAATGCCGGAAAAATTACCGTTTGAGGCTGTAGAAGCACATGACAATTTGGCCGATGGAATTAAAGACGCCGATGTTGTGATGACGCTTCGCTTGCAAAAAGAACGGATGGATAGCGCGCTGATCTCTTCCGATGCCGCGTATTTTAATGAATATGGTTTGACATTAGAGACGCTTGATAAACATGCGCCGGGCGCGATGATTATGGACCCGGGTCCGCTGGTGCGCGGAGTGCAGATGGAAGATAGTCTGGCCGAAGATCCTGCGCGGAGTTTGATTTTGAAGCAGGTCGCTAACGGTATCCCGACGCGCATGGCGGTGCTTGATATGTTGGTGAGTGGCTGATGGATCTCATCATTGCAGCGTTTATCGGCTATATTATCGGCTCTATTCCTTACGGCCTGCTTCTTTCTGCCATTTCGGGACATGGCGACATCCGCAATATTGGGTCCGGCAATATCGGGGCCACAAACGTACTTAGAACAGGTAACAAAGGTCTGGCCTTTCTAACACTTGTTCTGGACGCCCTGAAAGGCAGTGTTGCTATCCTTGCCGTTATGTCTCTTCCGTTTTCCGCCCCAGCTTTGTTGGTTGGATTATCGGCCATAATTGGCCATTGCTTCCCCGTTTGGTTGAAATTCAAAGGCGGCAAGGGTGTTGCAACAACGCTGGGCGTTCTGTTCGCTGCCGTGCCGTTGGCCGGACTGGTCGCTGCCGCGACATGGGGGATTGTTGCCGGGTTTTTCCGTTACTCCTCATTATCCGCATTATGCGCCGTTGCGATTGCGCCGCTTGCGACCTTTTTGATTTACGGGCCAATGCCTGCGGCTATCACCATCCTGATTGCGTTGCTCGTTTTTGGGCGACACAAAGACAACATCCAGCGTTTGATGGCCGGTACCGAGCCGAAGATTGGATCAAAGAAAGATAAGAATGAGCCAAGTCCAGAGACAGAATGAGGCGTTAAGCCTTGAGGAAAAACTCGACTGGCTGCGCCTTTGCCGGACAGAGAATGTCGGGCCGATTACATTTTATCGCTTGGTGGAACGCTATGGTTCCGCAACAAAAGCGCTTGACGCTTTGCCCGAGCTTTCGCAGCGCGGCGGGCGTAAAAAACCGCTCAAGGCCCCTGATCCAGGCATCGTTCAAAAAGAATACGATTCACTACGTCATCTTGGCGGCGATATTGTGACAGCCGCCTGCCCCGAATATCCGCTGGCATTGGGAGCAACAGATGATGCCCCGCCAATTTTAAGTTATTTCGGTGATATTAAACTGGCCAACCAAAACTGTATCGCCATGGTTGGCGCCAGAAATGCATCCCTAAACGGACGCAAATTTGCCGAACGCCTTGCCCGTGAACTGGGAGCGCGTGATCAAGTCATCGTTTCAGGACTGGCGCGCGGTATCGACACGGCGGCCCATAAAGGCTCCATAAATTCCGGTACAATCGCGGTTGTTGCCGGCGGCATTGATGTTGTTTATCCGCAAGAGAATATTCCCCTATTTGACGCTATCAAAGAGCACGGGCTGGCTATCGCCGAAAGCCCTCTTGGCGTCCAACCTGTTGCCCGGCATTTCCCGAAGCGCAACCGTATTGTCTCTGGCCTGTCGCGGGCCGTTATTGTGGTTGAGTCTACAATAAAATCCGGATCCTTAATCACTGCGCGCATGGCCGGCGAGCAAGGCCGGGATGTTATGGCCGTTCCGGGACATCCGCTTGATCCGCGCGCGCAAGGTCCCAACCATCTTATCCGCGAAGGGGCAACCCTGGTTCGAAATGCAGATGATGTTTTAGAGATCATAAAAAACTTTTCAGGCAACAGTTTACGGGAGCCTTTACAGGTTGCTCCAAGCTTTTCAGGGCCCATAGCCAGCGAAGATGAAATCCCGCCAAATGCGCAAGAAACTGTATTAGAGAATTTATCTTTTACTGCCGTAACAGTTGACGAATTGCTTCGATCCTGTCATTTAACGATTCCAGTGATGCAAACTATACTCCTTGAACTGGAGCTGGCGGGACGCATTAAAAGAGAAGCTGGAAGCCGTGTTAGTCTTCTTCAGGAGGAATGAAATTGAGCCGTAACCTTGTCATTGTTGAATCACCCGCGAAAGCAAAAACCATCGGAAAATATCTGGGTTCCGATTATGAGGTGCTGGCCTCTTTTGGACATGTTCGTGATTTGGTGAACAAAGACGGGTCTGTTTTGCCCGATGAAGATTTTGCGATGAAGTGGGAGCTGGGTGAACGCTCTGCCAAGCATGTGAACGATATCAAGCGCGCGGTTAAAAAAGCCGACGCAGTTTGGCTCGCGCCCGATCCGGATCGTGAAGGGGAAGCTATTGCATGGCATATTCAAGAATTATTAGCTGACGAAAAGTTACTGGACGGAAAAAACGTTCATCGCGTGACCTTCAACGAAATCACAAAAGGTGCGGTCCAAGACGCATTTCAGAATGCGCGTCAACTTGATCAACCACTGATCGAGGCCTATCTGGCCCGTAGAGCGCTGGATTATCTGGTTGGGTTTAATCTATCACCGGTTTTATGGCGAAAGCTCCCGGGCTCCCGCTCTGCCGGACGTGTTCAATCCGTGGCCTTGCGCCTTATTTGCGAGCGAGAATCAGAGATTGAAATCTTCAAAGCGCAAGAATATTGGTCCATCGAAACCAAGTTACACACCAACGATGGTGTGCCCTTTATGGCAAGGTTAAGCCATTTGGCTGGTAACAAGCTGGGCAAGATGGATATTGGTAGTGAAGAAGATGCAACCAAAGCCGTTCAGCGCATTGAAAGCAAAGCGCTTTCGATACAAAAGATCGAAAAGAAACAAGTACGACGCAATCCTTATGCGCCTTTCATTACCTCATCCTTGCAAATGGAAGCTTCCCGTAAGCTTGGGATGAGCGCGTCCCAAACGATGCGTACAGCGCAAAGCCTTTATGAGGCAGGGCTTATTACCTATATGCGTACAGACGGAACAACGCTTTCTGCGGATGCCGTGTCGCAGGCACGCGATGTTATTAAAAGTGAGTATGGTGATACATACGTACCCGATAGCCCAAGATTGTATAAATCGAAGGCCAAAAATGCACAAGAAGCGCATGAAGCGATCCGTCCAACCGATCTATCCAAAATCCCTGGAAAATCCGGCGCTCCTATGGGCGATGAAAAAGAACGCAGGCTTTATGAGCTCATCTGGAAACGCACCATGGCCTCGCAAATGGAAAGCGCCATCATGGACCAAATGAAAGTTGATCTTTCTGACGGTACAGATGATGTTGTTTTGCGCGCCAATGGCTCTGTTGTTAAGTTTGACGGATTCTTGACGCTCTACCAAGAAAGCACAGATGACGACAATAGCGACAATGATGCGAAAGATAGTGATCGCAGATTGCCGCCAATGAATGAAGGTGAGCCTGCTAAGCTTGTTGACGTCATACCCAATCAACATTTCACGCAGCCCCCCCCGCGATATTCAGAGGCCTCTCTTGTCAAAGCGATGGAAGAAATGGGCATTGGTCGTCCTTCTACTTACGCCTCTATTATGCAGGTCTTACGTGATCGAAACTATGTGGAGATGCAAAGCCGGCGCTTCGTGCCACAGGATCGTGGCCGCGTCGTCACAACATTCCTTGCCAAATTCTTCACCAAATATGTCGATTATGATTTCACAGCCAACCTGGAAGAAGAGCTTGACGCTATTGCCGGTGGCCATGTGCAATGGAAAGATGCGCTGAAACAATTCTGGGTCGATTTTATTGCCGCCGTTGATGAAGCCAAGAGCCTGACGATAACAGAGGTTATTGATTATCTTGATGCTGATTTAGGGCCGCATTTCTTCCCCGGCGGCGATGAAACCCGCAAGTGCAGTGCCTGTAAGGACACGCATGGTGATGGACGTTTAGGCCTCAAGCTTGGTAAGTTTGGTGCGTTTATCGGTTGCTCGAATTATTCCGAATGTAAATTTACAAAACCGCTTGTTGTGCCCGATGGCGATGAGGACGGTGAACTGGCAGCACTTGCCAATGAACCTAAACCCCTGGGGACAGAGCCGGGGACTGGCCGCACTGTAACGCTTCGCCGCGGCCCTTATGGCCCATATGTGCAGATTGACCCAGCTCCGGAAAGCATACCGGATATGAGCGAATATGAAGCAGAGATGGTAAAATACGAGGAAGCACGCGCTTTAGCGAAAAAAGAGGGTAAAAAACGTATAGGCATGAAAAAGCCTAAAAAACCTGCAATGCCGAAGCCCAAGCGCCAAGGCTTACCTGCAGGCGTTGGCGTTGGTGATGTGACGCTGGAGGCGGCATTGTCGCTGCTATCGCTCCCACGTGATGTTGGCGAACATCCGGAAACCGGGAAGATGATTAAAGCCGGTATTGGCCGCTTTGGCCCATTCGTGCAACATGACGGCAAGTTTGCATCTATTCCGAAAGACGAAGATGTCATGACGATTGGCATGAACCGGGCCGTTGATCTGATCGCCAAGAAGATGGAACGCGATGCGGCCAAAGACGCTGCGAAGGCTGCTAAAGAAGCCGCAGGAGGCGCGAAAAAGAAAGCGCCTGCTAAAAATAAAACCGCGGCTAAAAAGAAAAAAGCAACCAAAAAAAAGCCTGCTACGAAAAAGAAAAGCGCCTGATTTATGGGTGATCTTAACCAATTCGAAATCCTGACTTTTATTCAAAATGCTTCAAAGCCTTTGACCAAACGTGAAATTGCAAAAGCATTTCATGTAAAAGGCGGCGAAAACCGGATTATTCTTAAACAAGCCTTACGTACTCTGGAAAAAGAAGGCGTGATTATCAAGCAGGCTGGCGGCGGATACTCGGCGCCTAAAGGTTTGCCGGGGGTCTGCGTTGTTGAAATCTTCCAGATATCCGTTGATGGCGAAATTCATGCGCGGCCTGTTGAATGGAATGCAGAGCTTCAGGGCGACCCGCCTTTGGTGGAAATCATGCCCGATAACAAGCATTACGCGAAAATGAAAGAAGGGGCGCGGACTTTGGTCCGTTTGTCTCGCGTATCCGATGACCTTTATGAGGCCAGCATTATTAAGCCCCTCGACAGCGATCGAGGCCGTGTTTTAGGACTTATTCGTTACAATAAACACGGACCTGTTCTGGCGCCTGCGGACAAAAAGGCGCGCCATGATTTTGACGTTAACCCCGGTGATTTGAACGGCGCAAAAGAAGGTGATTTAGTGATCGGTGAAATTCAACCGTCACGCAATTTAAAGCGCAAGAAGGTTCGTATTATCGATGTCCTTGGTAAGCGAGGAGACCCAAAAGCCATCAGCCTGATTTCGATGTATGAAAACGGGTTATCCGAGGATTGGCCTGATGCTGTTCTTGCCGAGAGTGAAGGTTTAAAGGTTCCTGACCTTAAGGGCCGGGACGATTTACGTGATATTCCTCTGGTTACTATTGATGGAGCGGATGCACGGGATTTTGATGATGCTGTCTTTGCAGAAAAAACAGATGATGGATTTCACCTGATCGTTGCGATTGCCGATGTAGCGAACTATGTCCGGTATGGCTCGGCTTTGGACAATGAAGCACAAAGGCGCGGAAATTCAACATATTTCCCTGACCGCGTTGTGCCCATGTTGCCCGAGGCCCTCTCCAATGATTTATGCTCTTTACGACCAAACGAACCGCGAGCGTGCCTGGCTGTCCATATGTGGATTGACAGAAATGGTCAGCTCAAAAAATATAAGTTTGTTCGCGGGCTTATGCGCTCAGCGGCGCGGCTTACCTATGAACAGGTGCAGGCTGCCATTGACGGTGTGATAGACGACCTTACGGGGCCATTGATGGAGCCGGTCATCAAGCCTCTTTATGACGCTTATGCGTTGCTGGACGCTGCGCGTGTCAAACGTGGCGCTTTGGATTTGGACCTGCCGGAAAAGCAGATCGTTATTAATGATAAAAACGAGATGACGGGCGTACGAATTCGTGACCGACTGGATGCACATAAGCTGATCGAAGAATTTATGATCCTTGCCAATGTTGCTGCGGCCAGCGCAATTGAAGACAAACGCGATCCAAAACGCCTGCCTTGCATATATCGTATTCATGACCAGCCAAGCGCCGAGAAATTAGACAGTGTACGAGAGTTTATCGACAGTTTCGGGCTAAAACTTCCGAAAGGAACAGTCAGTGAGCCGAGCCAAATTAACGGCATTTTGCGCCAAGCGGCAAAGCTGCCTTACTCCCACCTCATTTCGACTGTGATTCTGCGATCTCAATCACAGGCGGTGTATTGTGCTGAAAATATTGGACATTTTGGGCTGGCGCTCGGTAAATATGCGCATTTCACCTCGCCTATCCGCCGTTACGCGGACTTGATCGTTCACCGTTCCTTGATCAGTGCGTACAATTTAGGCCCCGGAGGAATTAGCGAGGCAGAAAGCGCACGGATAGACGAAACCTGCGAGCATATCTCAACGACTGAGCGTGCCTCCATGGTTGCGGAGCGCAGTGCGGTGGACCGGTTTACGGCAGCTTACCTTTCCGACCAAATCGGCGCAGAGTTTGAAGGAAAAATCAGCGGTGTCACGCGATTCGGGTTATTCGTTACGCTCAATGAAAGCGGCGCAGATGGGCTTGTGCCGATGAAATCCATGAAAAACGACTTCTACATTCACGATGAAGAGCAGCATGCTCTGATTGGACGAAAAAGCCGCAGAGTTTTTCGTTTAGGGGCCTCTGTGAGCGTTAAACTTAAAGAAGCTGATGGATTAACTGGCTCCACAGTATTGGAATTATGCGGTGAAAGCCTTGATGGCTCTGAGATTCCGGGCATGGTTTTCAAGGTTAAAAAATCCGGATATCCGCGTGATGGAAGAGACAAACCACACAGTGGAAAAGGCGGAAAACACAAAAACCATAAAAATGGGAAAAAACCCTTCAAAAAGAACTCAAAAAAGAGTGGGCCAAAAGCTTGACATTTTTTATAGAAACGCGCATAAACGCGCTTCGATAAGAATTTAGGAGATAAAAGATGGCCAAAGCCACCTATGTCAAAGTGAGATTGGAAAGCGAAGCAGGTACTGGGTACCGCTATTACGCGAAGCGTTCTTCACGTGCAGAATACAAAATCCGTAAGAAAAAATATGACCCTTGGGCGACTAATGAGTCCACTGGTAAAAAAGGCGTACATGTCTTTTTCGTAGAGAAAAAGCTACCGCCACATAAGAAATAATAATTTCGAGATGAGCCGTCTCAAAGAAGAAGCGCCTTTCGGGGCGCTTTTTTTGTCTTTAAAATTTGGATAAACATAATGTTTTTTAACCAAAACACGAAATACAGCCTTAATTACACGCCGGATACGAATATTCCGCGTGACCTTTTGGCTTATGTGCGAATGGTTGTAAAGCGGAACCCTCTTATGTGGACGATCATGCTCGCATTGGATGTTATTCACGGGATCAGATACCCGATTGCCTTCCTGCTTATGGGAGGAATTATTGATATGCTGACCGGCATACCGCAAGGCAGCGCTATCCCTGACAATGTATGGCTTTATACGGGAGGCCTGTTTGCCGTACTGTTTTTTGGCGAGCTGGCGCATGCTATTCCTCATTACTGGAGCTTTGACTGGTGGAAGCGTGCGCGAGCAGAGCTTCGCAGCGATTTGTTTGCCTATACGTTGCAACATTCATACATTTTCTTTCAGGATCATTTTGCCGGATCATTAGCCCGTAAAGTGTCTGAGGGCATTGAGAAAGCTTTAAACCTGCAAGAGCAGATCCGCTGGCAAATCTTTCTCCCTCTGGTCAGTATGGCTACTTCAGGGTTCGTTTTGCTTAGTGTTTCGCCTCTTTATGGCTTGTTTGTTTGCGTCTTTCTGTTGCTCATCCTGCTCCCTGTATTTTTAAAGCTGGATAAGTTGCGTGAAAAATCACGAATTTTTGCGGATACTTGCTCCGATGTCTCCGGTCAAATCGTTGACAGCCTGACAAACATGGCTTCGGTCAAGTCCTATGCTCAAGAGCAATGGGAACTCAACGAACATGCAAAGGTTTCAGAGGCACAAATGAAAGCGTGGCATAAAATGTTGCGCACGTTCTTGCTGCTGGATAATTATCGCCGCTCGACACTTGTCGTCTTTGGCAGCGGGATGATGGTGGCCTGTATATGGGGCTGGAAAAACGGCATCATCAGCCTCGGAGATATCGCGACGATTATGGGCATAGCATTTAGCTTTACCGCGAATGCGTGGCATTTGAGCTTTGGCATTATTCATGTCATGGAATCCTTGGGCTACCTTAATGATTCTCTGACAACTTTGATTAAGCCTCACGCCGTGACGGACAAAGAAGGTGCAAAAAACCTGGGCGTTACAAATGGCAGAATAGAATTTCGGACGGTTACTTTCGAATATGAGAGCAAGTCTGTTTTCGATGAGCTGAGCATCAGCGTTGAACCACGCCAGCGTATCGGCTTAATTGGTCCTTCCGGTGCGGGAAAAAGCACGTTTATCAACCTTATTCAGCGTTTTTACGATATTCAAGGTGGGCAAATATTGATTGATGGCCAGAATATTGCCGATGTCACGCAAGAGTCTCTGCGCAAGAGCATTGCGATTATTCCGCAAGACACTTCGCTTTTCCATCGAACTATCATGGAAAATATTCGCTATGGGCGTTCCGATGCGACGGAAAGCGAAATATATGCGGCAGCGGATAAAGCCCATGCGCTCACCTTTATCAAAGATCTTCCTGAGGGTTTTGAAACCTATGTAGGGGAGCGCGGTGTCAAGCTTTCTGGAGGCCAACGTCAGAGGATATCAATTGCCCGGGCTATTCTAAAAGATGCCCCTATCCTGATTTTGGACGAAGCGACCTCTGCACTGGATAGCGAGTCTGAAAAAGAAATTCAGTACGCTTTGCAAAACCTCATGCAAAACAAAACTGTTATTGCGATTGCTCACCGGCTTTCCACGATCAACCATCTGGACCGTCTTCTTGTCATGGAGAATGGGCGCATCATTGAAGATGGTACACATCAAGAGCTATTGAAAAACCAAAGTGTTTACGAAAAATTATGGGGTATGCAATCAGGTGGTTTCCTACCGGAATAAGTCGCCATTAATCCATCGTTTTGCGTTCAGAAATTTCGTAATCATCTGGATTGAGCTTTCCAAGGTCTTCGAAGACAACGCAATCACGACCCTCTTCTTTTGCCTGATACAAACATTTATCCGCCCGTTCGAGAACCTCCTGAACAGTGTGGTCTTCAAAATCGATAATTGTCCCGCCTATGGACGTGCTGATCTTGATGGGGCCGTCTTCATGACCAACATCAAACGGAACATCAGCAATTGCGCGTCTTAAACGTTCTGCAACCATATATGTTCTGCGTTCTGACACATCCGGCAAAATGACAACAAATTCTTCACCACCCAAACGCGCAACCAAGTCAAAGCTACGGAGGTTATCTTTTATTCGCTCCGCGAATATTTTTAACGCTTCGTCACCGGCTTTATGACCATAGGTATCATTTACCGGTTTGAAATGATCAATATCCAGCATCATCACGGCCAGAGACTTTTTACTCTCCTGATTTTTATTGAGAAGCTTATCCAAATGGACCTCAAGATAACGGCGATTATAAAGCCCGGTTAAGCTATCCATCAGTGCCATAGACAGGCTGACATCAAAACTGGCGCGCAAGCGTTCCTGAAAGCGTTTGCGTCTGATTTGTGTGCGGGCGCGCGCTAATAACTCACTACGCTCTACAGGTCTAAGAATATAATCATGCGCACCGATTTCAAGCCCATGAGCTATACGGTCCATATCTTCCTCACCCGCAATCATAACAAGAGGAACAGAACGTGTTTTTTCATTAGATTTCAAATGAGAACATAAGCGAAGACCATCTTCCCCCTCAAGGTTCAAACTGACAATAATCAGGTCGAAATCCTGAGATGCTATTCTCTCCATCGCCTCTGCGCCATTTTCAGCGTTCAACATATTATGCTTATCCGCTCTAAGCGTTTCCTCAATCTTGCGAAGCTCAAAATCTTTGTCTTCTACGATGAGCACGTTGGCGTGTTCGGAAGATTCCGTCATCACATTCGATGATTCATCGACTACCCCCAATTGGTTTGCCGTATTTTCACGCACTCGCCATTCATCTGTCGACATTTTAAGTCGCACAAGAGAACGCACCCGGGCCATTAAAGCTGTATCGTTAATTGGCTTGCTTAGGAAATCATCCGCTCCGGACTCCAGGCCACGAACCTTATCCTGAACATCGGTCAGAGCCGTGACCATAACAACAGGAATATGGGCGCTTTCCGCATTTTGTTTAATTCTTGTACACACTTCAAAGCCGTCCATACCGGGCATCATCACGTCCAAAAGCACAATATCAGGGCTTTCTTCCGCAACCTTACGCAACGCCTCTTCCCCATTCATGGCCGTAAGCACCTCATAGTACTCACTTGTCAGCTTTGCCTCGAGCAGCTTCACATTTGGCAAAATATCATCAACAACCAATACTCGTGCGGACATGTTTACCCCTGTTTTTTCTTATAAATAACTTTGTATTACGTCCATAAAACTTCCGACCGAAATCGGCTTGGAGATATAATCTTCACATCCCCCTTCACGAATTTTTTGCTCATCGCCCTTCATTGCAAATGCAGTCACTGCAATAACGGGAATGCTCTTAAGATCCTCATCTTCTTTCAGCCATTTAGTAACTTCAAGACCAGAAACCTCCGGAAGTTGAATGTCCATTAAAATTAAATCGGGAGAATGTTCCCGCGCAAGGTCCAATACGTTTCGACCGTCATTCGTGTCTACAGTTTGAATGCCATGAGCCTCCAGTAAATCCTGAAAAAGCTTCATATTCAGTTCATTATCTTCAACAATTAAAACGGTTTTACTCATACTTGCGCCCTGTTGCCCTTCTTAAGGATAGAATGTCTTTATTTCCAAAGTCTTAATATAGGAAATCTTAGGATTAATATTTCGTCATTTTGTGTCATTACCGCACACAAAGTCCAGCGCTTTATTACCGGCACAGACCAAAAGCCCTTAGCGCAAACGCCTTAATCGTTAAACGAAGGGCGTTTACAGCCATCATCCATGGGTTCGACAGCAATTAACTTTTGCGAAACCGAAAAATCATCATATTCAATCGTCATATCGCTAATCAGACTGTTTTCATGGAAAACCAGTTCCATTTCATAATCTGACGTTGATTCAGGGTTTTGAAGGGGAAAGAAAGCCAAACGCACAGCATGCGCAGGAGACATCATAAGGTCTTTATCAATTAAATCCGTTATTTCCTGGCTTGGCTTTACAGATTTTCCAATAAAGCTATTCACCTGTACAGGGCCATCTTCATCACTACCGTCAAAAATAGTCGTATTATAGAATTTTTGCCCCGAACGTATCTTATTCGCGACTGCCATTGTGTGGGCCATTGGGAACAAAGAGCCTTGCGGTAAATTAAACTCCAAACTATCAGGCACCGTATAAATGGCCTCACCATCTTTTCCATCTTCCATTTTGGCGCTGCCCCTCATTTCTTCAAATAGCTCTCCGTCACGCTTTCGTTGCGATGTGAAGCTCAAGCTTTTTCCATCAAATGTCTCATATGTAGAGAAATTGCTCGTGATCCTCATCGGTGCGCTATCGGCATATTCATATAAAATATTAAACCGATGGTTTGTAACCCACGCATCACAAACGGGTTGCCATTCGTAAAACATTTGGCCGGAAATATTTAAAATTTGTGACCCACTGCGCGTTCCTGCCAGCTTTATTTCGTACAACGCTTTATGGGGTTTAAAGACAGATGTATTGCTTTCAGTTTTCATATCGTCTGATAAAACAGCCGAAGACAATGAGGCGAGAGCAAAAACAAAAAATGTCAGGCAGAATAAATAACGCGTCACAAATAGGGGCATAAAGACAGGGTTCCTCGGAATTAGAATACAGACTATAGCAAAGCAAAGGGCCGCAGCAAAGAGAGAACCCTATAAATAAACGCCCGCCGCCTTTTAACGTCATAGACCGGCAATCTATTCCCCCTGAATAGTAGGAAAAAAAATCCATTATCTGCCTTTTTTGCATCCACCGCCGGAGAGGCACATCAAAACAACAGTGTAACACACTGATTTTTAATGCTTTTTCAAAACAGCAAATGGCACGGTTTTCGCAACATCATACGCATACAGATAAAAAACTTTGACACGGCAATAGTAAAGAAAGGGCTGTCACTATGACATCGGAAATAATCCAAAACAAACACGCGGATAATAAAATATCCACCATGCCCAAGCCTTTTCAAGACAAATTGGAGCTGACCCGCAATCAATCCTTCCTTGATGGAACACAGGATATTTTTGATATTCTGGCCCGTCACAATCAGGGTTACGAGCGTTGGGAAGAAAATATTGGCACAACGCTGAACGTCCTTGAACATGCTCGCGACATGCTCCGAACAGCAGAACAGAAGATTTCAGAGCAAGATAAACGCTTAAAAACGATCGAAAATGCGGCTGGCGTTGACGCCTTAACCGGCCTTTTAAATAAAAAAGGCTTCTCCAGAGCCTTGAGCAGAGAAATCGCCCGAACGAACCGGGGATATAACGAAGGTGGTTTGCTCGTGATGTTTAATCTGGAGAATCTTTTTTCAATAGAGAGCGAACGAGGGCCAGAAGCCGCTGAAACCGCTATACGTCTCGTTGCACAGGCCCTGGAGAGCGAAATTAGAGACATGGACCTGGTCGCGCGTGTTGACGAAGATGAATTCGTGCTGCTCTTCACAGACACATCGATGGGCAAAGCGCTGAGCCGTTTACAAAACATGGCGCTCAGACTAAACAGGCTTTCGCTCATTCAGGATGGAGAAGAAATACGAATTAACCTGAGTCTTGGCCTTAAAAGCTACGAGCAAGGGGCAAAACCCGATAAAATTTTTAAAGCTGCCAACAGCGACCTTCAGCGCAACCGAAAAGGAGCGCAATCACAAATGCAGTCACAAATATAGTTTCATACAGCCTGCCACCCCCTCCCCGAACCCAACCCTAAATGGCAGGTGAATACCCGTAAAGCCCGGCTTGCCCCCCCAAAAAAGCAAGCCGGGCTTTACCTTTTTGACAAAGCAAGCCCCGATGGAGTAGTTTGGAGGAAATCAAACAAGGGTCAATTATGAGTGGCGCTGCACTTCCAGTACATCAGCATGTTTCGAATTCTTCAGGAAAACTCGGCGTATCGATACGACATTTCACGCTGCAACAAATTAGAATAATCGGCAAAAAAGCCGGTTTAATGGACGGAGCCTTTGCAAGGCGCATAAAAGACCTTAGCGATGAGGAGCGTCTGGACAAGATCGAAAAAGACAAAGATGCCGCAAAAAGAATGCGTGAACTTGCGCAAATATCTTACTTTATTGGTGAGCAAATCATTAAAACAAAAGAAATCATCAATGAAAAGATCGACCTCGTCAATAAAGTGATTAACGAAATTGAGCAAACCGACAAAAACAACGAAAGCATTAAAGAGCTTAAAGCACACAGAAATGATCTTAAAGATTATAAAAACGACCTGAACACTGCAGATCGAGAGCGTATGCAGACGAAAGATGAAGAAGGGCTGAACAGCGTAAAGGATAAAGTTCAAAAGATCATTAAAAACGTCAGTGAGTTCTCAATTAAAACTGTTGGCAATAAAGTTCAAACCTGGGTTGGCAAATTCAAGAAAAAGAGCAACCATGACGGGCCAGATGCAGAAGCGCCGTAATGAGGGCGTTCTTAATTTACAAAAGCTTATTGTTTATTCAGGATCGGATCACAATCATGACTGATATGCCCCAAACATCTGTCGATGCCGACGCCGTCATAAAGGGTTTTGGAGAAGCATCCGAAACGACCCTTTTGCTTTTAGAGGCTCTTAAGCTCTTTTTAGCAACAGAAAGATCCGGCGTTCGCAACCCTTACGAAGAAATTTCAGATTCCGAAGTCATAGCTTTGTGTATACATCCGGAGCGCCTTCCTAAAGAGTTAAACCGCTTTATTTTGTGGCAAACGAACATTCTTAAGCTTGATGCAGGAGAGATTGCTCAAACAGAGGTGCCTAAAGGCTTTAAGTTCAAATACGATGTTAAGGGCGCACGCCTTGCAGAGGTGTCTTCGGATGAGGAACGCAAGCTATGCATTCAAACCTATATAAACGAGCAAGAGAATTACTTCTCAAAATTTAACGAAGTGCTTGCCATACTCGAAGCAACAGAAGACCGCTTCATGACAATAGAGGGGGTTCTCCTTCGCGCAGAGTCCCGAGGGGGCGGTATGGCGCAGCATATAAACTCCGAGAAACAAGCCCTTGATGATATCCGTAAAAAACTCTGTGACATTAGAGCCATATTGGAGAATGATGTTTTACCGGACTTAATCAGCTTTGAAAATACACCGGATATCGCCAAGGGGCTTATGACCCAGCTCAGCGCGCTCAACATTTCTTTGCGCGACAATATTCGTAAACATAACGTTGGATAAGTGATTAAGCCGCTTTATCATCAGCCTCTACTGTTTTTTTGGGCAAGTTCAGCTTCAAATGTAAATCTTTGAGCTGATCGGATTTGACCTCTGACGGTGCCTGCATCATTGTATCTTCATACTGGCCGTTCATCACAAATGCGTAAACCTCACGCAAATTTGGTTCATCAGCCAACAGCATCACAATACGGTCAAGACCGAAAGCCAGTCCACCGTGCGGCGGAGCGCCATAACGCATCGCGTTCAGCATCCCTCCAAATTCAGCTTCGAGAACCTCTTTATCATAGCCTGCAATACCAAACGCTTTTTCCATGATTTCCGGTTTGTGATTCCGGATCGCGCCAGACGCCAGCTCGAACCCGTTACACACACAATCATATTGAAACGCATAAATATCGATTGGATCCTTATTCTCCAGATCATCCATACCGCCTTGCGGCATTGAAAACGGATTGTGAGAGAAATCAATTTTTTGTGCGTTCTCGTCGAATTCGTACATCGGGAAGTCAATGATCCAGGCCAGCTTGTAAACGCCTTGCTCGCGCACTGCCGCATGACCTTCAGGAAAAGCATCACAAATAGCATCACGAGCCGCGCCCGCAAATTTAGCCGCAGGCAGTTCCTGATTACAAATAAAGAAGATGGCATCGCCCTCTTCAAGACCGGCAATTCTACGAAGTTCGTCCTGCGCAGCTGCTGGAATAAATTTAGCGATAGGGCCAGCGCCTTCACCGTCTTTAAACACAACATAACCGAGGCCCGGAGCGCCTTGCCCTTGCGCCCATGAATTTAGCTTATCAAAGAAGCTGCGCGGTTGATCGGATACTGCCGGTGCACGAATTGCGCGGACAACACCGCCTTTTTCAATTGTGCCCTTGAACGCCTTGAACTCAACATCGTCACGGGCAAACACTTCTGTCACGTCAACAATTTCAAGCGGGTTGCGGAGATCAGGCTTATCCGATCCATATTGCAACATGGCTTCTTTATACGGAATATCATCCATCCATTGGACATCACGTTTTGTTCCTGTGAAATCGGAGAACTCTTCGAAAACGCCCTCAATTACGGGGCGAATCGTATCGAAAACATCCTGCTGCGTTACAAAGCTCATTTCGACATCGAGCTGATAAAACTCAGCCAGACGGTCTGCACGGCCATCTTCATCACGGAAACAAGGTGCGATCTGGAAATACTTGTCAAAACCCGACATCATCAACAATTGCTTAAACTGTTGCGGCGCCTGTGGCAGAGCGTAAAACTTTCCCGGATGTAGACGAGATGGCACGAGATAGTCTCGAGCGCCCTCAGGAGAGCTTGCCGTCAGAATTGGTGTTTGGAACTCCTGAAACCCTTTACCCCACATACGATTACGCATAGACGCGGTTACATCGTTACGCAGACGAATTTTCTTCTGCATGCCCTCACGGCGTAAATCGATATAACGGTAACGCAGGCGGATATCTTCCCCCGCGCCATCATCTTCAGCAACCTGAAACGGTATAACATCCGCGGCGCCCTGAAGCTCCGCTTCCGCGATATAAATTTCGACGTCACCCGTGTCCATCTTGTTATTTACAGTTTCCGGTGTGCGCGCCTTTACTTCACCGGTTATGGTAACAACACTCTCATTTCTCCAGTTTTCGACAGTAGAAAGCAATGGAGAGTTCTCCTCAATCACACATTGCGTCAAGCCAAAGGTATCGCGCAAATCGATGAATAAAACACCGCCGTGATCACGGATTTTATGAATCCATCCTGAAAGCTTTACTGTTTGGCCGACATGCTCTGAGCGAAGCTCTGAGCAGTTATGTGTTCTAAACTGGTGCATAATTCTCTTATATCCTTATAACTTCAGCCGTTTTTTTACCCCCGCAGAGCCAAAGACGCAAAGGTTTTATTGCATTTTTTGCCTTGTTTTTTTTAAGGGGAGGTTTAAACACATGGAATGCTTATTATAGAACAAAATGCCCTTGAGGCCTTCTGCGCCTCTTTAAAATCATGCGAATTCATAACTGTCGACACAGAGTTTTTGCGCGAAAAGACCTATTATCCCAAGCTTTGCCTTATTCAGGTCGGTGATCCGGAAGGCAATGCCAAAGCGATTGACCCGATTGCAGGTGATCTTGATTTAACCCCTCTTTACGAATTGCTTTTCAATAAAAATATTTTGAAAGTTTTTCATGCGGCGCGTCAGGACATGGAGATTTTTTATAATTTGACAGGGAAAGTGGTCGAACCGCTTTTTGATACGCAAATCGGCGCAATGGTTTGCGGGTACGGCGACTCCATAGGTTATGACAATTTGGTGCGTAATATCACAGGCGAATCCATTGATAAAAGTGTGCAATTTACGAACTGGACAAATCGCCCGCTTAGCGAAAAGCAAATAAACTATGCGCTGGGCGATGTCACGTATCTTGTCGATGTTTACAAACACCTTACAGAAGAGCTCGACAAACGAAACAGGACCTCATGGGTTTTCGAAGAAGAAAAAGTCCTGACCGCCCCCGAGACATATAAAAATGACCCCCATGAGGCCTGGCGCCGTGTAAAAATAAAAACGCCAAAACCCAAAACATTATCTATTCTCAGAGAACTCGCCGCGTGGAGAGAGAAGAGAGCGCAAGACAAAAACCTGCCCAAGAGCTGGGTTTTGCGTGATGACACTCTTGCTGATATGGCCTCGCAGGCACCGCAAAATACCGATCAGTTGAAAAAAATACGCAATATGCCGCCGGAACTTGCGCAGAACCATCATGGAGAGAAACTGTTGAAGCTTATTCAGAGCGCTATTCGTAGCGATCCTCAAACGTGGCCGAAGCCAAAGAAGAAGAAATCTGTCCCCCCATCGGTATCGGCGACGATGGATATTTTGCGCATGCTCCTGAAAATACAATGTGCGGAGAACGATGTGGCGACAAAGTTGCTAATATCAACGGATGAGCTTGAGTTACTCGCGATGGAGGAAAACCCAAACATACCCGCCCTCAAGGGATGGCGACGGGACGTGTTCGGCAATGATGCTCTGGCAATAAAAAGAGGCGAGCTGGCAGTTGGCCTCAAAAATAACAAAATTGTGAAATATACTGTCACAGACAACACGGACGTCAGGGACTAAGACATGAAAAATCTTTTGCTGCTCCGTCATGCTCAAGCCCTTCCTGCGGATAACGGGAAAGATATAGATCGCACCTTAAGCCCGAAAGGGTTAAGCGATGCCAATATTTTAGGTGAAACATTGAAAAGAAAAGACACCCTCCCTGATCGTATTTTATGCTCATCGGCAATTCGCACACATCAAACCTGTACGCAAGTGTTAAAAGCATTACAGCAACAGCCGCATGTCGAGCTTACAAAATCTGTCTATGACGCCAGGTTTGAAGATTTACTTCAGATGATTAAAGAAACGGATGAGAGCTGCGACACATTGATGGTTATAGGGCACAATCCAACGATTTACGAAATGGCTTATAAACTGGCCACACAAGGCAATGAAACGGCTTTGTCGAATTTGAGTGAAGGTTACCCGCCAGCCAGTTTAAGCGTAATAGAATGTGAAACACAAAACTGGAATGGCCTTAAACCAGAGAATTGCAGCATCCGATTGTTTATCACTCCGTTGGATTACAATGCACCGGCACGTCCTACACGCTGGACCTAATACTCATCATCCTGCATTTCAAGCAAGACCTGTCTGACGAGAGAAACCGAGATTGCTTTCTTGCGAGAGTACGCTAACCTGTCAACCTTACCCACAATATCCCTGGCAGCAACAAAAGATCGTTCCATTCTTGGCAGGATATAGGAAATAACCTCATTGCCAACGGGCAATTGACGATCTGTAAAAAGCTTAATAAGAACGGAAGCCAGAAGCATATCATCAGGGGATTTGATCGTCGCGACTGGCGCCGCCCTGAACCGTGAGGCAAGGTCTGCTATCACAAAATCGCTTTGGGTTGGGTTCATACGGCTTGTCACAAGAAAGGTACGCTGCTCTTCCTTGAAAATATTATAAAGATGGAACAATGTTGTTTCGGCGTCTCTGGAGCCCAGCCATAAATCAATCCCGTCAATAACAAGCGTTTTACCAAGCCCTGATAATTCGTCCGCCGTTTTGTTATTCAAGGCATCCGGACCAACAAGGACAGCTTCGGATTTATCCCCCCATACGGCCGCCAGATGGCTTTTACCACTTGCCGCAGGACCACTGATCACCAATAAAGGTGCAGGCCAGTCCGGCCAACGATCAATCCAGGCAACCGCGTCAGCATTACCTGGACCAATTAGAAAATCCTCACGCCCCAAAGCAGGGCGCATAGAGAGGTCAAGCGGAATTTGTTGTGCCGTGAGTTGCATGAGCTTTACGGTGTTTTCTTTTTAAGCTTTTTCTTTTTAGGGGCCGAATTCTTTTTTACACTGACATAATACGGACTGGATTTATACCGGGCAA
>Ga0316204_10004834_pt1 | contig 23491 bp, 19 predicted proteins | sample 6monrhotite_MG_2_FD_205661 | JGI IMG/M metagenome (GOLD analysis project Ga0316204, IMG submission 205661) | Microbial mat bacterial communities from mineral coupon in-situ incubated in ocean water Damariscotta River, Maine, United States -... | ecosystem: Environmental > Aquatic > Marine >... | reverse complement strand
AACCGGATGTACATCATCACGGCAAGGCGGATGATCTCGGGCGAAGTCTTGAAATATTTGAACGGATTACGCATCCGGAGAGGCTAGGGAACTACCGCTCCGCACTCAAGGCGAAGTTCCTCTGACAGCACCTGCTTGGCTTGCGGAAATGGGTGCCTGTCGCCATTTATTGTGTCACCATCTATTTATTTCTGTCACCATTTATTTATTAATCCGCCGATAACTATCTCGCCCGAATAAAGGATACCCAAAAAACAACGCCTACGATGGCCGCCAATACTGGGGCCGGCCAAATGTCGACAAACATGTTTATCAGACCGAGAACCAGCACAACGACCATAATCAGAACAATGGAGACAATCTTGTCTTTATTTTTCATTGCTCCCTGCCCTCATACCGGTCCGGTTGCCTTTGCGCTTCGCCGTTCGGCGCACCAGGGTGCTGTCAGACCAATGCGAACCGGTCTCCGAAATCGACCATCGACCTTAGCTCAGGCGGCGAGTTCACGCCATTCGGCCAAAGCGGCGGATCGGTTTTGCTTGAATGTTTCCCTGCGGTTTAGGTGACGTTCGTGGCTGAAGTGGTTGTTGACCGATGACTGGGTCGAAACGAATTTCTGCAACGTCTCGAAGCTACGGAACTTGCCCATCGCTCGTTCCTTTCGTCTGAAAGGCAGGTGCGAGTTTTCGGCCCGGTTGTTGAGCCAGCGCCCCGTCTCCTGGCGGCCGGCATTGCCGATCACGGTCATTGCCGCCCGATAGGACCGCAGCCGGTCGGTCACGACGACCAGGGGACTGCCATACCGCTTCATCGTTCTCCGCAAGAATCTCAACGCTGCCTTGCGATCTCGGCACCTTGTGACATAGGCCTCAAGCACTTCGCCCTCGTGATCGACGGCGCGCCAGAGATAGTGAAGCTCACCATTTATCTTCACGAAAACCTCGTCTAGATGCCAAGTCCAGTTCGAGAATTTCTGACTGGCCACGCGCCGCTTGCGGATTTGCGCAGCGAACATTGGACCGAAGCGGTTCCACCAAAATCGAACCGTCTCGTGCGTGATATCGATGCCGCGTTCGTGGAGCAGGTCCTCGACATTCCGCAGCGACAGCGGAAAGCGGATGTACATCATCACGGCCAGGCGGATTACCTCGGGCGAAGTCTTGAAATATTTGAATGGATTGCGCATCGGGGGAGGCTAGGGAATCGTCACCCCACGCTCAAGGCGAAGTTCCTCTGACAGAACCCGGGGGCGGTCAGATATGCGGCCATCGCGGGGCCGGAGCGCGCCCTGCTTGGCAATGATTTCAGGGATGCGTGTGCCCGGCTCGGGTCGGGACAGGACTGGGAATTCAATTGATTTTATAGATGCTTGGCTTACGGAGATGTGTGCCTGTCACTATTCATTCATTTCTAGATTTTTGCTCCGCCTAATTCGACGCGGCTGCGATCAATCAGTTCGACGATTTCGGTGCGTGCCTGCTCTCCTCTACCTGTTTGAAGCTCCTCCAGAGTTTTGCCTAGCGCTAGGACTCTAGCTTCGTGAGACGCCACTCTCATTGAGGTCCGATCAATGTGCCGCTGCAAGCGGTCTCTGAGGCGAGCAACCAACTCCACAGCGTCTCCAAACTCACGCTCGACCAGCGCCGCTTCCAGTGCCACCTCCAATTGACCTTGCGATGGATAGTCTTGCTCAAGAACGAAATGCACCAACAACTTAGCCGGCAGAGCCAGCGCCCACAGCGATGATGCCTGCGCGCGAACAGCATCCACCAACTCGCGGGGATCATCGCGTTCACTCCAGATTTCAGCACTTTCGGCGGTATTTGAGCCATGCCGCACTCTGAGCGACACGTCCAATGGAACGACTGCACCAGTCACAGTGGACCCGAAAACAGCCGCGACGCAGAAAAACTGGCCCGGTCGGTGCGGAACACTGTCGAATATGATCGCCCGATTCAGTCTACCGACAGGCCCCCAAACCCCACCAGGTATTTTCTGCATGCTCAGCTCAGACATGAGTGCAACTTGGAACCGTCTTTTCGACATGACATTTCTCCTTAGGGGGCAACGCCCACTTGAGCCCACAAGCTAGTTTGGACGGATGCACTTGATGCTACAAACGTCGGGAACATTTGCAGCCGCGCGTTGCGTCCAACCTTCCGAAATCCGGGCGGTTCCCGTTTTTAGGTCAAACAGGTGGGTCTCACCTCTAAGCGTCACCGTTACGTCCGGGCGGACAGACCCAGCGGTTCCATACCGGACTTCTGCGCCGCCCAAAAACGATGCTTCAGAGGCAACGCCCCGTTGGTTCATTGCTCGGATTCGAGCCGCGAATTCGGTATGAATCTTTGTGCCATACACCGCTCCAGATCCGGGACCGACCGCACGCACGCTGTCGTTGGCAGCACTCTGAAGAAGCGCTCTGACTTCCGTCAAAGAGCTTGATCCTGCCAGTCCTGTCCCACCAGCTCTCGAGAATCTTAGAGGGCTAGCGAACACCGAGGCCTTCAAAAGGCTCGAACCAAGTCTACTGGCAGCAAATCCATAGTCACCAGCCCTTACACCGCGCCCGGCAAAAAACGCATCCCCAAGCCCTGTAAGAGTCATTGCAGGGTTGGTATCCATGAACGTTTCGGTTGCGCTCCGGCCAATAACAAATTCGTCATAAATGGCCGCCTCCGCATAACAACTGCTCGCGCCACACCCGTGCTCGTCCAGTGTCATTCTGTTGACGCGCTGCTCCCCCGTCGGATCCGTCGCATTCAGCGGATCGCTCCCGACATAAGCATACAGATTCATCTGATCCGCATAGCCAATCGGATCGGTCTCCAGAAACCGCCCGATTTCCGGCCAGTAATAGCGGGCGCGGTAATAATACAGCCCGCTTTCGGGGTCATAGCGACGCCCGGTATAGCGGAAGGGATTGCCGGAAGTGTCGAGCAGGTTTTCGACGCCATAGGGGGTGTATTGATACTGGTCGGTGAGCACGCCGGCCTGGTCGGCCAGGGCGATGACCGAACCGAGGCGGTTGGCGTGATAATAATGACGGCTGATCGCGGCGCCGGTAGCCGGATTGGTGATAATCATCGCCTCGCGCTGATCAATGCCGGGGCCGGGGATATAGCGCACCAGATACTGGCCCGCCCCGTTGATCTCGCCGATCTCCATGCCGCCGGCATGCACATAGCCGGTCCAGCTGGCGCCGTTATCGAGCGCTTTCCACTGCCGGCGTCCAATCACGTCGTAATAATAGCCCGTGGTCTGACCGGCTTCGACAACACCGGTTAGACGATTGCGGGTGTCGTGATTGAAAAACCGCGTGCCGTCACCGATCAGATTATCGGAATAGTCATAGCTCAGCGTATGGGTATTGCTGGCGGGGCCATCGAGATGAACATAGCGGCCATATTGGTTTTGCACATTGGTCGGCTCGCCCGGACGCACCGCATCATCGCTGGCAAACGCCCAACTTTGCGTGCGACCGGCCGCTGACCATAACCATCCAGGCGCAGAGGCGTATTCTGCGATTAAACGACCTGACCCGTCGTAATCATAAGCGAAGGTGACAGCGGTCCCGTCGAAGACATGGCGCATCTGGACCAGTTCGCCATCGGCCTCATAGGTGTATTCGATACCGGAATTGGCTTTGGTACCGGGTGCGGTCTGATCGCCATACTGGTCGAACCCGCCAATATGGCGTTCGCTGAGACGGCCAATACGGTCATAGACATATTCGCTCAGCGTGCGCTCAGATGTGCCGTCACCATTGGCGTCTTCTTCGACGCGCACCAATTGGCCCGCGATGTTGTAGACATAGCGCGCAACGAAATTGTCGTGCCAGCGGATGGCGGTACGGCGCCCCGCCATGTCGTATTCATAGGCGGTATTGATGGCGTTATGACGCCGCTCAAGGGTCTGATTGCCGGCAAAATCATACTCGTATTCCAGCCAATCCCCACCCACGAGCTCGATGCGGGTGACCTCACCGGCAAAATTATGTGTGGTGTTGGTCGTGCCTTCCGGCGTGACTAGGCTGGTGACGCGGTTCGACTGATCAAATGTGCTGGTGTGACGCCAACGCTCAGTGGCGGCGCCCGTTGCCGAATCGGGCGTGAACCGACGCCGGAGTGTCACGTTGTCATTGGTGTCCATGTCCCGGTGGTCCCAGTGGCCGTTGGGGTAGACGGTGTTGTAGCCGCGCATATAGGCATCAACGATGATACTCGTTCGCCAAGTCGTATAGGGATCTTCGCCAGCATCAGTGACGGTGCAATCACTGTCCCGGTCGGCATTGGATTGATAGAAGCTGCCGATGCTGCCCCACGCGTAAAGATAGATATTACGGGTTGTTCGCTGGTCGGCCGTCCCGTACCCGGCGCGCGAACAGAAAGGCTCACCGGTTGAATAATAATTGTGTCGAGTTTGTCGTCCCGCGCCGTCGGTCAGTGATTCCAGCCAGCCACGGGAGTTATAGACAAAGCTCTGCCCGACCTCTCCCGGTGCTATCCCATCGTCTGGATCTAAAATGGTCTCGGCCTGGCCTGAGGCCGTGTAAGTGACGCTGGTCGTCAGCATCTGACCGCCTGCAGCGCCGGTAATGGAGGTGCCCGTTGAGGTCAACCAACCGGAATTATTGTAGGTGAATTCAGAATACTGGCTGAGATCGGCATTGCCCGGAAGCGCCGACATTGAGATGATGCGGCGGTTATTGTCATAGAGTGCAGTGACATCAGCCCCCGTTGGGTCCACCACCCGCTGGAGATCACCTGCGGACGTCCAAAAGAACTGCGTCTCCAGATCCGCACCGCCAAAGGTCGTGCTGTTATTAACGAGGCGGGAAAGGCTAGGAAGTCCGTTTGCGCCATAAACGATCTGGGATGTGCGCCATTCAGTCGCCGTCACCTTCGTGCGGGTTTCAATCGGCAAGCCATTGGCACCATAAACGATGATCGTCGTTTCGCCTTCGGCGCCGATCACAGCCTGAGGCAGGCCGCCGCGCGTATTCCCGTCCAGGCCCAGGCCCGAACATTCGGCTTCATTGGTGGCGCTGGAATAACACGTGACAGAGGCGGTATTGCCGCGCGGGTCGATGATCCGCGTCGGCCATGTCGGCTGACCGGGATGATCATACTGGGTGAAGGTGATCAAGGATGGTTGGCTAGAAGGAATGTCAGGCCATCCGGGACGCGCAAGCACCCGCGCCTCGACAACATTATTGTACTGATCGTAGACCGTCTCACTTCCGGTCCAAAAATATGTATCCGGGTGATTAACGCCGCGGAAGTGCTGTGATGTTAGCCGACCTATTCCGTCAAAGGTTGAAACCGTAACCGGCGATCGACGATTGGACGAGCCGGTCTGCCGACCATCCTGATCAAAAAAGGACCAAGCCTCAACGCCTGCTGGATCACGAACCATACCGCGCGCACCCTCACCAACGCCGTATGTGGTGGTGTCGCCATCGGCATCGGTGACGGTAAGCAGGCGGCCGACTTCATCATAGCCAAAGCTGAGATAGGCGGTGGTTGGGGCATGAGGCAGACGAATCTCGGTGAGCAGGACCAGTTCGTCCAGCGGCATGGCAGGTGTTCCGCCCAGTCCGCCGATCGACCAGGCGCGCTGTGTCGCATACGTGTAGGAGGATTGATGCCCCTGCGGGTCCGTGACGGTGTCGAGGCGGCGCCTGTTGAACAGCAGAGCACTGTCGTCGACGCCGAAACTGACCGTGCGTCCGTTTTCGTCGGTGACGGCGGTGAGGATATAGGCCGGCCCGAGCGGCGCGCTGCCAGCGATCTGCTCAACCGGCGGATTGAGCGGGTCGGTATGCAGATAGCTGAAGTTCAATTGTCGGCCGAGATTATTCTCGACCCGGGACAGGGCCCCGTTGGCGTAGCTATAGGTGAGGATAACATCGCTCGGGCCGGTCTCGTGGGTCGAGATCGTGCGCAAGAATGTGCGATGGGATCCGATGGTCTGGTTTTGATTATTGTCGGCCATCGGCAAAATGCCGGTCGAATGGGTTGTATCCGCCCCATAGACAAACTGTTCGGTCAGCCCGTCCTGGGTATCGTAGGAGAAACTCAGGGCTGAATAATCAAAAGCCCGGAACTCGATATTGGCCACGCTCAGCCAGGTCGTTCCGTCGTGCTCGGAGTAGTCTCCCGTCTCAGTATCAATCGTGATCGAACCCTGCTGGGTGAGTGTCGTGCGGGCACCGGGCGAGGAGATGAAGCTACCATCGGCCATCCGGTAGAATTGCTCCGAGCCGCTTCCGCGCTGGATGCTGACGGAGTTATTGACCAGGCTTTCGGCCCACCAGTTCTGGATCAACAAGGCGCGGACCATGTCGACCTGATCGCCGCCGCCTTCGAAGAGTGACAGGATCGCGTCAGCGGCCACCAGTGTCGCTGCCGCTTGTTGCGCTGTCCCGCTCGTGGCGGCGCGAATATCGGATCCCACCTCCAGTCGGGCTTCAAGATTGTGTGACCAGCCGGTGCCGAGCGGGCCGGACGATTGCGAGCCCGAATTATAGCTGCGCTGGAAGGCGAGACTGTAGGGATAGCCGCCGGCACCGGTCTCGATATCCGCGGGCGGCGTGAAGGTCATTGACCCTGTAGAGACATCGACACTGAAGGAAGATGCCCAGGCATCGTATTGCTCGTCGAGGAATTCGCGCTCGGCGGTAGGGCCGTTGAGTTCGGTCGCGAAGGTGGCCGCGCCGGAACCCTTGAGCGGCAGGCGCAGGCAGGACATGGACTGACGCAATTGATAGCGCTCTGTTCCACAGGCTGGCGCGGTCATATGAGCGACGGAATGAAACAGGCCGGGAGTGTCGCTATAGGCCATATAGGCAGAGCCCAGCCGACGCCAATAGTCGGCGCCCCCAACGCTCTCGCCCGGGAAGCGAATGGCATCCACGCTTGGCCCCAAGCGCCCGGAGAGCGGCAGGATCAGGTTGAAATCGGCATGCGCAAACGCCTCAGCATAGGTCGTCGCCGGGCCGGCATACTCGAAAATCTGTTGCGCTACCGATGTGAAGTTCGTGGCATCGGCCAGCAGGAAGATGCGGCTGCCGCCGCTGCCAAGCCCCTGTGCGGGAACATTTGGCGAGGTCAGATACCACTGAAACATCGACGCGGTGGAATTGGCCTCCGGGGCGCCCGAGGCCTCCCGCGTTGTCGCCGATTCCAGCGCGGACAGACCACTGGATGCGGCCTGAACTAAGGCCGCCTTGTTGCTGGAATTCGGACCCAGTGGTGCCGTACTCAGCCGGCTGGTGACCGAGAGCAGCAATTGATCCTCGCGAATGGAATTATCATTCCCGATATCGGCCCGGGAGGTGACGACACCGATCATGTGATGGTTGAGGTGACGGTTTGCGGAAACACCGTCCAGGGCTCTGAGCAATTCCTCAGCCCGGGCTGGCCAGCTCTCGGAGACCTGCATTTTGGTCCGTGACTGGGCGGAAAAGAAGGCGAGCGAGGCCTGTTCTTCCAAAGTTGGCATGCAATTGCCAACAACAACACCGCCTCCGGAGCCTGCCGACACATCCAAGCGTGTCCGGAGCGTCTTTGTGATTTCAACCCTTCCGTCGGTATATTCTGTTTTTTCAACATGAATATACGCAATTGAGTGGGGCGTATCCGCTGCAGAACTGTTCGCGATGGCTTGGGTTTCCGCCGCATAGCACTCCGGGCTACTGCCTGCGGTGTAGGGTTGCCGGTGCACCTGGCCGTCGGCGGCAAACGCCCGTACATTGCGCGCTTCGGCGCCCGGGCCGCGATCACCCCAGGATGTCAAGAGGACAGAGGTCGACACATCGCTGACCGGCTGGCGCCAGACCTCGTCCATGTACCAGCCGGAGTTTGTGGCATAGGCATGATCAATGCTCAGCCCGACCATGGTACCAAATCCGGTCATCTGGCAGGTTGCGCAGCCGCCCGAATACTGGGCCTGCAGCAAAAGCTCTTCGTCGAGCCAGATTGTCGCCGATGCGTTGTTTCCGATCGAGAACGGGATCAGCGTCAGGCGCCGTCCGGCAAGCTCGGCGATATCGCGCGTGGCCATCTGTAACGTTCCGCCGATATTAAGCTGGACATCGATGGTCAGCGTTGCGCGCAGTGCGGTCGGGATATCGCCTGTCCACTGGGCCGTCGTCGCCGCCTGATAGGGATGGCTGGCCGTCGCTGTGTCCAGGTCCTTGTGATAAAGATTGGCGATCTCGATCCGGGTGCCGCCCGCAATCTCGACCAGTGACTGGTTCATATTGGCCGGCTGCTGCAACTGGGCCAAAAGGCTCGTCGTGGCGCCGGTGAGGGCATTGTCGAGATTGGTGACCGATGTGGCATTCAATCCGGTGATCGCTGGAATGCCACTATAGGTGCCGAGCGCGCCGCCCGTTGCGCCGCGATAAGCCGAGGCAGCGGGTAGCGTGTCAAAAATCGCACTGCGCCCGGTGCGGACATGGCGTTTGAAGCTGGGATCATAGGCACGCAAGCCATTGCCAAGATTGGCGATCACCCAGATATGGGCCATGCGCACACTCGTCAGCGATCCGGCGGTGTGGGCAAAGCTTGCACAATCGTTTTGGGTCGATCCGTTGATGATCGCGGGAATGCCGCCGCCGGACAGAAGCTCGCAAGCACCGCGCGCTGTTGCCGGGCCCATCCAGTCGGTGAAGTCGGCGATGTCGGCGCCGGTGAATTCGACCTCGCCATATTGATAGTTCGCCACCGTCCCGGCTTCGCGAAGCAGTTCAACCATGAGATTGGCCTGGTCGAACGGATTGCCATAGCCGTCGAGAATGGCACCGAACGCCCCCTTCTCCAATCCGAACTGGGGCGTGGTCTCGATGGAATTGGCGACATATTCATAGATGCGCCAGGCGTCATTATCGAGACTGTCGGCCAATCGCTGGATGCGGGGATCGCGCGGCTCGGTCGAGAGCGCCGGCGAGGTCAGCGCGCCCGGCCGGGCATTGTAATAGGTCAGGGCATCAGCCGGCGTGATCAGAGGGGCCTGCTCGAACCTCACCGAGGGAAGCCCCTCAATGGTGACTGTTGAGGTCTGGGCATGGGCTGTCGATGTGGCGACAGCACAAACAAGAGCGGCAGCAAGAAAACGTTTCAGTGACATGATCAACACCCGTGAGGCCTAGGCCAGAATTTCAAAATCATTCGCTGTCTACGACAACGACTTCCAGGCCGTAGCCCGTTTCCAGCGCGCCGGGTTGCCAAGCGTCCTGCAGGTAGAGGACACGCCCGGTCAGCGCATTGACGACGGTGAGGCCGCACCAGTCTTGAGAGCAGCTCTGCTGCTCCTCAAAGGGCGGCCGATAATTCCCCTCGATGTCCCGAACCCGACTGACCCCGGCTGGGAGCACCCGTTCGGTGTGCGGTGCGGGGGCGTCGGGATTGTCGATGAGCCCGACATCCAGCATGGATGGGTCGAGCCCCATCGCGTCCAGATCATCGTCGGGCGAGGTGTCTTGGGGCAGGGCAGCGGCGCTGACCGCGATGGTGATCAACAGGGCAAGCAGTGTGGTTTGCGGACTCAAAACTCTTCTCCTCCCCCGCCGCCACCAAGGACTTCAACGCTGACATATCCTGTCGCCGTTCCGCCATTGCCGTCGGAAAGTGTGTAGTTGAAATCGGCAGAGCCAGTCGCGCCGCCGGCGCTGAACTGAATCGCGGTTCCGCTGTTTATGATCAAAGCTACGCCTGTTGTCGGCGAGGTAATGGAGCTGATGGACAATGTGTCACCGTCCGGGTCGCTGTCATTGGCCAGCACAAAGAGGTTGATCGAACCGAACCGCTGCACCGCGGCGCTGTCGAAGACGGCGACGGGCGGATTGTTCGTCGGTGGTGGCGGCGGCGGCGGTGGTGGTGCGCCCGTGCCTGACGATAAATCTCCCCCGGCCAGCGGACCGACGGCGGCGACTGGAGTAGCGCAGCTTGCAGCGCCGCTCGGAGACTGCGCGGTACCATTGCGGTTGTCATTGCGGTCCAGATCATAGGAAATCTGGGATCCGTCTGAATACTCAGCCTCTACGAGGCGCCCGGTGCCATCATAAGTGTAACAGGCCGTGGTCTGGGCCAATGCTGACCCGCCAACCACGCCGACCGCGGCGGCCGCGCACGCAATGAGCGCCCGGCATAAGCTTGATGAAACTCGCATTGATCCCCCGTCGCTGCGCCCGCGGAAATCGGGACGTCCCTGTGCAGCCATTTCATGCACGTTAGAATTACAATGAAGCTGCAATCAAGAGATAATTTGGTTTTCCACACAATCTTCACGCGTCTGGTTCTCTGAACAAACCAAACGCACGCAAAAACTGCGCGCCAGCCCATTGCGCTTGAAACCGGCGTGCGAAATGCGCAGGGTGCCGGCGAGTTTTGATCGGGGGGGGCGTGATGCAAAACAACGACGGAGACGCCGCGCAAAAACGCCGGGCCCATGCCTCATCGGCACGACAGGCTGGATTCACCCTGACTGAAATGCTGGTCGTGCTGGTCATCCTGGCACTGCTGACCGCCATCATCGCGCCAAACATGATCGGCCGGCTGGGTGGCGCGCGCAGTCAGTCGGCCAATGTCCAGATCGAGAACCTGGCGGGCGCGCTGGAAATCTTCCAAATCGACACCGGCCAGTATCCGACAACCGAGATGGGGCTTCACGCTCTGGAGGCTCCGCCCGACGGGGTCATTGGCTGGTCCGGTCCCTATCTGCGCCGCGGCGGCGTGCCGCTCGACCCCTGGAACAGGGCCTATATTTACGCTTCCGATAGCCCGGACGATTTCTCGATCCGGACCCTGGGTCGTGATGGCGTGGAGGGCGGAACCGGGGAAGATGCGGATATCATGACCACGACCGATCAGTTGGTGACCCCGGGCTAGCCTTGCGCAACGTCGCGGCGACAGGCCAGACGGGCCGTAACTAGTTTGCGCTATCCGCCGCGAAGAATCGCAACACTTCAGTGCGGGCCCCACGGGTCAACTCGACCTCGGTCGCGGTGATGCGGCTGACTGTCCAGCCGTCGATCTCGTCATCGGGCCGCAAAGGCCTCACGCCGACCTGTGCCGTACCGAGCCAAGCCAGCATGCCAAGCTCGTCCTCGGCGATACCCGCCAGAACCGGAATGGCGACCGCCGCATGGGCTGGTGTGGCCGCGAGGGGCCCGGCAATCTCTGCCACCGCCGAGCGCTCAAACAGGGGTGGCGACGAGAACCGGGCGGCAAGCCGATCCGTGCCCGCATCGGTGACAGCGCCGGTCTCATCTGGCGCCCTGACCGGCGCACGATCCGAGATGGGCCAGACGGCGACCGACGCGGCGACCAGCAACAGGCCAGCGCCGATGATCCAGATTGCGCGCACCATCACACAGCCTCCCAAGCCTGAATGACGCCCATATCCATTTCGACCAGATCGGCGCCATCGAGAACAACCGCGCGCAAATTGAGCCGAACGACCCGCGCGAAGGGCAAGTTTGCTGCGAGATTTTCCAGAATGACCCGCATTTCGCCTTCGGTCCCGCGCCAAAGCAATTGGGCCCCGACAAGACCGGGCTGAGCGCTGTCAAAGCGCACCGAGAGCACGGTCCCGCGATCCAGCGAGACCCGCATCAGTGTCTGTAGAGCATCGCCGGCGGCCGTCCCCTCCGCAACCGGAAGCGCGTGGCCCGATGACAATTGCTGCTGCGTGGCCAGGCGCGTATCCAGGCCCGCCATTCGGACCTGCAGACTGTCCGCGTTGGCGCGCACATCGCCCCGGCGCGCTGCGTTTGAGGCAGCCGCTGCGATGTCGTTGCCCAGGCGCAGAAGCCCTGTTGTCATCGAAGCTGCCAATAACGCCAGGATGAGGGCGCGGCGGATCAGGGCAAAGCTCATGGCTGGTCCCCCACGATCTGTGCGCGCAATTCCAGACGCGCCAGCGCGGTGCGCGAAGGGATGGTGTTGGTGGTGACCGTGTTCACGGCGCCGGAGCTGGCCAGCGATTGGGACAGCGCGTCAGCAAAACCGGCCGCGCTCGGGGCAAATTCGAATTGGGCCACGATTGCACTGTCCTCGAACCGCCAACTCGCCAGCGCCCAACCCTCCGGCCGGGCCTGACCCGTGGCATCCAGAGCCTCGATCAGGATCGATAGCGGCGCGCCGGTCACAGGCGCGGCGGCGTAGGCGTCAAGCTCATCAGAGAGCTCGCGCACCGCCACAACCAGTTCGGACCGCGCCGATTGTTCCGCGTCCAGTGCCCGCGCCGAATGATTGCGCAGCGCAGACCCCGCCAGCAGCGCCGAGAGCGCGAGCAGGACGACCCCGGCAAGCAAGGCACCGTCATGGCTTCGCCGCACCGCGCGTTCCGCTGAGCCGCGAATGATGAAGGGCTGCACACCCTCCTGGGCATGGACAAAATGATCGACTGTTCCCGGCTGCGCCTGTGCTCGTAACGTGTCCAGATCAGCCTTGGTCACCATAGCCGCGTGCCAGACCCCGTCTTCGCCCAGGGCGAGGCCAGCTTCCAGCTCATCGTAGGGTAGGGGCGAATGGCGCGAGGCCTGCAGATCAAAAGCTGCATGCGCTTCGAACGGGTCACGCCGTCGTAGCGTCAGCCGGGTCACAAAGACGGAAGCTGGATCAAGCGCCACGCGCGCCCGGCCTCGAGCGGTCTTGATCTCATTGGCATCGAGCAGGGCGAGCGGCGGCGGTGAAAACCGGGTCGGCATCCAGACAAGCGCATCGGCGATCCAGTCGAGCACCCGGTCACAGGCGCGCGCAAGTATGCTCGCGGCACCGGGCGCGGCCCGGTTGGCCAGATGGATAAATCGCGCGCGAAAATTCATTCCGGCGCCTCCAGGCACCGCCGACCTACAGCATCGAAGCGGCAGTCCTTCGGGACGCTCGTCATCGTTTGCGCCAGAGCCAGAATTCGCTCCTGATCATCGAGGTGCTCAATTAGCGACACGAGCCTGCCTGCCTGCCGATCGGAATTCACCCGAAGCTGCACGTCCGAGCCGGGGAGATTGGCGCGCTCCTCGCGGCCCGAGGCGCGCCGCCAGACGAGTACGCTGCCTGCCTCGCTCGCGGTGACAAACAAGGCTGCGCCAGTTCCGGATGCCTCGTCCGACAAACCCTCGTCATCAGAGCCGACAATCACGGCGCTCTCGGCAATCGCACCATCGAGCAGGCGGGAGAGGCGGACACGGTCCTGTTGCTCGCGAAAATCCGTGCGCGCTCGGGCATAGCCTGAGGCGATGACCGACAGGCTCTGCGAGGCGATGACAGCCAGCAACGCAAAGACCGCCAAGGCAACAAGCATCTCCATCAGCGAGAAACCCCGATCGCTTCGATGTCCGTTCGCACCAGTTGCAGACGCCGTTCGGCGCCGCGCTCGTGCCAGATAATGACGCCGTCGATCTCGACCCATGCAACCTCCACCCCTGCCAATTGCCCACGCCGCAACTCGCGGCGCTGCACCGTCCAATGCGCCGGCGCCCGGCTCGATCCAATCACGGCCTCGCCCTGTGCCGCAATGCCCGCCTCGAACGGATATCGCAGTGACAGCAGGGCCTGCGCTTGCCGCTCGCCCGCTGCCAGCCGCGACAGCGAATTGGACAAAACCGCCATCGCTCCGCTCGCTGCCGCTGCCAGAATGGCCAGCGCGACGAGGACTTCAATCAGCCCGTAGCCGCTATCGGTGCGCTGCGCGCTCATAGTGTCGCCGCATCAGGTAACGCTGCCAGACTGGAGAAAAGTGTGATCACCATCAATCCGATCACCAGCCCAAGCGCGATAATGATCATCGGACCGGCCATGGCGGCGAGCCGCTCCAGGCGGGTTTCGGCGCGCTCGGCCAGCGTCATGCCCGCTTCGGACACCAGACCGGCAAAGTTTCCGCCGCGCCCGCCCAGCCGGCTGGCCTGAACGATGAGATGGCGTTCGCCCAGTGCTGACATCAGGGCGTGGTCGAGCGAGGCGCCTTCGCGCACATCGCTGGCCGCGGCGTGGAGCTTGTCCTTCAAAATTGTGTTGGACATGGCGGAACTCGCCTCGGCCATGGCGTCGCCAGCCGGCGTGCCCGCTTTGAGGAGCGCCGCAAACAGGCGCGCAAACAAGGCTGTGTCCACCGCTGCAGCAACCCCCAACCCCATCGGCCCGAGCGCCAGACGGTCCAGAATCCGGGCCATCCGCGTGCGAACCGCGGAAAACTGATTGAGCGCGATCACAATCAGGGCACCAACCAACACAGCGACCAGAATGCCCGGTGCCGCATCGGCGATAGCCAGCATCCAGCGAGCGCTGGCCGGCAAATTATCGCCCAACCCCTCCAGCACCGGCCGCAGGCTGGGAATGACCACCAGCAGGAAAACTACCAGCACGCTCAGCGCTGTCACCGAGACAACCGCCGGATAGAGCATCAGTGAGACGATCTTCTCGCGAAACCGCGCCGTCGCCGCGAACAATGGTGCTGCCGCACCCAGAGCATCGGCCAGGCGGCCGGACCGTTCCCCTGCCGCCATGATCGCTGAAAGCGCTCTGCCGGGCGCGCCGTCAAGGCCATCGAAGGCCAATCCGGGGCCATCGCCGCGCGCCAACCGACCCGCCGCGCGTTCAAGCGTCTTGCGCGCCGCGCGGCTTTCCTGGGCTTCAGCCGCCAACAGCGCCCCGCTCTCCAGCGGAATGCCCGCGATCATCAGGCGCGAGACTTCCAGGCAAAGCCGGCCCGCATCGCCATAGGAGAGCTTGGGGATGTCCTCGGTGCGTGTTTCACAAACCCGCAGCGGCGAGAGCCGCTGGGCGATCAGGGTCTCAATCGCGATGGCGGCGCTGTGCGCCTCCAGCTCACCGGAAACCCGGCGGCCGGTGTGGTCTTCCGCCGTATAGCGATAACTGCTCATGTCGCCTCCAGGGCGCGCAGGACTTCGCTCACCGAGATCAAGCCTTGCGACGCCTTGATCAGACCATCGACCAGCAAGGGCTCCTCAACAAATTCTCGCAGGCTGTCGAGTGCCGCGCCCTCACGCACGACATTGCCAGCGCCCTCGCCGAACACGAGGGTTTCCGAGAGTACCATCCGGCCCTTATAGCCATCGTGACAGGCCCCGCAGCCAGCCGTCGTGCGAAAATTCGCTTCGGCAAGTACGGGCATGCCGGCTCGCGCGAGCAGATCGGCGGGGGCGTCTGCAGGAATGGAACACGCTGGACAGAGCTTGCGCACCAGGCGCTGGGCGCTGGTCGCCGTCAGGGTCGCCGCCAGAAGATAGGGTTCCACCCCCATCTCGATCAGGCGCGCCGGCACGCTGGCGGCGTCATTGGCGTGCAGGGTGGACAGCACGAGATGGCCGGTGAGGGCAGCCTGCACCGCGGTCGCGGCGGTCTCAGGGTCGCGGATTTCTCCGACCAGGATGATGTCGGGATCGTAGCGCAAAAAGGCGCGAAGCGCGCTGGCGAAGGTGAGCCCCGCTGCGGCGTCAAGCTGGGTCTGGTGCACGTCCTCGAAAAAATACTCGATGGGATCCTCCACCGTCACCACTTTGCGGTCCGGTGAGCGCAGCGCATTGACCGCCGCATAGAGCGTCGTCGTCTTGCCGCCGCCGGTAGGCCCGGAGACCAGAAACAGCCCCTGCGGCCGGGCAATGGCGGTGCGAATACGCGCGATTTCTGGAGCACGAAAACCCAGATCGGGAAAATCCAGGCGCACATCGGCGCGGTCGAGCAGGCGGATCACGGCGCCCTCGCCGTGCGCGGAGGGGATGATGGACAGGCGCACATCGATCGGGCGGCCGCGGGCGCTCAAGGCTGTGCGTCCGTCCTGGGCGCGGCGGTGGTCGGCGACATCCAGATCGCCGAGGATCTTCAGGCGCGCAATCAGGCCGTCCATCATCCCCGGCGACAGGCGCTGGCGCTCTTCCAGCCGACCATCAATGCGAAAGCGCACCGCGCCGCCCTCCGGCTTGCGCTCAAGATGGATATCGGACGCGCGCAGATCCACCGCCTCGGCCACAAGGCTCTCGGTCAGACGCACAGCGGGCGCATCAAGCGAGAGATCGCGAATCTCGCCGGCATCATTGGTCCAGCGCGCACCGCGGCCGCGCGCGCTCTTGCCATCATCTACTGCGCCCAGATCGTAGAGCCGGTCGAAGGCACGGCGCCAAGTGTGAAATCCGATCACATGGCAGCGCACGCTTAGCCCCGTAGCAAACGCCGCCCCGGCGGCAGCCTCCTGATCGCTGGGATCGACAATGGCGAGATCCAGCGCGGTGCCATCGGCGGCAAGCGGCAAGGCGCGATGGGTCTTCAAGAAAGCCGGGTTGAGCCGCGGGGCCACGATGGCGGCTGGCAGATCTTCCTCATTCACCGCCTCAAGGCCGAAGGCGGTCGATAGAGCGCCGACCACAACATCGTCAGACAATAGGCCCAAGCGGCTGACCACGACCGGGAGCGGCTCGCCGGTCTCCTCGCAGCCCGCACTCGCACGAGCGGCAGCTTGCGCCGTCAGACCGGCCCGTTCGAGATGAGCCAGGATCGTCATGTGATGACCTGCGGGCAGACGGGGGCGCCCGGACCATCCCGCCAGTCCTGGATCCAGAAGGGATCGCGCGGATCGCCCGTGAAGCGGACCAACACAGCGACCGCACGCCCTGTGGCCATGCCCTCAACGACGCGCAGATCGAGCGCAAGCAGATCGCCCGAGCCGAGTGTGACGGGCGGCAGGCGCGGCGCGGTCGCGTCCGCCTCGATGACTGAGGACCTTTGCGCGGAGCCCGGATTGAGGGCCTCGCGCAGCCAAGGGGTGGCGAACCTCAGATCAGGCGCGGCGGCGTGGGTGGACACGGTCACTTCGCCGCGAAGGCAGGCGAGGACCGCATCGGTCATGCCCAGGACCTGCGCCAATTCGGCCTCGTCGCGAAAGGGTCGATTGGCGGGCGGTGCCAGGCCAAGCGCCTCGTACTCGGCCCGCTCGGCGCCGCGATTGCCGCGCAAATCATCGCCGTCGCGCCAGTCGGAAATGGCCGCCGCGAGCGCATCGGCATCGGCAGCGCCAGCGGCATCGAGAACCAGCCGCAGCAGCAACGGGCTGGCGGCATTGATATCGAGGCGGCCGGATGGCGAGCGAAAGCGTGCTTCGATCGTGCCGACATCATAGCGGGCGGTGATCGGAGCATCGAACCCGACACGCCTCGCATCATTGCCGGCTTGATAAAGCGCCTCGGCGAAGCTGGTCCGAAAGGCGGCATCAAGCCTGGCATCATCAATCACGCTGCGCTGCAGAAAAGCCGAATTGAGCACCAGTTGGATGGTCAAGATCGCCAGCGCGGCAAACACGACCGTGAGCGCGACCGCCGCGATCAGGGCCGATCCACGCTCATGCTCCGATGTTCTGGCTGTGTTGCTACTGTTCCTCATCACCAAATCCGCGGTCACGCAGCGTCTGGAGTTGGTCGCGCAGGGCCCTTGTCGCCAGAGCGGCATCCTCGGCCGAACGGATCACATGCGGGGTCAGGAAAATAATCAACTCCGTGCGCCGGCTGGTCTCGCCGGTCTCGGAAAACAGGTGGCCAAGGAAGGGCACGTTCTGCAAGATTGGAACACCGGAGCGGTTGTTCGACCGGCTGGTGCGGATCAGTCCACCCAGCGCCACCGTCTGGCCGTCCTGGACCGAGACGGTGGTCTCGAATCGTCGCTGCTGGATGGTTGGACTGTCAATGCCCGACGTCGTCGTTTCCGCAACCGAGCTCACTTCCTGCTGGACCTCCAGCGTCACCGCCCCGTCCGGGCTGATATAGGGCGTCACATTGAGCACCACGCCGGTATCGCGAAACTCCACCGAATTGACTATGGGCGCATCGGGATTGGAGACGCTCACGGCGCTTTGGGTGACGACCGGAACCTGATCGCCGACCTGGATCAGGGAAGGGCGCTTATCCAGCGCCATGATCTGCGGCGTCGAGACCGTCTCCACATCCGTGATCGAAGAAATCGCGCTCAGTGCCGCGCGGACATAGTCAGAGGAAAATGTATAGGCGAAGCCGGGAAAGGTTGCTGCCACACCGCCGCCGGCATTGCCCGATGACGTCGCCTGCCCGCCATCGCGCGTATCGAGATACCACTGCACGCCATAACGCAGATCGTCATTGAGCACGACTTCGACGATCCGCACCTCAATCATCACCTGGTCGGGTGCTCGGTCGAGCTGGTCGACAATATCGACGATCTGGTCATAGCCGGCGTCATCGGCAATCACGAGCAAGGCATTGGCGTTCTCGTCGGCGCGGATGGTGATGACGCTGGAAGACGCCGCTGTCTCCTGGTCGGCGGTCAGAAGATCGGTCAGACGTTCGGCGAGATCCTCGGCGCGCGCGTTGACCAACTGCACCACACGTAGACGGCGCCCATTGTCGGGGCGCACGTCAAGACGTTCCAGCCAGGCTTCCGCCTGCTCCAGCCGCAGCGAGCTCTTGGCGATGATCACGACGGCGCCGAGCCGGTCCAGCGAGAGGAACTCGACCTGCGAACCGATAGGGCCCTCAGGGCCGCCAAATATCCGGTTGAGTTCGCCGATCACGACATCGGGTTCCGCGGCGCGCAGCGGATAGAGCGAGAACGACATCTGGGTCAGCCAGTCGACATCGAACAGGGAGATGGCTTCGAGTAACACCTCCAGCTGGGCCGGATCGCCCGACAGGATCAAAAGATTGCGGGTGTCGTCAGCCTGCACGGCCCCGCCATCGGGCGCGAAGGGACGCAGGAGCTGGGCCATCGCGCGCGCGGACACGAACTCGATCGGTGCAATCACTGTCCCATAGCCCGGCGGCAGGCCTTCACCCGCGATGCGCGGACCGCGGGCAAAGCTCTGCGCGCGCGCTTCCGGTGCGACCAGATAAACGCCTTCGGATGTCTCGATCAGACTTGCACCGGACAGCCGCAAGGCGCGGTCGAGCGCCGCCGGCAGATCCTCGCGCCGCACCGGTCGCGAGGATCGCAGGGTGATACGGCCGCTGACCTGCGGATCGATGATGAAATCCTTGCCCATCAGATCGCCAATCACGGCGGAAACGACATCAGCAATCGGTGTGTTCTGGAAGGCCAGCTCGACGCCATCGCCGCGCTCGCGCAGCTGCGCCGCGGCGGTGCGATTATGATTGATGAAATCGCCGGGTCCTTCTTGACGGAAGGCGGGCGCAGGCTCTGGGCTGAGATCGTGGACAGAGCGCTGTGGTGCCGGCGTGAGATTGGCTGGCGCGGATGCAGCAGGCGTCGCGGGGACCGCGGGCGGCGGCTGCAGGGCCGTCCCGCCATTGGCCACCGGACCCAAGTAGGCGCAGCTGCCCAGCAATGCCATAGCCAAAACGACTGCCGGCCCACGATACATCCAGCGTTGAGAATTCACGCGCAAGCCCGCCCCACAAGTTGCATCAAAAAACTACCTCATCGCGGATCGACGGAGCGTGCAACTCGTGCGCGATTTAGCGGCATGCGCGGTAAAAGGGCAAGGCGGGTGTGTGCACTGCGAAGATCGTAGGCAACGATGACGACGATCCCTCAGGCTGGACTCGATCTGGCCTGCTGCATTGCGCCGTGAACTGACGCTCAATTCATGGAACAAATCGGACCATGCTCGTGCCCCTCGCCACGCTTGTGCTCCTATCTGTCCTGACCGGCCTTTCGGTGATCGATCTGCGTACCCATCGATTACCCGACATCCTGACCTTGCCCCTCATCCTTGCCGGGATCCTCGCCAACGGGTTTTTGTTCTCGGCCTGGCTTGGCTCAATGGCTGGGGCTGCCCTGGGTTACGGATCGCTGGTCCTGCTGGAAGTGAGCTACAGGCACCTGCGCAAGCGCGACGGATTGGGCCGCGGTGACGCCAAGCTGCTGGCAGCGGGCGGCGCCTGGTGCGGCGCAGGCCTGCTGCCCTATATTCTCCTGCTCGCCAGCCTCGCTGCCCTGGTCAATATCGCATTGGTTGCCGTCCTCCGCCGGCGTTGGCCAGACGGCAGTGAGGCCCATGCCTTCGGGCCATGGATCGCGCTAGGAATTGCGCTGTGCTGGATCTACCGGATCGCGATACCGGCGGCGTAGAAACGCACACCAACCTCAAAGGTCTGGGTAGAGTACGGCCTGATCTTGGCTCGGAGTTTGCTCAGACCTTCAGGGTCAAACTTTCCGCCCGACCGCGGATAAGATCCGCAAACCCCTGCATGGCCATTTGAGATTTCTGCGGAATCTCAAAGCTCCCCACTACGGCGTCAGCCTTGTTCAAAACACTCGCTGAAAGCGCGCGCACACGCCGGCGGATATACGGTTCCGATATTCCCGTTTCCTCGGCAAACAACGTCCAGTCGTCCGGTCGGATATCTTCCAGCCTCGACCGCTTTGCAATCTTCATAGCCAACCCTGGAGCAAGCTCGGGATAGGCGACGGTCGAGAGCAGATCATAGAGCGGCGCCATCGTCGTTTCACCGGCGCGGTAGAGCAGGCTGTAATTCTTGCTGTGCGCGTCCGCATTTCCCACGATGAGCGTGAAGATCGCGGCATCCAGCAGCTTGAGCAGCTCGCGCGCCGGTCGGGTGCAGGCATCGCGAAGTAGTTGGAAACAGTCGCGAAAGGATGGCCCCCCCTCGGCCGCATATTTGCGTTCAGTCAGACATCCGAGTGCCTGACAGAAGTCCTCTTGATGCACGCGCTTTAATGATCCGTCGGGGGCCCGCTCCCGGTCATATCGCGCCACCAGCAGAAAAACATGCTTCTCGGCCCGGCCGATCTCGACCGGCGCAACCGGGAGTCCGACCGCGGCGGCCAATCGCATCGCGAAGGCCTCGTTTTCTGTGGTGTGAGCAAAACGCGGGATTGGCGGTTTCAGGATATGGGTCGTGGGCGCGCCGGGCATGGGCAGGTAGATGCCATTCTCGTCCTTGATCACGGGCAATTTGGATTGCGCACCCGCGAGCGACAGTCGCAATTCACCCTCCCCGGCAAGCATCGGGCGCGCAGGCAGCCGCTCCAGAATGCGGGCCAGGTCGGCTTCGCCGAGGGGGCTTGCCATTGCGGCCCGGTCTTGCGTAGGCGGCACCTCTCCCAGCGGCCAGAGCGTGAGAGCGCCCGCGACCTCTCCACCCAGCGCTTCAAGAAGTCTGAAGTAATTGCCTTTCGAAACCCCCAACGCGGCCGCTACGGCCTCTCGCTGGGCTTCCTCGGGAAGCAGGCCATCAAAGAAGGGCCGGCATTCGCGCTGCGTGAAGGCTCCGTCTCCAAGCGGCATTGCGTGTGAGATCGGCAACGCATCGCCGCGTTGCAGCCATGATTCGAGGTATTGGAACTGCGTATCGCCGCTACTGTCTGTCGACAGGACACCGACTTCGATACCGTCCCACCAGACCGTCAGGCCCCGAACCGGTTTCATCAACGGTCCTCCGGCGTGAAGATACGGACGCAACAGCCAAGCGCGGCAAGCACGTCCAGGACCTTGCCCAGTTGAACCGTCGGCTTGCCGGCTTCCAGCTCAATGAGAAAACGCAACCCGACCCCGGCTGCAGCCGCCAGCTCGGCCTGCAGAAGACCCTGTCGCTTGCGCACATCTCGCACCAGGGCACCAATATCGACAGGTAGCATGGCAAACCTCATTATTCCCGATCAGGAATATATCTGTTCAGCCGCCTGAAGCCAAGTGAAAAATTCCCCCTCAGGAATATTTGTCCATTTTTCTGTGTCTTCTTCGATATTATTCCCTCTTGGGAAGATTTATCTCAGAAGGGATGGATCCGGTCCTGCGCTGAACGGTCTTTGAGTTCCGAGGAAATCCGGCTCCGCTACCCGTCTTTGGAGTTCGCTCCAGACTGAGAGGGGTGGACCGAGTCATGCGCAGAGCGGTCTCTGACGTCCACTTGAAATCTGGCACAGCATTCCGCCTTGATGGTGGACGGAGACCGTCGACAGCCGGCCTCCGGCCCATAAGTATCGCTATCCGTCTTGAGAGTTCGGTCTAGTATCCAAGGCGCGCCTTCGGCCGAGTGCTGAGCGGTCTCGGTTTGCCAGTGACGCTAAAACCCTTGCCGCAAGCGGCCGCCGATCAAAAGTCACAACTGCAAACATCAATTCAAAGGCGTCATATTTTTCGATGCAATCTGGCAATTACCCTGCTAACTTGCCTGTATCATCCGCCCGAAAAATATCCTCTGTGATCAATGAGAGTCTTTGACCCCGCCGTGTGCTCCAAAAAATGACTATTAGGATCAACCATTTCCACTGAGTCCGATTTCAAACAAGCTTTCGAGCGTGGCGCTCTGGTTTTCTTCGCCGGTGCAGGCGCGTCATTCGATTCGGGAGCCGCCTCACCCGCGCAGGTCCTCAGGGCATCGGCCGAACTATTTCTTCCATCTGGAACGACATGGGATTCCCAGGTCGAGCTTGTCTTAGGAACGAAAGAGGTTCCGGGGCAACTTATCGCGGGAATCCAGCCGGAAATATTCTACGGCAATCTTCTCTACCTATCTGGCCAACAGGACGTATTGAAACTCTGGAACGTTTTATCGCCGGAATGGCTGGCACGTGCTGGCCAACGGCTATTGCCCAACGCCAACCATTTGGCGATCGCAGAGTACTCTGCACAATTTGGCACCCCAGTGTTCACGACCAATTTCGATATGCTTTTTGAGGGCGCTGCACGGCAGTTGGGGCTGAATTTCGAGGTCATTCTAGGGGATCAGTCGATCGATTGGGCGCGGACGCCAGCCAACGGGACAGTTCGAATATTCAAGTTGCACGGAACCGTGGAACGCCTCGATACGCTAAAGACGACAATGGAAGCAATCACAGCTGTGAACTTCCGGATGACGGAAGAAATTCAACGCTCGGCCGAGAAAAGGGCTTTGGCGTTTGTTGGCTATAGCGGCTGTGATATCGACTACTTTCCTCTCATCGCGGATATGGGGATAGAGACTCCGTACTGGTTCATCCCGTCCGTTGATATTGCGCAGGCGCACGCCCGCCGGATTGGCGCCCGAGAGATCAGCCATTTTCCGGCGAAATTTTTCCATGCAATGCGGCCCCAATACCCAATGAGCGTCGATAAGCCGCGTCTGAAAAGCGTTTTCGGACAAGTGAAAGCGACCGTCTCCACACCTTTGACTGAGAGTCAAAAGCGGTTGTTTTTGGGCATGTGCCTCCAGAGTGTCGGTCAAAACCTGAAGGCCACCGATGTGCTTCAGCCGCTTCTCGCGGACCAGGGCGGGGAACTCAGCCAACGCGACCGGGTCATCGGCCATCTGCTGCTCGCCCGGGTGGAAGATTGTATTTCAAAATATGACCGATCAATTGCAAGCGCTCGAATAGCGAAACTGACCTTGAATAGTCGGACAGTTTCGATTTCGGCCGGTGAACGACGAGCGTTTCGAGCCTTGGCAACCTATCAAATCGCGATGTCGCGCCAACAAAGTATCGGACCGAACATCGAATATGGTCATGCGCAATTGGACTGGCGACCATCCATCCTCTCGATT